>Ga0335078_10008404_pt1 | contig 15345 bp, 13 predicted proteins | sample Lox_Sample_32_FD_206711 | JGI IMG/M metagenome (GOLD analysis project Ga0335078, IMG submission 206711) | Soil microbial communities from Loxahatchee National Wildlife Refuge, Florida, United States - Lox_Sample_3.2 | ecosystem: Environmental > Terrestrial > Soil > Wetlands | place: USA... | reverse complement strand
TGTCGTGCGCGGCAATTTCATATGCGAAGGTTAGCCGATCGATCCGCGTTTGCAAACGAACGGGCGGCACAAAAGTTCGCCGCAGCCGGCAAGCATTCGAGCCGTTCGGCAGGACGATTGCTCAATATGCCGCACGATCCGACCGAAGCGGTCACGATCATGTCAGTGGCGACGCTGGCAGCTTCGGCCTAGATAGCGTGCCATGAATGCCGGCGCGCCATTTCACCAATTAACTATCGTGACCGTTGCCCTTGTCGGCCTGTCCAGCAGCCAAACGGCACTAGCGCAGAGTGCGTCCGCGTGGACCGAAGAGACCCATGCGGCGGCTCGCCTCGTCGCCGGCGCGCCGCTCAAGTCGGGTGACGCCGTGTCGCTGCGCGCGGGCCTCGAGATTCGGCTCGATCCCGGCTGGAAGACATATTGGAGGTATCCCGGCGATTCGGGTCTGCCGCCAACTTTCGACTTTGCAGGATCGGAGAACGTCAAAACGGTGGCCGTGTTGTGGCCGGCACCGGAGCGGTTCCCCGATGGCGCGGGCGGCAATTCGATCGGCTATATCGGCGACGTCGTGCTGCCGCTGCGGATAACGCCGACGAACAGTGCGAAACCCGTCTCGCTGCACCTCAAGATCAGCTACGCCATCTGCGGCAAACTTTGCTTCCCGGCCGAGGCGGATCTCTCCATCACGTTGCCGGGCCAACGTGGGCCGGAAGAGGCGTCGCTGGTCGCCGCCGAGGCCCGTGTTCCGCGCCGCATTCCGCTCGGCGCCAACACTGCGACGGCCCACAATCTTGCCATTCGCTCGGTACACCGCGAGGACGACGAAACGCACAAGCGTGTGGTGGTCGAAGTTGCCGCACCCGAGGGCGTGCCGGTCGACCTCATCGTCGAAGGTCCAACCCCCGACTGGGCGCTGCCGCTGCCGGTACCGGTGACACCAGCGCCGGGCAGCGCGCCCGGAGTGCGCCGATTCACATTCGACCTCGACGGCTTGCCGCCGGGCGCGAACGCCGATGGCGCAATGCTCACCTTCACGGCGGTCTCCCCCGGCGACGCCATCGAGGTCGGCGCCCGTCTCGACTAATTCGCCGGGCGCGCTAATTTATCCCGACCTAGTGTCCCGATTCCAAAGTTCGCACGATCATGCGACGCGATCGGTTGCGAACTTCGGAAATCGAAAGGACACCGGCAAATTTATTGTTCTAGTGTGGGCTTGGTTCAGAAGTCCGCATGACGAGCCAAGTCGACATAATGTTGCGGACCTCTGAACCGCCACACTAGGAACCCCCGATCCGAAAGGAAACGACAATGCCTATCAAGGTTGGCGATCGCCTGCCCGAAGCGACATTCCGAGTGATGGGGCCGAACGGCCCGGCCGCGAAGACGACCACCGAGGTCTTCAAGGGCAAGAAGGTCGTGCTCTTTGCGGTCCCCGGCGCCTTCACACCAACCTGCAGCAACAACCACCTGCCCGGTTTCATCAAGAACGCCGACGCCTTCAAGGCCAAAGGCGTCGATACCATCGCGGTCACGGGCGTCAACGACGTGTTCGTGTTCGATGCCTGGCAGAAGGCGACCGGCGCCGGCAAGATCGAATTCCTTTCAGACGGCAGCGCCGACTTCGCCAAAGCGCTCGACCTCGTGTTGGACGCATCCGGCGCGGGGCTCGGCATTCGCTCGAAGCGCTACGCGATGCTCGTCGAGGACGGCGTGGTGAAGAGCATCAACGTCGAGGACGTGCCCGGCAAGGCGGAAAGTTCGAGCGCCGAAGCCCTGCTGAAGCAGATGTGACGGCGGATCGAGCGCGCGCGGTCGCAGCGCTTATCTGCGGCAAGCGCGGCGCCCCCCGATCCACCGTCGCTGAGCCGTCAGATGCGACGACTGGAGCCGTTCGCACGTCAGCTGCCGCGAATTTCTGCGATCGCTTCGCGCGCCAGGACATCCGCGCGCTCGTTCATGTCGTGACCGGCGTGGCCGCGGACCCAATGCCAGCGCACTTGATGCGGCGCCAGCGCCGCGTCAAGGCGCGTCCATAGATCGACGTTCTTGACCGGCTTCTTGTCGGAAGTCCGCCATCCATTGCGCTTCCAGGTGTTGATCCAGGACATGATGCCGTTGCGCAGATACTGGCTGTCGGTGTGGAGATCGACGCGGCAGGGACGCTTGAGCGCTTCCAGTGCGGCAATCGCAGCCATCAGCTCCATGCGGTTGTTGGTGGTGTCGGCCTCGCCGCCCTTGAGCTCCTTCTCGCGGTCGCCGAAGGAGAGGATCGCCCCCCAGCCGCCGGGGCCGGGATTGCCGGAGCAGGCACCGTCGGTATGAATGACCACGTGCGGCAACGCCGCGCTCACGGCTCAATCACTCCATAGTCGTGCGCGCTTTTCACCTTCTGGTGAAAGCGTAGCTTGCGCAGATACTCGACCGGGTCTTTGGGCCGCACCAGCGCGCCCGGCGGCACATTGAGCCAATCGACCAGCCGCGTGAGCAGGAAGCGCAGCGCGGCGCCGCGTGCCAGCAGCGGCAGCTTCTCCCATTCCTGTGCCGATAGCGGGCGCGTCTTCGCGTAGTTTGCCAGCAACGCGCGCCCCTTGGTGACGTTGTAGGAATGGTCGGCCTCGAAGCACCAGGCATTGAGGCAGATGGCGACATCGTAGACCAGCGTATCGGTGCAGGCGAAATAAAAATCAATCAGTCCCGAGAGCTTGTCGCCGAGAAAAAAGACGTTGTCGGGAAAAAGATCGGCGTGGATGATGCCCTCAGGCAGCCCGCGCGGCCATTCGCTTTCAAGCCGATCAAGCTCGGCCGCGAGAATGGTTTTCAGATCGCGCTGCACTTCGTTCGCGCGCCCGTGGCAGTGCTCGTAGAGCTGCCGCCAGCCCGCGACCGAAAGCGCATTATCGCGCCGCATCGGGAAATCGGCGCCCGCGAGATGAAGCCGCGCCAGCGCTTCGCCCAAGGCCGCGCAGTGCGCGGCGGTCGGTCGCCTGATCCAGACGCCCTCAAGAAAGGTTACGAGCGCGGCCGGCCGGCCGGCCAGCCTTCCGAGCGTCTGCCCCGATTTGCTCTTGACCGGCTGCGGACAGGTGATGCCGCGGCTCGCCAAATGCTCCATCAAGGCAAGAAAGAACGGCAGATCCTGCTCGGCCACGCGCCGTTCGTACAGCGTCAGGATGAAATAGCCGCGCGTCGTGTGGACAAGGAAATTCGAGTTCTCGACGCCCTCGGCAATCCCCTTGTAGGCGAGCAGCCCGCCGATATCGTAGCCGGCAAGAAACGGGGCGAGTTCCTCCGTCGTGACATCGGTATAGACCGCCATGAAAGTCTCCAGCGCCTCGCGGCTAGCGCGACGCTCGTATCGCCGTCAAGATGCGGGGGCGCGTTTGCTTGTCATGCAAGCGGGTTTGGCGCTCGCACCGCGCGGCAGTATGATTGCGCGAGCGAGAGCCGATCCAGGTCTTGCTCGTTGCCGGCTCGACATGCCGGCATCCGGGGCGCGTCTATGAAGACCATTCTCGTTCCGACCGAACAGGGCTCGGCGATGACTTCGGCCCTGAACACGGCGCTGCTGCTGGCCGGCAAATTCGGCAGTTGCATCGAGGGCTTTCCATTGCGTCCGGCCGTCGCCGACATGGTGGCGATGGACCCCGACACCGGCTTGACCATGGTGGCGGTAAAAGAGAACGACGCCGAGATGGTCCGCCAGGCCCAGGACCTGTTCCGCACCTTCATGGAGGGCCGCGGCGTTCCGCGCTGCGTCGAAACCGGACCGGTGACTTCCACATCATGGGCGTGGCTCGATTCGGCGCCGAGCGGCAACGATTTCGTGGGCAGCTACGGCCGCGTCTTCGATCTGATCGTGCTGGCGCGACCGGGAGAGGAATGGCAAAGCCCTTCCATGGTGACGCTGGAATCCGCACTGTTCGAAAGCGGCCGTCCGGTGATGATCGCGCCGCCGACCTCCCCCGCGTCGCTCGGAACGAATGTGCTCATCGCCTGGAATTGCAGCACTGAGCAGGCGCGCGCGACCGGCTTTGCGATGCCGCTGCTGCGGCTCGCTGAACGCATCACCATTTGCACGGTCGAAGGCGCGACGGTTGCCGGGCCAAGCGGTGAGCAGATGGCTCGATCGTTGAAGCTCAACGGCATCACCGCCGAACCCATCACCATCTCTCCGGGCAAGCGCAGCGCCGGAGAAGCGCTGCTGGCCAAAGCCGCCGAGCTTAACTGCGATCTCCTGGTCAAGGGCGCTTACACGCAAAGCCGGTTGCGTCAGATGATCTTCGGCGGCACCACGCGGCACGTCCTTGCCCATGCCAAGCTGCCGATCCTGATGGCGCATTGAGCGCCCGGAATTTCAAGCTCAGTCGGTTCGCACAGTCGGCCATTTTTTCAGCGCAGCGCACCAGGAGGGCGGTTTGCCCGAAAGTCCGAAACGGAGCCTGCTATCCTCGCTCAGGCAGCGCGGCGTCTGCTGCTTGGCGTAATCCAAAAGCGCTTGCGTCGTGTCGAAGGCGCGCCACAGCCGCGCCGTGCGGTCGGCCGAGGTGCTGACGATGCGCCGGCCGTCGGGGCTGAAGACGGCATAGAGCACCCTACCTCGATGACCACGCAGCTCGTCGATCTCGGCCCCGGTCTGGGCATTCCAGACGCGCACAATGCCGTTGTCGGAGGCGGTCACGACCTGCCGCCCGTCGAAGGAGAACGCCGCATGCGAGACGGGCTGAATCGCGACCGTCCTCTCCTCTGCGGCGGATCCGGACGGCGATCCCACTCCCCTGCCGTCGAGCTTGGTGGTCTTGTTTGCTTTGACGTTCCAAATGATCGCGTAGGGCGACTTGTCGATGACCATCAAAACGTTGGCCCCGCCACGATCGAAAGCGGCGCTGAGAACACGCGCCGAGCCCGCGTCATGGGTTGCGATTGGCTGGCCGGTTTCGGCGTCCCAGATGCGTGCGGTCGAGCCGTCCGAAGTAACGACCTGGCGTCCGTCTGCGCCGAACGCGGCGCTGCGGCATTCCGCTCCGCCTGACAACACCGCGATCGGCTTGCCGCTGTCCGCATCCCAGATGCGCGCCGTGTGGTCGGCCGACGCCGTGACGATACGGCGCCCGTCCGGCGAAAAGCTCGCTGCGGACAGCGGCTTATCGCTCGCCCTCATGTCGCGAATCAGCCGTCCGCTCGCGCCGTCCCAGAGCGCTGCCGAGCCGGTGGCCGAGGCGGTCAGGACCAAACGCCCGTCGGGGCTGAACGCGCCGCCGTCGAGAGCGCCGTTGTCATTGGATTGAAGACGCTGCAGCTCGCGGCCGCTGTCGGCGTCCCAGACGCGCGCCGTTCCGTCATGCGAGGCCGTCACGATGCGCTTGCCGTCCTGATCGAAGGCCGCAGCAACGACGATCTGCTTGTGGCCGATCAGCTCCTGAAGTTTCTCCCCGATCGAAGCACTCCAGACAACCGCCGTCCCATCCTCCGAAGTCGTCACCAGACGGCTGCCGTCGGTACTGAAAGCGGAGAAAACGACGGTCGCAGCTTGGCCCTTCAGGATCAAAAAGTCCGGCTCCGGGTCGACTCTCCACAGCCGCGCCGTGGCGTCGTCGGAAGCGGTCAGGATGGTTAGATTATCGGGGCTGAAGACACCGGAGCTCACCAGTTGCTCGTGACCTTTGAGGACGGCGAGCTCCTGTCCGGAAGCGACGTCCCACACCCGCGCCGTGCGATCCTCCGATGTGGTGACGAGACGACTTCCGTCACTCGTGAACGCCGCCTTGCGGACCTCGCCGGTGTGGCCGCGCAATACGAATTTGCTGGCGACCTCGGCGCCCGGCGTCCCAAGGCGGCGCGCGTCCCAAAGACGCGCGGTCCTGTCGGCGGAGGTGGTCACGATAAAACGACCGTCCGGGCTGAAATTTGCGAACAGCACCGCGTCCTCGTGGCCGGAAAGCCGGGCAACCTCGCGGCCGGTTTCGGCGTCCCAGAGGCGCGCGGTGCGATCGTCGGACGCGGTCAATATCCATTTGCCGTCAGCGCTGAACACGGCGCCATAGACCGCACCGCCGTGCCCTATCAGCTTCACCAGCGGCGCTCCCGTGTCCGCGCTCCACACCCACGCCTGCCGATCCTCGGATGCGGTGACGACCTTATGCCCATCGGGGCTGAAGGCAGCGCCCTCAATAGGCGCCCGATGGCCCGTCAATCTGAATTTCAGCGCGCCGGTGGTGCCGTCCCAAAGCGCAGCCGATTTGTCCAGGCCGGCGGTGAGAATTTGCTCGCCGTCCGGTGGCCGGAACGCGGCGGCGCGAAGCGCCTTTTTGCTCGCCGCGATTGTCAGAACAAGCTTGCCGGTGGCCGCATCCCAGAGGCGGGCGGCGCCGTCGTCGGACGCCACCAGGATTTGATCGCTCCCTGGCCGGAACCCGACGGTACGCGCCACGGCATTGGACCCGACACCATGTTCCGGCATGGCCAGAAGCTGGCGGCCGCTTTCCGCATCCCACACGCGCGTCCTGCCGTCATTCTCGGCGGTGACGACGCGCCGGCCGTCGGGGCTGAAAATCGCTGCGCGAATGATGCGGCGCGTACCGGCTTGCGTTCCGCCAAGCACCAGGCGTTCGTGCCGCGCATGCAGCGCCGCATGAAGGGTCAGTTCGGCGTAAGGGAAATACGGTCGGTCCGATTTCTCGGCCGCATCAGGCAGCGCTTCCAGCGCCAGCAGCGCGGCAGTCACCGGATCGCCGTCGCGCAGATTCTGCTTGGCGAACTCGTTGAGCATCTGCGAATTTTCGAGTTGCACCCTCGATCGCTGCGCGTCGGCTTCGAGCTTCAGCAGGAACGCCACCAGGCCCAGCGCGGATGTGGCGACGGCAACACCGAGGGAGACGACGGCCAAAAGTTGCGTCCGCCGCCGGGCCGCGTTTCGGCTCGCATGTATGTACTCCTGATGGAGGCTCGTTGGCGGCTGCGCGGCCTTGGGCTGGCTCGTTAGCCAGCGTTCCGCATCGTCGAGGGCGCGGCCGCGCAGAAGATCGCCGGACGGATGGCCTTGCGCGAACCAATGAGCGGCGAGCTCGCCAAGCCGCGTGTGCTCGCGGACCCAACCGATGTCTGTCTGCAGCGCCTTGACAAGCTGCTCAAGCGCCGCCTCACGGTCGTCGGTCTCGCGAAAAAATATGCTGTGGACCTTGGCGAGGCCTTCCGGCGCCGCGGACCATTCGATGTCGCCAACGACCGCGGGGAAAATGCGCTTGTTCAATCGGACCGCGTAAGCGGCTTCGTCGCGGCAGACCGGGGATGTCGCGGAATTGGCGCTCAGCACGAAGACGACGGTATCGGCCTGGCCGATCAGTCCTTGCAGTCGACGCCACCATTCCTCGCCAGGCAGCGTATCCTCAACGTCGCGAAACACTTCGACGCCGTGCGCCCCAAGCTCCTGGCGCAGCCACACCGCGAACCCGGAGTCCTTGCGCGAGTAGGATATGAAAACGCGCGTCTTGGCGTCATCGGCGGGCCGACCCGGCCGAGGCTTTGATCCGGCGACGGCCGTTGGCGGCGCGGTCTCAACGACGGCCATCGCCACCCTTCCGCAGCCGGCCGCGCCGCCTGCTCACGGCTGCGCCTGCTCCGAGGCGATGTGAAGTTCGGAGATTGCCGTATCTTCGAACTTGCTCCCTGGATAGACGCTTTCGATCGTGAATTTGATCCAGTAGGCCTTCAGCGGCATGTCGTCCGGAAGCAGCACGGGTTGCGTCGAGCCCGTGTCCTTGAGCACGATGTAGGTCGGCTTGCCCCGTCCGGAGAACTCGACCCTCATGTCCTTTACGCGGCCATTCTTCTGATAGATATCGCGATCCTTGTTGTAGCCGTTATTGATCTCGATCGATTTAACCAGGCGGATTTGATCGAAGGCGACAACGATCCACTGGCCGACTCCCTGCCCAGGAACCCCCTCGACCCACGCGGTATCGAGAGCGTCGTCGAAGAGGTTCTCCGGGCCGTAAGTGTAGATATTGACGTTGTCGGGCTTGAGGACCGAGCTGACGCAATACTCATCAATCCCGGCCGACGTGGTTGCCTTGACGCAAATGCCGCCCGCGCTCGGCACCGGGGGCCGCTCACGGCCTTCCTCCGCAACGGCGCTGCGCACGGTTAAGCGGCTCGACGGGCTGATTTCGTGGTCGATCGCGGTGACAGTCGCGATCAGCGCCAGCAGCAGCGGCCATGCGCTTCGCAAACGCCCGAGCATTGCCCCTCGCAAATCTGGTTCGTCTCAGACGGACGATCGAGCACGGTGCCAAGAAGGACGACGCAACTCAGCCTACCTTAGCAGATGGGGCTTACCTGAGCTCCCGGCGCACGATCTTTCCGACATTGCTCTTGGGCAATTGATCGACGAATTCGATCACCTTCGGGACCTTGTAGCCGGCGAGCTGCTCGCGAGCATACTCGATGAGCTGTGCCGCGGTCAGTGCCGGATCGCGGCGCACGACGAAAAGCTTCACCGCCTGTCCCGAGCGTTCGTCGTCGGCGCCGATGGCCGCCGCTTCGACCACGCCGGGATGCTGCGCGATGACATCTTCGACTTCGTTGGGAAACACCTTGAAGCCGGAGACGACGATCATGTCCTTCTTGCGGTCGAGGATCTTCAGATAGCCCTGCGCGTCGAGGGCACCGATGTCGCCGGTGCGCAGCCAGCCGTCGTCCGACAGAACAAGTTTGCTCTCGTCGGGCCGCTGCCAGTACCCCTGCATGACCTGCGGCCCGCGCACGCATACTTCGCCGGCCTCGCCAAGCGGGAGGTCGTTTCCTGCATCGTCATGAATGGCAACCTCGGTGGAGGGGACCGGGAGGCCCACCGTTCCGAGCTTTGGGGCGCGAACAGGATTGATGCACACCACAGGGGAAGCCTCGGTCAGCCCGTAGCCTTCGACCAGGTCGCCGCCGGTGATCTCCCGCCAGCGGACCGCCACCGCAGTCTGCACCGCCGCGCCGCCGCCGATGGCGAAGCTCAGCGAGCTGAAATCGAGGGATGCGAAGGCCGGAGCATGAATCAGCGCGTTGAACAACGTATTGACGCCAGTCATCGTCGTGACGCGCGCTGTGCGCATGGTCGCGATGAGCCGCTTGAGATCGCGCGGATCGGGAACGAACACGCTCAAGCCGCCCATCTCGGCGAAGGCCAAGAGGTTCGCGGTGAGCGAGAAGATGTGATAGAGCGGCAACGGCGTGAGCACCCGCCTTTGCTCTTTCGCGAGGTTCGGCGCGATCCAGGCCTCGCATTGCAGCGCGTTGGCGACCAGGTTGCGATGCGTCAGGATCGCGCCTTTCGACACTCCGGTCGTGCCTCCGGTGTATTGCAGCAAGGCAGCCGAACCCGCCGACACTTGGACATCGGCATAGTCGGCGCCCGGCTCATAGCTGCAGGCGTCGTGAAGCATCGTGAAGTGCTGGAAGCGCCAGTTCGGTACTGCACGCCTGACATGGGCGTTGGCGAAGTTCAAAGCGAAGCGCTTGAGCGCCGGCATGAAATCACCAAGCCGCGCCACGACAACGTGCCTGATCTTGGTCTCGGCGAGGACGGATTCAAGCTTATGCGCGAAGTTCTCCATGATCACGATCACCGTCGCGCCCGAATCCTCAAGCTGCGCCTTCAGTTCGCGCGGCGTGTAAAGGGGATTGACGTTGACGACGATCAGGCCGGCGCGAAGCGTCGCAAGGAACGCGACTGGATAGGCGAGCACGTTCGGCAGCATGATCGCGACGCGCTCGCCCGCCCGGCACTTCGCTTCCTGCAAAAGGAAGGCGGCGAAGGAGCGGCTGCGCCGCTCCCATTCGGCGTAGCTCATGCGAGTGCCGAGGCATTCGAACGCGGGACGGCTGGCATGGCGGCGGCAGGCATCGAGCAGCATTGCCTGAAGCGAAGGATGCCGATCCGGATCGATGGCCTTGGGGACGCCAGCGGGATAGGAGGCGAGCCAGATGGGGTCGACTGCGCGGACCGATGGGGCGCTCTTGAGTTCAAGCGTCATGTTGTTCTGTCCCCGGCGGGCATGGTCGCCAGGATCGTCCCTGGCAGGCCCCGCCTTGGCTCGCGGCCGCGAATCGCTCCGCAACCCGGCCGGACGAACTTACCACCTAATCGGCGGGGCAACACAGGCTGAGTGCCCGGCGAGCCGCCGCCGCTTCGGCCTAAAGCGCCCCAGGGAAGTGGATAATTCGGGGCGCTAAGGACATCGTTAGAGGTGCCCGTCTGCCGAAAAGGCTCGATTCCTGGCGGGTCCGTTAACCATGTTCTGCCTTCGTACTCGTTGCGGGCGATCCCCACACCGGGCACTGGACTTAGGGCCATTTTTCGCCACACTGGCCCGCTAGCAGTGTTCGGGTCGGGGGTGGGGTTTTCATAAGTTCGCGTTAACCCTTCCCAAATTAGGAATGCGTTAGGGTTACTCGTTGCGGCTGGGCGCCGTAACGGGTGGCGTAAGTCAACGTCAACGCGAGATCGCCAGTGCTCGTTGGTAACGCGCGCCTGAAATCCCGTCGTTTGTCTGTGGCACGTGCCGGCTATTCGTGCGGACTTACGGTTTTGCTGCTCCTGTTCGGCTCGCGGTCCCTGCAGACAGCGGTTGCCGAGGGCGATACCCGCACCATCACGCTCCACCACATCCATACCGACGAAGACATAACCATCACCTACAAGCGAGACGGCCGTTACGACGAAGCGGCGCTCGAGAAGCTCAACTGGTTCCTCCGCGATTGGCGCCGCGAAGAAGCGACGCGAATGGATCCGCACCTCATCGATCTCATCTGGGAGGTGCGTCGCGAGACCGGATCAAACTCGCCGGTTTGGGTGGTGTGCGGCTATCGCTCACCGAAAACCAACGCCATGCTCCGCCGCCGTAGCCGCGGCGTTGCCCGCTTTAGCCAGCACATGCTCGGGCACGCCATGGACTTCTACATTCCCGGCGTATCGCTCGAACAGTTGCGCGTGATCGGATTGCGCCTGCAACGCGGCGGGGTCGGGTTCTATCCGAGCTCCGGGTCGCCGTTCGTGCACATGGATACCGCGAGCGTTCGCCATTGGCCGCGCATGACGCGTGAGGAGCTTGTCCGCGTGTTCCCGAACGGCCGCACCGTTCATATCCCGACCGACGGCCGCCCGCTCTCGGGCTATTCGCTGGCGCTCGCCGATATCAGGCGTCGCGGCGGCACCCCGTCGGAGACATCCCTCGAAGCTGCGCGCAGTGCGGGCGTGGAAGTGGCCTCCACGAGCGTCGAGCATCGAAGCGGCGGCCTGTTCGCCAGGCTTCTCGGGCTGCATAAGCACGACGACGACGAGGAGGAGGACAGCGCCGCCTCGACGACCACCGCGTCAAACGCGCCGACGCAGCAGCAACTGGCCTCGGCGTCAGCGCCGACCCCGGCCCACGTCTCGCTGCGCACGCGGGCCAAGGTCGCCGTCGTGGCCGCCATCGAACGAGCCGAGGACAAGTTGGCGGTGGAGAGGGCGAAGCTCGCGAAGGTCGCGGCCCGGACGCATGTGATTGCACGCGCCGAGGCGGCACCACTTGCCGCCGTCACGCCGAACGACGTCATTCGCGCCCGGGGCTACTGGCAAGGCCTGCCTGACGGCGTGAGCGCGGTACAGGCAGCGGCAGTCTCTGGAAATCCACTGGCCGGCGTCGCGCGTCCGCTGCGCACCGAGGTCGCGAGCGCCGATCCGGCTTCGACCGGCACCACCGAGCCGTCTTCCGATCGGCAGGACGATCGCGTTCCACCCCAGCTCGCGCTAGCCTATGCCGAACAGCCTGAGCGCGCTTTGCCGACCCGCTCCGCCGTTCCGAGGGCCCCGATCGCTGCTGGGTCGACACCTCGCGTTGCCGTGACGAATGCCGTCGCCGTGCAAGGGGGCGAAAACGAGACAGTCGCCATCAAGCGCGTCCGCGGGCGCTCGGCCTCGGTAATCCTCACGGTGGCAAATAGGGCGGTGGCCGCGCTTGAAGGGGCCTATGCCGGCAATCCCTGGCTGCGCGCCATAGCACTGTCGCCGAGCGTGCTGCGCTACCTGACCACCACTTCACTGGGCGTGCACGACCTTCACTTCCTGACGGCGTTGATGGCCAAACCCAGCACTTCGGTGATGATGACGTTCTCGGCCGAGCCGCAGAGCGGCCTTGCGCTTGATCACTTCAGCGGCAACGCGATCGTGTTCGTGTCGACCGTGACCTATCCCACGCATACCGCGTTGCGCTGATCATTCTCACTGCCGTGATCTCAAGAATGGCACTTCGTCGCAACGCACGGGCGACTATGCCAGCATGCCGAGCGCGTGCAGGTAGGTCTCGAGCACGGCTTCCTGCTCCTTGCGCTCGTTGATGTCCTGCTTGCGCAGCCGCACGACGGTGCGCAGCGCCTTCACGTCGAAGCCGTTGGCTTTGGCCTCGGCATAGACGTCCCGAATATCATCGGCGATCGCCTTCTTCTCCTCTTCGAGCCGTTCGATGCGCTCAACGAACGCCTTGAGCTGATCCTTGGCGAAGCGGTGCGCGGGTTGATCGTCCTTGACGGCAGCGGCTGTGGCCATCGGGCACTCCTGACGATGACAGACATCGGCAGGTTTCGAAACTGGGAGCGCTCAGGTCAAGGCCGAGCAGTCTCATCCACAGCACTGCACAGGACAGCGCCCTCGAAAATGAATGCTCAATGCTTTTGGCTTGCCTTTTCGAATGCCGCCTTCTGCGCGGGCGAGGCTTCCTTCTGAAACTTGGCACGCCATTCGTCATACGGCATGCCGTAAACAACCTCGCGACTCTCCTCGGTGGTCATTGGTACGCCCATGACGTCGGCGGATTCCTTCATCCATCTGGAGAGACAGTTGCGGCAGAACCCGGCGAGATTCATCAGGTCTATGTTTTGCACGTCGGTCCGCGAGCGCAAGTGCTCGACGAGGCGACGGTAGACGGCGGCTTCGAGTTCCATCCGGTGCCTATCATCGGTAGCCATGATCTCCTCCGTAGCCTAGTTATGGAGAAGATAGAGGCGTGACGGGCGTCTTTCCATCCTGGACTGCCGTTAGATTGCCATGCACACCCTGCCCTCGCCGACACGCCCATTGCTCGAATCGCTGTTCCGCGCGGCAGTCGGAGCTGCTCATCCGGAAACCGCCCTGCCACGGAGCTTGCCGAAGCCGCCGCCGCGTGGCCGGCTCGTGATTCTCGGCGCCGGCAAAGCCGCCGGTTCAATGACGGAAGTCGCGGAACGCCACTATGCCCCGCTTCTGCCGCGGAACAGGCTTGCCGGCCTTGCGGTCACCCGGCATGGCTACAGACGTCCTACCCAATACATCCCGGTGATCGAGGCCGGGCACCCGGTGCCCGACGCCGCGGGGATCTCAGCGACCAGGCGCGTTCTCAAGCTCGCCGATGCGGTCGACGGCAACGATCTGGTCCTCGTGCTGCTATCCGGGGGCGCTTCGGCCAATTGGACCGCGCCGGTTCCCGGTCTCAGCCTCGAGCAGAAACAGGCCGTCACCCGCGCGCTGCTGCGCAGCGGCGCCGCCATCGGCGAGATCAACACGCTGCGCAAGCATCTCTCGCGCATCAAAGGTGGCCGCCTCGCCCAGCGCGCGCATCCCGCCAAGGTAGTGACGCTCGCAATTTCGGACGTGCCCGGCGACGACCCGGCGGTGATCGGCTCGGGACCGACGGTGCCCGACCCAACGACGCTGGCTGACGCGCGCGAGGTCGTCGCCCGCCACGGCCTGGAACTGCCTGAGGCCGCCACGAGGGCGCTCGCCGATCCCGCCAACGAAACGCCCAAGCCGGGCGACAAGATCTTCGCCGACACCAGGTATCTCATCGTGGCGCGCCCGGCTGACGCCCTGCGCGCGGCCGTGGGGCGCGCAAGTGCTGCCGGCTATGAATGCGTCACGCTCGGCGATCGCTTGCAGGGCGAGGCGCGCGAGATCGCGGCCGAGCACGCGCGACTCGCGCTCGAGATGAGCCGCCAGGGCCGCCGTGCCGCCATCCTTTCGGGCGGCGAACTCACCGTGACACTGCGCGGGCGCGGAAAAGGCGGACCCAATCAGGAATATGCCCTGGCGCTCGCCATCCGTCTCGACGGCGCCCCCGGTATTACGGCGCTCGCCGCGGACACCGACGGGACCGATGGCGGCGGCGGCCGCCCGGACGACCCGGCTGGCGCCTTCATCAACGCGACCACGCTCGCGCGCGCCCGAACCGCCGGCCTCGATCCCGCCGCGTTTCTCGCTGACAACGATTCCACGGGGTTTTTCAGCGCCATCGGCGACCTGTTCAGCCCTGGTCCGACTTACACCAACGTGACCGATTTCCGCGCTATCCTCGTTGACTCCAAATGACCATTGACGCGAAATCTGAACCGGAATGAGCGCGCCGACGTTTTCCGGACTGTTCAGGTGTTTATCCGCTCGCGCCGACGCTCCCGCGGGAACCGGGTTCATTGAGCGGCGGGGCGCGCGCGCAAGCGGCGTTTTGGCGCGGAGGAATGGACGGCGGCGGGCGAACATCGGCCCGCTCGCGGCACTAGGGGTCCTTGTGCTCGGAACCGCGGCCACGCCGGCAGCCGCGGATTTCCGGTTATGCAACAACACCGCGAGCCGCGTCGGCGTCGCCATCGGCTACAAGGACGCCGAGGGCTGGACGACGGAAGGCTGGTGGAACTTGCCCGCAAGAAAATGCGAAACGCTGCTGAAAGGAAACCTTATCGCGCGTTATTACTACGTCTACGCCATCGATTACGATCACGGCGGCGAGTGGATGGGACAGGCTTACATGTGCACGCGCGACAAGGAGTTCACGATCCGCGGGATCGGCGATTGCCTGGCGCGGGGCTTTGACCGCACCGGCTTCTTCGAAGTCGATACCGGCGAGCAGCACGCCTGGACCGTCCAGCTTACCGAGTCGAGCGAGCAGGCCCCGCTACATCCGCTGCCGCCCGGCAATCCGCTTGCCCCGCGCCCGCCTACCGGCGCTCCGTCACCCGCCGCCCCCGCCTCACCTGGAAGCTGAAGCCGATGCGGCGGCAGCGGCGCACGAAAGTGGTGGCAACGCTGGGCCCGGCCTCTTCGGAGCGCAACGCCATTGGCCGCCTGTTTGAGGCCGGCGCCGATCTCTTCCGCATCAATATGAGCCACACCTCGCACGAAAAGATGCGTGAATTGGTTGCCGCAATTCGCCAGGTCGAAGCCGACTGCAACCGACCGATCGGCATCCTTGTCGACCTGCAGGGGCCGAAACTCAGGCTCGGCAGTTTCAAAAATGACGCGGCGGAAATCGACGGCGGCCAGGACTTCACTCTCGACGCCGACACGGCGCCGGG
>Ga0335078_10008403_pt1 | contig 15346 bp, 13 predicted proteins | sample Lox_Sample_32_FD_206711 | JGI IMG/M metagenome (GOLD analysis project Ga0335078, IMG submission 206711) | Soil microbial communities from Loxahatchee National Wildlife Refuge, Florida, United States - Lox_Sample_3.2 | ecosystem: Environmental > Terrestrial > Soil > Wetlands | place: USA... | reverse complement strand
ACCCCGTCGGGTATTAACCCGCCGCCGCGGCAATCGGTAAACCCCTGTGGGGCGGTGGCCCCAGGTCCTGGGGCCACCGCACCGGGCCGAACATGATCGTGGTCAATGTGGGACCAGGGAACGACGCCTATTGACCGTGATCATGAACGCCGGGGGTGGATTACCGGAGGTGGATTAGATGCGCAGCCGGCAATGGTCTCCGGCAGCCGCACGGCGGAGCCGGTTCATGCTCATCGCGGTTCCCCTGGTCATCACCATGGCGGTAGGCCTGGTCGTGGGGATCAGGCTGGTCAGCGAGCGGAACGCGAGCTTGCAGCTGTCTGCGCAGGGTGGCGCCTCGGCGGGCAGCGCACCGGCCACGACCGGGCCGGCCAGCCCGGACGCCACCGGCACGTCGGCCGCGGCGTCGCCCACCAGATCAGCCACCGCCCCGGCGGCCACGGCGGCCGACGTGAGCTGTGCGCTCATCGTGCCCGCCAACCCGCTGACCGCGCAGGGCCTGGCCACGCCGTTCCAGCTGACCGGCCCGGACGGGATGTCGCCCGCGGCGTCCGGCTGCACCATGGCCCACTTCGCGAGCGCCGGCGCGTTCGCCCAGGCGACGATCTTCGACCCGGCCACCGGCGCGCTCAGCACGTACGAGCCGCTGGTCATCACGCAAGGTACCCAGCCCGCCGCGGCGCCGGCCGTGCCCGCGCTGCCCGCGGGCGCGGTGGTCACCATCGACCTCGGGTTCAACGGCACCAACCTGACCTTGCAGGGCGCCACCAGCACCACGCTGGCCCAGGCCAGGTGCATCAACGGCATCCAGGGGTCGGCCTTCGGCCAGGTCTCCTTCTGTAACGCCGTCGCGTTCTTCGCCGCCGTCAACCACGCCATCGCCGCTGGCACCACGAAGATCCCGGTCAGCGGGACCTCGGCCAAGACCGGGCAGCCCTGTCCGACCACGCGCAGCTTCGCCATGGTCGACCAGGACCAGAGCGACAACGTGACCACCCGGTACCTGCTCACCAGGCATGGCCGGACCGCGCAGGACGCCGCCGTGAACACCGCGGCGATGCCCGACGCCAGAGTGATCCACAACGACAGCGACGCCGCGCTGCTCACCGGGTTCCTCGACCCCACGCTCGGGTGCACGCCGTTCACCGCGCCGGATCTGTCCAACGGCGGTACGCCGGGCACCTCCCAGGCCCTGGCCGAGCTGTTCGCGGCCGGGAACCAGGCTCAGCCGGCCGCGCTGGTGCCTGAGAACGACCCGATGACACTGGTCGACGGGGCGTATAGCCCGCGGAAGACCAACCAGTACCGGGCCAGCGTGGATCAGCCGGTGGTCGGGCCGGCGCAGACGGCCGACACCCCGGCCGCCTACTGCCAGAACATGGTCAACGCGGCGAGTCGGTTCCTGAAGGACAACCAGGCCGTGCTGGCCACCGGCGCCTCGCCGGTGCCGGCCGTGGGGAGCACCCTGTTCACGTTCCTGGCCAACCGGCTGAACCTGTCCTTCACCAACCTCGACTGCCGCAGCTTCGGCCTGACCAGCCCGGTGACGGTCACCCGGGACGGGACCGGCGCGGCGACCGCGGCCAGCGTCGACGCCACCCAGCAGACCGTCGCCTCGTCGACCGGGCCGGCGGGGGCGGCCAACCCGGTTGCGCCCGCCCAGCCGAAGCACGGTCAGAATCCGGCCCGCATGTGAGGGTGGCGGCCATGAGCGGGCGTCATGTGGCGGCCAAGCCGGGCGCCAGCACCGACAGGCTGATGGCCTGCGTGGTGCTGGCCCAGATCGTCATCCTCGCCGCGGTCGTCTTGCTGGCGCTGGGCGGCTGAGGGCCCGGCTGCTTAACCGGTTCTGGCGGGGTCTGGCCGCCGGGCATGGGGCGGCCATCCGCGTGGCCGTACGGGCCGCCCGCGTGGCCGTACGGGCCGCTGAGCGGCTTTCACACTCCGCCGGGGCCCGGTGGACCAGGGTGAGGCGCACTGCCGCGTGGGGGCAGGAACGCGTGGGGGCAGGAACGCGTGGGTGCACGGACGCGTGGTGGGCAAAGCCGCGCCAGACGGCGATTCTGGTACGTCTGTTGCGTGTCGATCGCGGAGCCGGGACCCAGGTGGTGATCACAGCTAGGCCCCTTCTTACAGCTGGTAATTGTTACGGTACGTGTTGTCAATCTGTGATCTACCCCACATTGCTGGTTGCTCAGCCGACACAACTTTTTCAGCGGAAGTGGTTGCAGACCCCTCCCTCGGCTCTGGCAAGGTAGCGCCGATGGTTCCGAACGTTCCGGCCGAGCGGTTCTCCTGACGGGATAGTTATCTGCGGCCAGCATTGGCGGATGAACAGAACCGTGCGCTGCCTGGGGGCGCAGTGGTCCGCTCTTGAGCGTCCCGCTCAAGGGTCAGGCCGACGGAAGGACAGCCTTGTCAGAACACCGGAGGCGAAGCCCCGGAAAGCGACGGGCGGCACGCCGCAAAGGCATATTGTTGCCCACCGCCGCGACCGCCGTCACCGCGGTCGCCGGAATTGTGGTCGCGGGCTATCTGGTGGTCTTCCGTCCGGGCAACACGCCTAATTCCGGTGCGGCTATCGCCGCTGCGGCCGTGTCCAGCAGCCAGGCCATGGACGTCCTGGAGGAGCAGCGACAGCAGGACATCGTGCTGTCGGCCGCGTCGCGCACGATGCGTGTCGTCGGGGCGCCTAAGGTCGCCGCGCAGCCGTCCCAGGCGGCGGCCGGAGGCGCGGCCGGGGCCGGCGGCGCGGCAGGCGGTGCGCCGATGGCCCCGCCTGACCCCGGAACCGCGCAGCGCATCGCGTACAACATGCTGTCCTCGTTCGGCTGGTCGCCGAGCGTCTATTTCAGCTGCCTGAATAACATCTATACCCGGGAAAGCGGCTGGCGCTATAACGCCGAGAATGCCAGCGGCGCGTATGGGATTCCACAGGCCCTGCCGGGCAGCAAGATGGCCACCGCAGGGGCGGACTGGATGACCAACCCAGCGACTCAGATCAAATGGGGGCTGGGATATATCCAGGGCCGCTACGGCAACCCGTGCAACGCGTGGTCGTATTGGGAAGCGCACGGCTACTACTAGGCCACGCAACGTTACCTGTTTTCGGCTCGGCGCGGGCTGGCCACGGCAGATCTGGGCTAGCTGGTGTCTTTCCGCGGATACCGCCGAGCGGCCGCCCGGACCGCTCCCGGGGGAATGACCTAAACCTCAGGATTCCCTCTGCTAAAACTCACCTCGGCACGTGACGTCACATTTACTTAAAGTAATAATGTGACGGGACTCTCAATGTCACTGTCGACAGAGAGTAATCATACAAATAAGCTGTTAAAACTCTTAAATCGAGCATGTATTCGACTATGATGGCCAGCATCTGGATGGGCGTATCGCGTTGAGTTACCGGTTTCGGACCACATAAATCGCCCAAATTGGGCATGGTGGGTGACCTGAAGCACCCGGGTGTGTCAGATGGTTGCTCCCCGCAACGCGCCGCCTTGACCCGCAGCACATCGGCACGCCACACCGCTGCCGGCCGTCCGCGTGACCCGCAGTGTCCCCGGGTGGAAGCCGAGCGCACATCTCGCGCCCGACCGAAGGCACCTCTTGCCCGCCCCGCGGAAAACCCCTGCATATCGACGTCACAATTGGAAGCTGAATCGCCTGCGGCTCACGACCGCTGGCGTCACCATGGCCCTCGCGGCCCTGGCCGCCGCGGGCGCTGCGACGATGGGCGACGCTGCCGGCGGGCCCGCCACGCCCGCTGTCTCTGCGCTCGCCGGTCATCCTGGCGATGCCAGCCCGGCGCGGGCCAGGCTGAGCGGTGCGGCCGCCGCGCGGACCGACGCGTCGGCAAGACGGGCCAGTGCAAGACGGGCCAGGGCAAGACGGGCCAGGGCAAGACGGGCCAGCACCAGCCCGGCCGGCTATCCAGCCAGCGTCGTGGCCGTCCTGGCTAGCCCACCGCACGAGGCCAGCAGCGGTCACCGGCCAGCCCGGGCGCGCCTGGCGGACCGGCCCCGCCGCGTTCACCGTGCACGCCATCCTCATCACCGCAACCACCACGGCAGGCGGCACGGCGGGTGCGCCGCGTCCACGCTGCACTGGTGGATCTGCCACGCGGAGCGTGTGCTCGAGCGGCACGGCATCCCCCACCGGAAGCTGAGCACGGCCGCGGCGTTCATCGTCGTCGGGCACGAATCGAACGGCAACCCGCGGGCCTACAACGGCTGGGACATCAACGCGGCCCAGGGACACCCGTCCGTCGGGATCGCTCAGGTGATCGGGCCCACGTTCGACGCCTACGCGCTGCCCGGCCACCACCACATCTGGAACCCGGTGGACAACATGGTCGCCGCGTTCCACTACGCGATCAGCCGGTACGGCTCCATGAACAACATTCCCGGTGTCGTTTCGGTACGCCACGGCGGTTCGTACATGGGCTACTGACCCGGCGCATGACCGCCGCCCGGTCGTGGCTCAGGCGTGCACACGGAACGTGCGGAGCGCCTCGTTGAACGCCGGGCGGCTGAGTAGCCACGTCGCGGCGGGTGCCGTCTCCCGGACCAGGTAGCCCTGGCTGCCAGCGGGCGTGGCCAGCCTGAACAGCCCGGCCATCGCCTCCGCCCGGCCACCGCCGGGCGGCTGCCAGGTGTACTGCCAGAGCACCCCGGCCCGGCCGGAGGTCGGCAACGGACGGATCGCTATCCGCCGGTAACCAGGGAGCGTGCCCCGCCGCACCGCCTGGCCCTCCAGCAGCCGGGCCGCGCCGAGCGCGCCGGGCGCGGCAAAGGAGGTCGGCGTCACCTGCAGCGTGGTCCGTCCCGACGGGCTGGTGAAGACGGTCGTGTGGCCGCGCTGGGCCATGTGCCAGTCGGCGGGCACCGACGTGGAGAAGCCGGCCGCCGTGCCGGCCGTGCGGCCGGACACGCTATAGGAGTGGTACCGCCCGGCCCCGTGCGACCAGGCCAGCCCGCCGAGCAGGCCGACGCCGAGCACAGCCAGCCCGGCCAGGCAGGCCAGCAGCACGCCGCGACGGTCTGGGCGCAGGCCGCGGAGATCAGCCAGCGGCCCACGGCGGCCCGGCCCCGGCGGCGCGGCATCGCGGCGGTGCCCGGCCACCGGCCCGGGGGAAAACTGTTCTGCGGGATACGACGGCGGCTCCCCGTCCCACGCGTGCTGGGCCCAGTCCGGCTCTTCGTCCCCCGGGGACATGATCTCCCCCGGGGACATGATCTCCCCGGGGGAGATGATCTCGTCCGGGGACATGATCCCGTCCGGCGACATGATCTCCCCGGGGGATACGACGAGGGCCAGGTCGACCGGGGGTTCCGGGTCGGCGGGATCGGCCAGCCGGGGCACCGGCCCCGTGTCGCCATCCGCATCGCCATCGGCCCACTCGCCAGCCCAGGGATCATCGGCCCGGGGGTCGCCGGCCCAGTGGTAGCCAGCCCAGTGGTAGCCAGCCCCGTTGCCGGGCGTCCGGCTGGCCCGCGCCCGGCCGAAGTCACCCGGCGGCCCGAGCCGGCCAGGCGCGGCCAGTTCGCCTGGCCGGCCGGGCCCGGCGCCCTGGCCGAACTCGGCCGGGGGCCCGAATACCCCGGGCTCACCCGGGTCGGCCGCCCGCACGCCGTCACCGGCCCGCGCGGCGCGGGCCAGGCCGGCGTCATCGGCCAGCCCGGCAGCAGCCAGCCCGGCATCGGCCCAGCCATCCCCGGCCAGCCCGGAGTCAGCCGCGCCATCGTCCGCGGCGGCGGCGAGCATCTCCCGGGCCGCGGTCGCGTCCGGCCGGGCCCACGGGTCCCGGCGCAGCAGTGCCTCGATCACCAGGCGCAGCGAGCCCGCCGAACCGGGCCGCGGCGCTTCCTCGTGCGCGATGGCCGCGAGGATGGCCAGCGGGCTGCCCCGGTCATCGAACGGGCCGCGCCCCTCCACCGCGGCGAACAGCGTCGCGCCCAGCGACCACAGGTCAGAGGCGGGGCTGGCCGGCTCGCCGCGAACGCGTTCCGGCGAGGTGAACCCGGGGGTGCCCATCACCATCCCGGCCTGGGTCAGGCTCGCGTCGCCGTCCAGCGTGGCGATGCCGAAATCGGTCAGCACCACCCGGCCACCGGTGCCGAGCAGCACGTTGCTCGGCTTGACGTCGCGATGCAGGATGCCCGCCGCGTGCGCGCAGTGCAACGCGTCCAGCACGCGGATGCCCAGGTCAGCGGCGTGGCAGGGGGGCAGCGGCCCGTCTTGCGCCAGCACCTGATCCAGCGAGCGGGCCTCGACCAGCTCCATCACGATCCACGGGCTGCCCTCCGCGTCGATCACGTCGAACACGGTGACCACCGCGGGATGGTTCAGCCGGGCCGCGGTCCGCGCCTCACGCAGCGTGCGCTCATACAGCACCTGAGTTTCCTCACTCGGTGCCGCGCCGCGGACCCGCACCTCCTTGACCGCGACATCCCGGTCCAGCACCGAGTCCCGGGCCCGCCACACGGTGCCCATCGCGCCCCGGCCGATGGGCTGCTGCAGGAGGTAACGCCCCGCGACCACGCGCCCCGTGCTGGCCGCCACGTGCATGCACGGGACGATACACGCGCTTTGTCCAGAGTTTCCTGGGAAGCGGGTGAGAATAGCGCGTGTGTCGCGCCCGTCTCACCCCGGCGGCTGACTGCCGATGGTCAGCAGCGGCTGGTCCGGCTCGGGCGTGAAGAAGTCATTGCCCTTGTCGTCGGTGATGATGAACGCCGGGAAGTCGCGCACCTCGATCCGCCAGACGGCTTCCATGCCGAGTTCCGGGTATTCCAGCACCTCGACCTTGGTGATGTGGTCACGGGCCAGCTTGGCCGCGGCGCCCCCGATGGATCCCAGGTAGAACCCGCCGTGTTGCTGGCAGGCCGCGGTGACGGCGGGGGACCGGTTGCCCTTGGCCAGCATGACCAGGGACCCGCCGGCCGCCTGGAACCGGTCCACGTACGAGTCCATCCGGCCCGCCGTGGTCGGGCCGAACGAGCCGGAGGCATACCCCTCCGGGGTCTTGGCGGGTCCGGCGTAGTACACCGGATGGTCAGCCAGGTACGTGGGCATCGAGTCACCACGATCAAGCCGTTCGGCAATTTTGGCGTGCGCGATGTCCCGCGCGACGACGAGCGGTCCGGTGAGCGAGAGGCGGGTGGCGACCGGGTATTTCGTCAGCTGCGCGCGGATCTCGCCCATCGGCCGGTTCAGGTCGACGCGCACCACGTCGTCGGCGAGATCAGCCTCCGCGGTGTCCGGGAGGTACTGGGCCGGGTCGGTCTCCAGGCGCTCCAGGAACACGCCGTCGGGGGTGATCTTGGCCAGCGCCTGCCGGTCCGCGGAGCAGGACACCGCGATGGCGACCGGGCAGGACGCGCCGTGCCGGGGCAGCCGGATGACCCGCACGTCGTGGCAGAAGTACTTGCCGCCGAACTGCGCGCCGATGCCGATCTTCCGGGTGATCTCCAGCACCTGCTGCTCCAGCTCGCGGTCACGGAACCCGTGGCCGGAAGCGGACCCGGCCTCCGGCAGCGTGTCCAGGTACCGGGCCGAGGCGTACTTGGCCGTCTTCAGCGCGTACTCGGCGCTGGTCCCGCCGACGACGATGGCCAGGTGGTACGGCGGGCAGGCGGCGGTGCCCAGCGAGCGGATCTTCTCCTCCAGGAAGGCGAGCATCGCGCTGGGATTGAGCACCGCCTTGGTCTGCTGGTACAGGAACGACTTGTTGGCCGACCCGCCGCCCTTGGCCATCAGCAGGAACTTGTACTCGTGGCCCGCGGTGGCGTAGATCTCGATCTGGGCCGGCAGGTTGGTGCCCGTGTTGCGCTCGGCGTACATGCTGGCCGGGGCGAGCTGCGAGTAGCGCAGGTTGAGCTGGGTGTACGCGTCGAAGATGCCGCGGGCCAGGTGCTCCTCGTCGCGCCCGTCGGTGAGCACCTCGCCGCCGCGCTTGCCCATCACGATCGCGGTCCCGGTGTCCTGGCACATCGGCAGCACGCCGCCGGCCGCGATGCACGCGTTCTTGAGCAGGTCACGGGCCACGTACCGGTCGTTCGCCGAGGCCTCCGGGTCGTCCAGGATGGCCCGCAGCTGACGCAGGTGCCCGGGCCGGAGCAGGTGGGCGATATCCCGCATCCCCTGCCGCGCGACCAGCGTGAGCACCTGCGAGTCCACCTCGAGAAATTCTCTGCCCAACGACCGGTGCCGGGTGATGCCATCCGCCGTCAGCAGGCGGTAGTCCGTGCTGTCTGGACCCTGGGGCAGCAGGTCGGTGTATGCGAACTCGGGCATGTGGCGGTCCTCGGGCAGGGTCGGTCCGGCTGGCTGGTGGGCTGCCTTCATCGTAAGCCGGTGGTGACCGCGGGGTTGCATGTCATGGCCCAGCCAGGGTAGGTGTTGCCCCATCCCGGTGGCGGCGTGAACGGTCTGGACCGGCGGGAACGGCCCGGGCCAGGAGGGAGTTGGCATGACCATCCCAGGGGGCGACGAGCAGGCGATCAGCCTGCAGGAGGCTTCCCGCCAGCTGGAGCTGGCGGTACACGACGCGCAGGTCGCCTACGACTGCATCGCGCTCGGCAACCTCGACCGCGCGCACACCCACGCGATCACCGCCCGGACCGCGGCCGACGCGGCCGAGACCATGCTGCGCGCCGTGCTGGGCGAGGAAGCCGCCACCGCCCAGGGCGGCGACTGACCCGCCGCCGGGTCACTTCGCCAGCCGTTCGCGGGTGCGCTTGGCCCGGCGGCCGTAGGCGTTCATCCAGGCGACCAGAGCCGCGGCGACCGCATAGGGCATCAACTTAGAGACGGCCAGCGCGGTCGCCGTCGTGGTCGTCTCGACGATGATGACCCTGGCTGCCGCTTCGGCCAGGTAGGCGGCACCCCAGACCGTGGTGAAGAGATCGAAGGGACGGCGGAATCGGGGGTCGTGCCAGCGGGCGTCGAAGTCACGCCCCTTGGCGGTGTCCGCACCGATGACCTGGAGCACGAACCGGAAGATCAGCGGTCGGGCCGTCCGCAATGAGCCCAGACACGCCACGCCGAATATCGCGGTGGGCACCGAGCCTTCGATGAGGACCAGCCGCGCGTCGCGGGTGGTCAGCCCGAGAACGGTGCCAGCGGCGAGGCCGGCCAGGATGAGTATCCCGATGGCGTCCACGCGTCGGCCGCGCACGATGCCCAGGACCAGGCCGAGGGCCGGGAAGGTGCCGCTCAGCACGAGCGCGGTCACCGGGCTGCGCCCGGACGAGCGCAGCAGCGAGTAGGCGACGAGCGGCCCGCCGATGTCGAACACGGCGATCATCGCCAGTGATTGCAGGCGGTTGCGGTTGCGGGCCGGGCCTGGTGGCGGCGCGGCACGGGAGGCGGAGAAGTCCACGTTCATCCTCCTTTGGCTTCTGATTGGCTGGCCGGTTGCTGATGCCTGCTGGCCAGGCGCTGCCGGGCGGCGGCCCAGTCCAGCGGCAGGTCGCTGCCTGCCGTGGTTGACTCGGTAAATCTCGAGCCCGCGACCCGCCCGGCCATGTCGCGCAGCATGGCGGCGTGCTCGCCGCTCCTGACGAACCGCATCATGGCGTCCCGGCTCTGCCAGGCGGACAGCGTCCAGAAGGTCTTGCTGGCCAGCTGGGCGTCGAGGGCGAAGCCGGCGCAGCCGGGGTCATTGCGCAGCTGGCGGCGGATCTTGAGGCTCCATCGCAGGAAGCGGGGGATGTCGCGATAGCGGTTCAGTGGCAGGCTGGAGGTCAGTACGTGCAGTTCGGTGCCGTCCCGGTACCGACCGGGAGTCCACGGCAGCGCCGGCATCTAACGCTCCTCGGCCGGGCGCGTGCGGGCCAGGCTGCGGTGAGCGGGATGGCTGCGCGGAGGGCGCCGGTGGCGGGCCGCCTGGACCAGCGCATCACGCTGGGCCTGGCGGTGCAGGTCGGTGATCCGGACCTGGAGTACTTGGTAGCTGAGAGCGGCCGGGTGCATCGCGGTCTCCTCGGTGGTTGAGCTGGGCTTTCTCCGAGGATGCGGCCAGGACCAGGCGGCGCGGATCGGGTGATCGCCCAGGATCCGGGCTCGCGGTTGTTTAGATTCGCGCGGGTGGGTGTTTAGGGCGGCCCGGGGCGCAGCAGGCCGGCCCGTTCGGCCAGGGCGGCGGCCTGGACCCGGCCGGAGGCGCCAAGCTTGCGCAAGATGCTGCTGACGTGCACGCCAGCGGTCTTAGGGCTGATGTACAGCTCGGCGCCGATCTGCGCGTTGCTGCGCCCGGCGGCTACCAGCCGCAGCACGGCCAGCTCGCGGGCGGTCAGCCCATACGGCGCCGGGGTGTCACCTGGCCGGGGGGCGCCGGGGGCAGCGGCCGCCGGGCTGCGCAGCGGGATGCGGGCCCGCTCCGCGAGCCGGCGGATCTGCGCGAGCAGCGGGGCGTGGCCGTCCGATGCCGCCGCCGCGGCGCGCAGCGTGGTGGTGGCCCCGGCGATAGGCTGCCCGGCGTCCAGCTGCGCCTCAGCCTGCCGCCACCATGCGTACCCGGCCCGGTGCGGGCAGCCGAGGTCCTGCCAGGCTTTGGCTGCACCGCTCCACGCGGCCGGGTCGCTGGCCCCGGCCAGCCGGGTCTGCTCGGCGTCCCAGGTAGCCCGCTCGGCCGGGATCGTGGCCCCGAACGGATGCTCGGTGAAGGGGGCGCCGGACATCTGCCCCGACCACGAGCTCAGGCCGTCGGCGGCGGCGCCAGCGGCACTGACGGCGGGACCGTCGCGGCGCGCCCTGGCCCGTTCGCTCAGGTCGGCGCACGCCCGCATGCCCGCCCCCAGCAGCCGCCCGCACATGATGGTCAGGTCCGGGGAGTGAAATAGGGCGATGGTCCGCTGGACCTCCTGAAGGGCGTCGCCCGGGCGCCCGGCCCACAGCGCCAGCTCCGCTGCGCGCTGCGTGGCCTCGCGCGTGAAATCGATGCTGCCGACCCCGCGGATGATGCCGGTGAGCTGCTGCTGCCGCACGGCGGCGGCCGCCATGTCACCGCGCAACAGGTCGATCTCGGCCCGGAACTGATGCACGAGGTACCGGTCGTGGTCGGGCTCACCGGTGGTGAGCGGATCGATGAGCGCGGCCGCCTCGGCCGTGTGTCCGCGGGCCAGCATGGCCTCGGCTGCGTTGGCGGCCAGCAGGACGGCCTGAAATGTGGACTGGCGGCCCACCTGGCGGGCATCCCGCAGGCCACCTACGGCTGTCTCGGCGGCCTCGCTGAATCTGCCGAGTTTCAGCAGGGCATCGCTCTCGTTAACGGCGAGCATGATGAGAGCCTTGGTGTTTCCAGCCGGTCCGGCGACGGCGCGCCCACGGCGGAGATAGGCGAATCCTTCCCCGGTCTGGCCGCGAACGAAGGCGTCGGTCGCGAGTTGTGCCATGATCCGCGGGATCAGGGCGGTGGCGTCGGCCGTCTCCGCCAGCTCCAAGGCCCGGGTCAGTGCGGCATGGTTGGCCTGTGCGTCCCCCTCGGCGTGCAGCAGATAGAAGCCGGCGTAGCGAAACCAGGCTTCGGCCTGATCAGCGGACGGCGGAGACTGCTCGAACAGCCGGAGGGCCTCCTGCATCAGCGGCTTCCCGGCGGCGGGGGCACTCATGCCGCGGAAGAATGCGGCGCGGGCATGGATGACCGCGGCGGTGCCGGGGTCCGGATGCCCCGCGTACCGGCGGTATGCCTCGTCGGCCACAGCACCGGCGTGCTGGCCCTCGCCAGCAGCATCGAGCGCGTCCATGGCCCGGACGTAGACGCGGGGGAGATCGATCCCGGCCCTGTCCGCGGCGCCGGGCAGCCCCTGGCACAGCTCGATGGCCCGCAGCCAGTGCTCGGCCGCCTGCGCGTAGCCGAATACGCGCTCGGCCGCGTCGGCCGCCGTCATCCGGGCGGGCAGTTCCTCGGCGGGGCGGCCAGCTGCGGCCCAGTGCCCGGCCACCTCGGCGGCCAGCGCGTCGCCGCCCATCCCTTGCCAGGCCCGCGCGGCGCGTTCGTGCAGCGCCCGGCGCTCGCCGGGCAGCAGGGCCGCGGTCACCGCCTCGGCCAGCAGCGCATGCCGTGGCCGGTATGCCTCGCCGGCGGTGATCTCAGCCAGCAAGTGGGCAGCGGCCAGCTCCCGCACGGCCCCGCGCACCGCATCCTGGCCCAGGCCGGTGATGCTGCCCAGCAGGTCCTCGCTCACGGGCCGGCCTGCCACCGCCATCGCGTTCAGCGCCGCCCGAGCGTCACCGTCGCAGTGGCCCGCCCGCGCCGTTAGCAGGTCAGCCAGTCGGGCCGGGAGCTGCGCAGGCCGGCTCAGCCCGCGTCCCGCCGAATCCGTGAGCGCCGCGGCGACCAGCTGCTCGGCAAAGAACGGATTACCCTCCGCCCGCGCGGACACGTCCGCGGCAAACCAGGCAGGCGCGATCCCGCCAGTCAGGGCCGCGATCTGCTCGGCGGTCTCCTCCGGGGAGAGTGGCTGCAGCCGGATCTCCGCCATATCGCTCCCGCTGCGCGCGTTCGCCAGCCACGTGGCCACCGCGGGCTCCAGGGGGGCCTCATCACCCCGGCAGGTCACCACGACCGTCACCGTCCTCCAGCGGCCGGCCCGGGCCAGGTAGGTCAGGCAGTCCAGCGTCGCGATGTCCGCCCAGTGCACATCCTCGATCACCAGCCCGGCCGCGGAACCGCCAGCTGCCGCCTCCAGCAGCTCGGCCACCGCGGCAAACAGCCGCTCCTGGCGCCGCTCGTCTCCTCGCTCGTCCGCGACCGCTGCGCCGGGACCGAGCTGCGGCAGGAGCCGCCCGACCTCCGCCCGCACGTACGGCGGGGTTGTCCCCAGCGCGGCCTCCAGCAGTCTGCCGCCGTCCAGCCTGGCCAGCTCGCCGAGGGCCTCAGCTACCGGCAGCAGCGGCAGCGTCCCGGCCAGTGGCAGGCATGCCCCGGACACGCAGGGCATCCTCCCGGCGGCGGCCCGGGTCATCCCTTCCGCGACAAACCGGGACTTCCCGACGCCCGCCTCGCCCATCACCAGCACCATCCGGGTATCCCCGGCCAGCGCCCCGACCAGGTGCGACAGCTCACTCTCACGGCCAACGAACGCCACCGGCCCAGCCCACCAGGCCGGCCAAGCCCGGTCAATACCAGGCGCGTCCCATGGGGACTGACCTGGTCCGCTGCTGGGTCACTTGGCCGGGCGGGGCCGGACGCGTGCTAGCTGCCGGCCATTCCCGGGCGTCCCTGATCAGCCGACTCGGCGATGATCTCCTCCTCGGCGGCGACCTCCACGGCCAGCTCGGGGGACGCGCCGATGGCCGTCTCCGCGGCCACGTCGGCCGCGGTCTGCTCTTCGTGCACGTAGCGCTTGCCGCGCAGCAGCGACACGCCGGACGCGATGACCAGCAGCGTGATCGCCATGCTGAACACGATCTCCAGGCCGTGGTGGAACGGCCCGGTGATCAGCTGCGGGAAGAACTCCTTGCCAGTCAGCGTGGCCACGTTGTGCGCGGGCAGGTGGGCCAGGATCCCGGTGGGCGCGAGCAGCTCGTGCACCGGGTTGTAGCCCAGGAACGCGGCGAACAGGCTGGCCACCGGCGGAGTCTGGCCCACCTGGTGGGCCAGCGCGAACGGCACCCCCTGCGAGGTCAGGCCCCTGGTCAGCGTGCTGGGCAGGGTGCTGGCCAGCCCGGCGATCATCAGCGAGAAGAACACGCCGATGGACAGCACGAAGCCCGAGTTCATGAACGTGGCCAGCATCCCGGAGGCCGCGCCACGCTGCCGGGCCGGCACGCTGTTCATGATCGCTGCTGCGTTCGGCGCGGAGAACAGGCCCATGCCCGCGCCGGACACGAAGATCAGCAGGCCGAAGTCCACGTACTCGAAGTCGGTCGGCAGCAGGACCAGCCCGGCGAAGGCCAGGGCCGAGAGGAGCAAGCCGCCGGAGGCGAACCAGCGCGCCCCGTGCTTGTCCGACAGCCACCCGGACACCGGGCCGGCCACCACAAAGCCAAAGGTCAGCGGGAGCAGGTAGATCCCGGACCACAGCGGGGTGTCCTTGTAGTCGTAACCGTGCAGCACCAGCCAGATGCCCTGCAGCCAGATGATCAGCATGAACTGCAGCCCGCCGCGGGCAATGGAGGCGAGCAGCGTGGCCAGGCTGCCGAAGGCGAACGGGCGGATCCTCAGCAGCCGCAGGTCGAACATGGGGCTGTCCACCCGCAGTTCGATGAAGCAGAACGCGACCAGGAGTGCGACGCCGCCGAGCAGACCGGTGAGCACGACCGGGCTGGTCCAGCCCATGACGTGCCCACCGTAGGGCTGGATGCCGTAAGTGATGCCGGTGAGCAGGCCGATCAGGCCGAGCGCGAAGGTCACGTTGCCCAGCCAGTCGATCCGTGCCCTGGTCCGCAGCCCGATCTCGCGCAGGCTGAAGTAGGACCAGATCGCGCCGCCGATCCCGATCGGCACCGACACGATGAACACCAGCCGCCAGTCCACCGCGGCCAGCACGCCGCCCAGGATCAGGCCGATGAAGCTGCCGGCGATGCCCGCCACCTGGTTGATGCCCATTGCCATGCCGCGCTGGTCCGACGGGAACGCGTCGGTCAAGATCGCGGGGGAGTTGGCCATCAGCATGGCCCCGCCGGTGGCCTGCACGATGCGCCACCCGATTAGCCACAGCGCGCCGGCTGGCCCGGTGAACGGGTCGAACGGGAGGGCCAGCGCGCCCAGGGCGAACACCGTGAAGCCCAGGTTGTACATCCGCACCCGGCCGAAGATGTCGCCGAGCCGGCCCAGGGTGACCACCAGCACGGCGGAGACGACCAGGTAGCCCATCAGCATCCAGAGCAGGTAGCTCACGTTGCTGGGGGTAAGCGGGTTGAGGTTGATGCCACGGAAGATCGCGGGCAGCGCGATGATGACGATGGACGCGTTGACCGTCGCGGCGAGCATGCCGAGCGTCGTGTTGGACAGGGCCAGCCACTTGTAATGTGAGCCGGCCTGCGGCTTGCCCCCGGCCACACTCCCACCGGAGCGGGTCACGGCAGCCCGGGCACCGGGACTGGCTCCGTTTGGTCCCTGGCCGTTCGCAGAATCGCCCACCGGCAATCTCTCTCCCGCCGCGCTCCGAGTACTTGCTAAGGGCAAACTAACAGGCCGGCCTGGCTATCACCTAACTCGCTCGCCGGGCGCCAGCCCGCCCTCGCGGCGGCCTGGCCGCGGCTGACCCCGGCCGCTGGCCCGGCCACGGTTCGGGCCCGAAACCCCGGGCCAGCGCGATGACCACCACCGTTAGTACCAGCGGTGCGGCGCCCGGCCCGGCAGCCGGCCGGCCGGATATGCCGCCCGCGGCGCCCGGTG
>Ga0335078_10008402_pt1 | contig 15347 bp, 12 predicted proteins | sample Lox_Sample_32_FD_206711 | JGI IMG/M metagenome (GOLD analysis project Ga0335078, IMG submission 206711) | Soil microbial communities from Loxahatchee National Wildlife Refuge, Florida, United States - Lox_Sample_3.2 | ecosystem: Environmental > Terrestrial > Soil > Wetlands | place: USA... | reverse complement strand
GGTTGTACGTGCTCTGACAGGAATTGACAAACACCTGACACCGGAGACCTGAAACCTGCTACCTGATACCCGGTTTCTTACCACCCCTCCGGATATCCCTGTCCGCCAATCAACGGCACGAAGCGGCATCCTTCCAATGTTTCCACAATACTTTCGCCGTTCTGTTTGCGAACCAGTTGCAACTGCTGCGCATAAGAAGGACCAACCGGAATAATCATGCGTCCACCTTCGCGCAACTGCTCGAACAGCGCCAAAGGAATCCGTGGAGCCGCAGCAGAAACAATAATTGCGTCGAACGGCGCTCCGTCGGGCAAGCCTTCACTGCCGTCCCCGATTATCACAAAAGCGTTCTTGTATCCCAGACGCTGCACAACCTCTTTGGCACTCTGAGCCAGGGTTGCATGTCTTTCGATCGAGTACACTTGGCGTGCCAACTCCGCCAGCAACGCAGTCACATAGCCCGATCCGGTACCAATCTCCAAGACTTTCTCGGATCCCTTAAGCGCGAGCGCCTGCAGCATGATCGCGACAATATAAGGTTGCGAAAGAGTCTGCTCTTCGCCGATAGGCACCGGATGATCTTCATAGGCCTGGTCGCGATATTCCTCGGCCACGAATTCATGCCGAGGTAAACGGCTCATCGCGCTAAGCACGCGCTCGTCCGAGATTCCTCTGCTGCGAAGTTGCTCGCTGACCATTTGCTCCCGCTGCCTGGCGAACAAATCGGCTTGTGTGTCTGCAGTCACCCAGACAAGCATAACTTGGTTACGCCAATTAACAACCGTGCTCTCGAATCCCAACCATTTCCCCAATCATCTGCAATCTAGTACCATTCGCACCCGAGCCAAGGATGAATTGTGAGTGAACCCGAACGCGTTGCCCCCGGATGGCCGGGAATCGAGCCGCGCTGGACCTCGAGCGCGAAAAGCGGCATGGGGACCTCGTTAAGCCTCAACAGTCGGGTCTGGTTCACCCTCAGCCACGGTATTTTGGATGAGGTTTACTATCCGCGCGTCGATCAGGCCTGCACTCGCGACCTTGGCCTGCTTGTTACCGACGGCAGCAGTTACTTCTCCGAAGAAAAGCGCCATTGCCGATTTGAGAATGTACCCATCGAGCCCGGCGTTCCCGTATATCAGCTAACCAACGTGGAATTGCAGGGCCGCTATCGAATCGAAAAAGAAGTTTTCAGCGATCCCTATCGCAATGTGGTCCTGCAGAAAGCCCGCTTCGTTCCGCTCCAGGGGAAGTTATCCGACTACCGCCTATACGCGCTGCTCGCCCCTCATCTGGGAAACTTTGGCGCCCACAATACCGGATGGACTGGCGATTACAAAGGCGACCGCATGCTTCTTGCAGAGCGCAACGGAATCGCCCTGGCATTGGGTTGTTCGCTGCCGTGGCTGAAGATGTCGGTGGGTTTCGTCGGGTATTCCGATGGCTGGCAGGATTTGTCGAAACACTTCCGCATGACTTGGGAGTATGACCGCGCCGAGGATGGCAATATCGCATTGACCGCCGAAATCGATCTCGCGGCGTGCGCCGGCGAATTTGTTCTGGCGCTCGGCTTTGGAGGAATCTGGAACGAGGCCGGACAGCAGGTCCGCTCCAGCCTGCTGGAACCCTACGAAGAACTGCGCCAAAGCTACGTCTCGCATTGGCAGGTCTGGCAGGAAAAGCTGCTCAAGCTGGATGAACCGAAACGCCAATGCGATTTATACCGGGCAAGCACTGCGGTCTTGCGCACGCACGAGTCGAAAGATTTTCTTGGCGGCGTGATTGCCAGCCTCTCCATCCCCTGGGGTTTCAATAAAGGAGACGAAGACCTCGGCGGCTACCATCTGGTATGGCCGCGGGACCTGGTCGAAACCGCATTTGCGTTTTTGGCCGCCGGTGCCAAGGGGGATGCAGTTCGAGTATTGCGCTACCTGGAGTCAACCCAAGAAGCCGACGGGCACTGGGCGCAAAACATGTGGCTGGATGGACGCCCCTATTGGCTCGGCTTGCAGATGGACGAGACCGCGTTCCCCATTCTTCTCGTCGATGCCCTGCGTCGGCAAGCGCCGAAGGAACTCGGAGGCCTGGAACGCTGGTGGAGCATGGTTCGTCGGGCTGCATGTTTTGTGGTTCGCAATGGGCCGGTCACGCAGCAGGATCGCTGGGAAGAAGATTCCGGGTACTCGCCATTCACCTTGGCGGTGGAGATCTCGAGCCTGCTCGCGGCCGCGGATCTCGCCGATGCCATAGGCGAGCGCAGCATGGCGCGCTACCTTCGCGATTCCGCCGACAATTGGAACGACAACATCGAGCGCTGGACCTATGCCACCGATACCCATCTGGCGCGCCAACTCGGCGTCGACGGCTACTATGTGCGCATCGCGCCCCCAGAAAACGATTGCGCCGACTCCCCGATGGCAGGCTTCGTACCGATCAAGAACCGGCCGCCAGGCCAGAACGACGCGCCCGCAGCCCATATCATCAGCCCGGATGCCCTGGCGCTGGTTCGCTTCGGCCTGCGCGCTCCCGATGATCCCCGAATTTTGAACACAATCAAGGCCATTGATGCGCTCCTGCGGGTCAGGTTGCCGCAGGGCTTCTGCTGGTATCGCTATAACGAAGACGGTTACGGTGAACAGCAAGATGGTTCACCGTACAACGGGACCGGAATTGGCCGCCCGTGGCCGTTGCTGGCAGGCGAGCGCGCTCACTATGAGTTGGCCGCCGGTCACAAGGAAACGGCGGAGCAACTCCTAAGAGTCATGGAGTTCGCGACCGAGGGAGGACGCCTTTTGCCCGAACAGGTCTGGGACGCTGCCGATATCCCGGCTCGCGAGCTGTTCGCCGGAAAGCCTACCGGATCGGCGTGCCCGCTGGTGTGGGCACATTCCGAGTACATCAAATTGCGCCGTTCTCTCAGCGAAGGAAAGATTTTCGATCAGCCGCCGCAAACCGTGCAGCGCTACATCGTTGAGAAGAGGCAGTCTGCTCATTTCGCCTGGCGTCTCAACAACAAATGCCGTAGCATTCCTAAAGGCAAGGTTTTGCGGATTATCCTTTACGACTCTGCTCTGGTGCACTGGAGCTTCGATGGCTGGCAGACGTCTACGGACACCGTGACCTGCGAAACCGGTTTGGGAACCCATGTGGCCGATTTGCCATCAGATAAATTAGCAAGCGGCCGACAAGTGGTTTTCACGCTGTACTGGAAGGAACAGCAGCGCTGGGAAGGCATCGATTTTAGCGTGGCAATCGAGGATTGACGGCCGCTGCCTACCGCCATGGCGCAACGTGCATGGACACCGCCGGATGAGACTTCTCGAGTTACGCTGGAATTGCTACAGCAACTCCTCGGCGATTACCATCCCCGCGATTTTGCAATCGAGCTGTGGGACGGCACGCACTTGCCGCCGGACCCCAGTCAGTTTTGCCGGTTCACCTGGAAAATTAACGACTCTGCAGCTCTGCGGAAGGCAATCGCCCGGCCCAGCGAGCTCGCTCTCGGGGAAGCCTACATCTACGGTCAATTCGACATCGAGGGCGATATTCGCGCGGCCTTTCCGCTCGCCGAATTCCTTTTTAACAAGCACTGGGGCGTAGCCGAAAAACTGCGCCTGGGCAACAAACTACTGCATCTGCCGTCCAAGCCGGCGCCGCATGGCGCTGAACCGGATTTGCACGGGGCCGTGCATTCCAGGAAGCGCGACCGCGAAGCTGTCACTTTCCATTACGACGTTTCCAATGACTTTTATGCGCTATGGCTGGACAGAAACATGGTCTACTCCTGCGCATACTTTGAAACGCCAGATGACGATCTCGAGGCGGCGCAGCGACAAAAAGTGGATTACATCTGCCGCAAGCTACGCCTGAAAGCCGGCGAGAGGCTTTTAGACCTTGGCTGCGGATGGGGCGCCCTGATCCTCCACGCCGCGCGGGAATACGGCGTACATGCTCTCGGTATCACTCTCAGTGAGCGGCAACTCGAATTCGCGCAGCGGCGAATTCAGCAGTCAGGCTTGGCTGGCCTTTGCGAGGTCCGCCTGCTCGATTATCGTGATCTCGATCAGAACGATGCTTTCGACAAGCTGGTTAGCGTGGGCATGGTTGAGCACGTTGGCGAATCCAGGCTGGCGGCGTATTTCGAACGAGCCTATCGAGTTCTAAAACCTGGCGGAGTTTTTCTGAATCACGGTATTGGGCGCGCCGGAAACCGGCCTGCTTCCGAAGAGCTTACCTTCACCGATGTATACGTTTTTCCCGACGGCGAGCTGGTGCCGATCTCCACCATGCTGGAGCGCGCTGAAGAAGCCGGCTTCGAGGTCCGCCATGTGGAGAACCTGCGGGAGCACTACGTAATGACTTTGAATTGCTGGCTGAACCGGCTGGAAGCACGTGCTGACGAAGCTCGCCGTCTGACCGATGACGTCAAATACCGCATTTGGCGGCTTTATTTGGCCGGATCCGCGTATTACTTCAAGACCGGCAAATTGCATCTGTATCAGAGTTTGCTGGTCAAGAGCCAAGGCGGACCAAGTGGGCTGCCACTGACGCGCGCCGACTGGTATCGGGATTAGGCCGCATCATGTAGTCATCCCGAGCCTCGTCTTCTCCTCCGAGGCGAGGGATCTCACAGCAGCCAGCCTTTGAACGGAATGTTATTGCCCCTGATTTGGCTTCGCGCCCTTCGCGGCAGTTCTTTGCGTTCTTTGCGGTCTACTTCTTTGCGTTCTCCGCGGTTCAGGATTTTCCTCTGGAAAGCTCTACCCGGTATACACCAACTCCACTACGGTGCAATCGTCGCTTAGTGGCGCGCCGCTGCAGAAATCTGTGATCGCGGCAAATATGTCTTCCATGCTTCCCCCCTTGGCCGCCAGTTCCAGACGCGAATCTTCGAAAAAGTCGCCTTTAGGGTTTTCCGCTTCCGTTACGCCATCTGTCACCAGCACCAGCCGATCTCCCGCCTTCATCTGCAACGTCGCGCCCGTGTATTCCGCATCCGGCAACAGCCCAACGGGCAAGTTCCCGTGTTCCGGGCGGACTACCTCTCCGTTCGAAACCACCACCGGCGGTACGTGCCCGCAATTTACGTATTCCAGTTCTCCGTTAGGTCGGACGCGGGCCAGAATCAAGGTCGCATATTTCTCGCCGATGTGTTTGTGGGTAAAGAAGCGGTTTACAAAGCTCACGATCTCCGTCAAGGGCATGCCAGCCGCGAGCTGCGAGTAAATCATCCCCTGCAACGTCGAAGCCAGCACGGCCGCGGACACGCCTTTTCCGCTCACGTCCGCCAACACCACCGTCAGACCTTCGTCCGTATTGAGAGCATCGAAGAAATCGCCTCCAATTTCCTTGCAAGCAAGATTCCTGCCGCACAGGCGCGCAAAAGGAACTTCGGGGATCGTCACCGACATCAAGCGCTGCTGAATCGACGCCGCGATCGACAGCTCCTGCTGGTAGCGCTTGGCCGATTCCTCGGTCTGGACCAGACGAGCATTCTCAATCAGTGACGCGGCTTCGGTTGCGATCGCGTGCAAAATGTCGTTACTCACACTCGAGATGTCGCGAGACGCGAACCGCGAATCCACGTACAGCGCGCCCATGGGCTCACCCAGAGCGCCCGACTCTGCGCCACGCGTAGTTTGCACTTGCGGCTTCCGCAGCGGCACGCAGATCACCGTGCGCAGATCGTAGGCTACGATACTCTTGCGGCCGGTCAGGTCAATCGACCGGCTGGTGTCGGTGAGAACGAATTCGGAGTTCGATTTCAGCGCGTCTTCCAGGATCGAATGCGAAATGGTTGTGTCTTCCAGTAGCGGCTCGCCCTTCGAATTTCGCCCCGCACCCAGTCGCAAAAGTCCTTGCTCATTTTTCATGAACACGAACGCGCGCTCGGCTCGCGTCAGCTTCAGCGTGACGTCGAGCAGGGTCATAAGAATTTCATCGAGCACCCCGACCGTGTTCAGCTTGCGGGCGGCCTCCAAAAAAAGAACGAGTTTCTCCAGATCCGTGGTTTCGTCCGAGATGTGCATCCCGGAGATTTGGCTGAGAAATTCGCGCGCCGTGTTGGTGGTTGCGTGCTGCGGATTGAAAATGACATACGCGACGTCACGGACGCCGAACTCCAGCCGGTCATTCCGTTCCAGCGTCCTGCGCTGAATTTTTTCCCCGTTGACGTAGGTTCCGTGCTTGCTGCCCTGGTCCTCGACGCAGAATCCACCGTTTTCCGAGACGATGATGGCGTGATCGCGGGAAACACGAGGGTCGGCGATGACCAGGTCCTTATCTACTTTTCTGCCCACAGTGAAAGGACTGTGGTCCAGGTTGATAATCCGCTGCTCATTCCCCTGCACGAATACCAGGGTCGGGAATACTCCCGAACTGGACGGCGGGCCGACGATGGTTTGAAATCCCATGAAGCCTGATGAAATCCGACCACTGAAATAGTAGAGGAATAATCCAGGATTGAGAAGCGGGGCCGTGTGACAGGCACGGCTCGACCCTAGGCGCAAACAGTCTTTGCCTCCTGCCACGCTTTTTCTTTGCGCCTTGCAGGTCTTCTCAGCGTGCTTTGCGGCTTTTCTTTGCGCCCTTTGCGGTCAAAGATTTTGAGCGATCGCGGAAGCCCTTACGCTGCCCCACGCCGGTAGGCGGCTACCGCCTGCTGCTCACTATCGTAGGCTTCAAATACGGTGACCAGTTTCGTGATCTGCAACACGTCGCGGATGCGCTGCCCTAATCCGGTCAATTTGATGTCTGCCCCAGCCGAACGCGCCGAGGAATAGAGTCCCACCAGCGTACCCAGTCCGCCGCTATCGATATACGTCACGCCCGACATATTGAGGACGATCTGCTTCGAGGAACTCAAAGCTTTCTTCAATTTTTCACGCAAGGCGGTGGCTTCATCGCCAAACACGATGCGTCCGGCGCAGGAAATCACCGTCACTCCGTCCACCTGTCGGGTAGTCATATCTAGGCTCATATCGTCCTCCGCTGCACGCCGGATCGGTGTCCGAAAGCCTAACGCCGACGCCGCCAGAATGCAAGGTTAGCCGTGAGAACCAACCGCACCCTGCCGCAACGACAATTGTCGAAAAGTCATGGTTGTGACCGCAAATACCGCCAGCGGAATCGCCAAAGTTGTGTATAGGGGGAGAGTCCACAATCGTAATAAAACGCTCGGCGAGCAGAACGGCGAAGCGATCACGATGGCGAGTGATGCCAGCCAAGGCCAGATCACAATGAACCCAGCAATAGTAAGCGACAGGCGCGCTGCCACTCCTCGCCGCCAAAGCAACCCGGCCTGCTCCAGAATCAGCAGAATCGAAGGCACCAGCAGCACCTGGTTATACGGCGCCTCTTTCGGAACAATCACCACGGTGGTCGCCATCAGCAATGCAAACATCCAGCGAAATTGCGGCGCATCGGTTGAGACATGCCGGCATCGCCAGCAGATGATTGCAAGTCCAACCACGACGGCCACTGTCAGCAGCTTTCCCGCCGTCGGGCCAAAAATCAGCTCAAGCGAGGATTCCGCTCCATTGTTGTAGCGGCGATACTCAATGAGTGCATGCCAGAAGCGGCCAATCCAGCCCGGCAGGACAAGTTCCCCCCCTAACACCAGTGCAGCTACGGCGCCCGCAAATCCCCAGACGTAGTTCTTCCGCGATTTCCAATCACTCAAGGCCCAAAGCAACAGCCATGCAGCCAAAGGCAACGCTAGCTGCGGCTTGATGGTCGCTATCGCGAGCAGAACCCCGGCTGCCAAAAAATTCCCTTCCGTCAGCAGCAAGGCGGTGAACGCAATCAACCCGCTTACCAGCAAACTTAGCTGCTGCAGCTTCACTCCCTGGATCGCCTGGAAGCTTCCCAATACCAGGATGACCCCGCTCGCCACCGTCCCCATGGATGTGCGCCAGCGCAAGATGCGAAACCATAGCGGCACCGATGCGGCGGTCAGCGCAATCAGCAGCCAACGAAATACCGCCTGTACCGTGGCAAACGGCAAGGTGATGGTCGGAGCTAGAACAAACGACACGTAAACCGGGTAAGCGAAACCCTGCCAGTCGGTCGGATCATACGGACGCGTTGGATTGATGGCGCGCCCGTAGTAGCCTTCCTGGATCTCGCGGGTGATTTCTGCGCTGTAAGGATCGCGATGGTGCAGCAGCAACTCCCGCGCCCCCAGCCAGCGCGGATACAAGTCTGAAAGATTGCCGCGAGGAACATCGTGCTCGGCAGCATAGGATGCTTGATGCCCGATCATGACATGCTGCATATAGAACCACATGCTCCAGGCAAGAAGCAGCGCGCTGGGCAATGCGAATTTGGAAAATCTATTCAATATCTTCGATTACCATTGTCCTTGAATTTTGTGCAATTCAGGCAAGCGAAGTGGAAGTAAGAACCTGACCAGTGAACGGAATGGGGAATCCTGGAATTCGCCGCGCGCTCTTATTCCTGTCTGCATCGCTGGCCCTTTGCATGTGGTTCTACGTCGACCGGATATGGGGACCACAAAAGCAAATTCATTATTCCGACCTTTACCCGCGCTGGTATGGCTCGCAGGAATTGCTGCTGCATGGCAAAGATCCCTACGGACCGGAGGTTTCGAAGGAAATTCAGGTCTGGAGCTATGGCCGTGCGGTCGCCCCGGGCGAGCAGAAGGATGAAGACCGCTTCGCCTATCCCTTGTATGTCGCATTCCTCCTGGCACCGACTGTAACTCTTCCCTTCCCACAGGTGGTTCGCCTATTCCGCTGGATTTTGCCCATCGCCGCATTCATCAGTGTGCCGCTCTGGGTGAGAATGCTGCGCTGGAAATGCGACCGTTCTCTGCTGGGCTCTTTGACGCTTCTTAGTTTTGGCAGCTTCCAGGTCCTGGAGAGCATATATCTGCAAAACCCGGTTCTGCTCGCAGCCACGTTTCTTGCCGGTGCGGGTGCATCGCTTGGCGCTGGGCGGCTGGCGTTGGCTGGCGTCTTACTTGCCCTCTCAACCATCAAACCTCAGCTTGGCGTTTTGCTTGCCGCTTGGCTCGTGGTCTGGGCAGCCAGCGACTGGCGCCGGCGAAAGGCATTCTTGTGGGGCTTCGGCATTACCCTGGCCCTCCTCATCGCAGGCTCCGAGCTTCTCCTGCCAAAGTGGATTCCGGAATTTCTCGCGGGAGTTCTCGCCTACCAGCATTACACCGGCAATTTCTCCATTCTCCGGCTGTTCCTCGGGTCTCTCGGCGGCACGGTAGCAGCTTTAGTTCTGCTATTGATCTTTATTCGGCTGGCCTGGACCATGCGACAAAAGGCGCTGGACTCCCGCGAGTTCGCGGTTGTTTCTTGCATAGCCCTGGTGGTCACGGTCGTGACCATGCCTACGTTGTATCCCACCAACCAGGTGGTGCTGTTACCGGCTATTTTCTTTATCGTGAGCGAATGGAAGAAGCTGTGGAGAGCCGGCAGGGCGTTGCGTTTGGCTTTATTCGCGACTTCGATCCTCATCGCGTGGCCATGGCTGGGGACGCTGATCCTGATGGTGGCCCGGATCTACAAACCCGCCAATGCCATAAGAAATCTGTGGCTCTTCCCGGTGAGCTCTATTTTGCTGGTACCAATTTCGATCCTGATTGTGTTTGCAATGGTCGCCCCGGTCGTCTTTGAGGATCTTTCGTTCGGGCTCTATTACCCACGGTCTTCGCTAAATTGGACTGCCAAACGAGGTGACTGACTTGCTGCAAACCCGCAAGCTCTTCGTCGCGATTCTCGCGATCGGTCTCTTCGTTCTAGCGGCCCGCAATGTCACCGACCCCGATGTCTGGTGGCATTTGCGAACTGGCCAGTTAATCATCACCAATCATCATGTCTTTCACGCCGACCCATACTCGTTCACCAAAGCGGGACAACCCTGGGTCGATCACGAATGGTTATCCCAATTGCTGCTTTTCACCTTGTACAAACTCCGTTCCTGGACTGGACTCATTCTTGCTTTTGCCGTCCTCATCGCGATCACCTTTCTCGTGGTGTTTCTGCGTTGCGCTGGTCGGCCGTACATCGCCGGAGCCATGACCGCATGGGCCGCGGTTGCTTCGGTTCCAAGCTGGGGAGTCCGTCCGCAGATGTGCACGCTTTTGTTGGCGAGTCTCTTTCTGCTGGTGCTCGAGCGTTCCTCGGCAAAGCCGGCCTTGCTCTGGTGGACCCCGCTGCTCATGCTGTTCTGGGTCAATCTCCATGCCGGATTCGCTGTGGGAATCGCGTTAATCGCCATCTTCCTCATCGGAGATGCTTTGGATCGGGCATTTGGATTTGAGATGCCCCAGCCTGCCAGGTTCCGAGCACTGGCTTTAGTGCTGCTCGCCTGCGTCGCTGTCGTCCCGCTGAATCCTTACGGCTTCGCAATGTACCGCTACCCGCTGGAAACGCTTCACTCGCGCGCCATGCTTGCTTACATCGGAGAGTGGGCGTCCCCTGACTTCCATCAGGGCCGGTACGCCGCATTTCTATTGATGATGCTGGCGACCCTGGTCCTTGCAGCCATCTCGCCTCGCCGGCTTCGCCCGAGCCGACTGCTTCTGCTCAGCGTCATGACTTATGCCGCGCTTCGTTCGGTGCGACATATCCCGCTTTTCGCGCTGGTTGCCGCGCCAATCTTAAGTGAACTCTTAAGCGCAGGGCTGGAACGGTGGGGGCAGGCCGACCTTCTCGGCAGATCGCAGCCGATGACGCGCTTCAAACTGGCTCTTAACCTGGTCATTCTGGTTGCTTTCCTGGCTTTTTCTGGGCTGCGAATCCGGATGGTTCTTCAGAAGCAGCCAGCAATGGAAGCCAAAGAGTTTCCAGAAAGCGCTGTGGCCTTCCTCGCAACCCATCAACTCCCGCCACCGTTGATGAACCATTACAACTGGGGCGGGTACTTCATCTGGAAGCTCTATCCAGAGTACAAGGTTTACATCGATGGCCGGGCTGATGTGTACGGGGACGTTTTTATGGACGAGTTTGCCTCTGCTTTCTTTGTCAAAGGCAATAACTGGCAAGCCCCTCTCGACCAGTGGCGCATCCAGACCGTGATCTTGCCTCCCGAGGCGCCTCTGATCACGGCGCTCCGCCTTCAGCCAGGTTGGAAGCAAATGTTTGTCGATGGACACGCGGTAGTGCTCAGCCGCAGCCGTTAAGTCCAAGTAGAGAAGGCACTTTTCTGGCCAAAGTTCACTTTCTCCTGCAGGGTTCTGGAGCCGCGGCCCAAACTATGGTTACCACAAAAGCTCAAAATCGCCTTCGAAATGCGCAACAATTTGTCACTCCCGCTGCATAGCTGGAGTATCATGGGCAGGGGAGCTGAGTCCACCGACTTTTCCCTTCGCAAACTACTGTAAGCATTGAATCAAGTTCGGCCGGCTGGCTGAGGCACGTAGCGCTACGCTCGCCGCTTGCGCTCACCAGGCAACGAGCAGATGGAGATCAGACGCATGAAAAATACCGTTCACAAACTGTGGCGAGACGAACAGGGCCAGGACATTGCGGAATACGCCGTAATGCTGGCGGTGATCCTGGTCATCGTTGTCGGCACCATCCGCCTGATCGGCGGCAACGCCAACAACGTGTTTTCATCGGTCGCCAGTTCGATCAGCCAATAGAGTCCTGGATCAGCCTGAGGAGCAGCGATGAATCGTAACCGGCTCTTGATGATTGGGTTCGTTGCCTTGGCAATGGGCGCATTCGTCAGTCTCTTTGTCTATCGCAATTTGCAGGGTGGACGCGCAAAAGCCGTGCCCGGCGAAGATATCCTGGTTGCGGCCAGCGATCTGCAAGTGGGAACCAAGATCGAGGACAAGGACGTGCGCTATGTCCATTTCCCGTCCAGCGATCTTCCCCAAGGCGTGTTTCACCGCAAGGACAAACTTCTGGGACGCGGCGTGGTGCTGCCCATCTCGAAAGGCGAGTTCATTCTCACCAACAAACTGGCTGGAGAAAATGCCGGATACGGGATGCCCGCCTTGATTCCCCCGGGGATGCGTGCCGTCTCGGTTCGTGTCAATGACACCAGTTCCGTTGCCGGTTTTGTGCTGCCGGGAACGCGCGTGGATGTGCTACTGACGGGAAATCCCGAAGGCGCCAATCAGCAGGAAACCACCACCGTCCTGGAGAACGTGGCCGTACTTGCCACTGGTCAGAAACTTGAACGCAATGCCGCCGGCGAACCCCAGACCACGCCGGTAATTACTTTGCTGGTGTCTCCGGATGACGCCCAGAAGCTCACCTTGGCAACCAACCAGGGGAAAATTCAATTAGCTCTACGCAATCCCCTCGACACCAAGCAGCAGGAATTGGCGGCTGCTCGATCCGACTCACTCTACAGATATTCCGCCCCCCCGGTTCACCCCGAGGCACCCAAACCAGTGAAAGTGAAACACGCTGCTGCTCCTGCTGCTCCCCCGATCCCTGCCGCTTACACGGTCGAGATTTACAAGGGTGACAAGAAGGAAGACACGAAATTCTGAGCACAAGATAAAAGCGATGACGAAGATCTCGATTGACTCCCCCACGGGAGAGAGTAAGCAAGCAGGCACTCATCGGCGGTCGAGAGTTCTCCTGGGTGGCATTGTGGTGCTGCTCGCCCTTTTCAGCGCGGCTGCACAGCAGCAAACCACAACCCCGGAACCTTCACCCACGCAAGCGACGCAGGCCCCTTCCACGAGCGGCCCTGCCCTCGAAGCCACCGGTGCCGCCCCCTTGCGCGTGATGGTCGGCAAATCGATCCTGATCAACACCACGGAACGGATTAAGCGCGTATCCGTGACCGATCCCGGCGTCGCCGACCCGATTGTCGTCGCTCCCACCCAGATTCTCGTTCATGGCCGGTCCGCCGGCGAGGTTTCATTGTTGATCTGGGATGAACTCGAGCGCTCGCGCAGCTTCGATCTGCGTGTGGATGTGGATGTCAGCGCCGCGGCGGAAGAGGAAAAACGGATTTTCCCCGATGAACAGATTGAGGTGACACCGTCCCGCTCGGCGATCGTGCTTTCCGGTCACGTCTCTACCGAAGACGTCGCAAAGCGCGCCGGCATGATTGCCGAAGCCTATTCGAAGAACGTCGTAAACGTGCTCACCTTCGGTCCCGTTGGAGCGCAGGAAGTCCTCCTGCAGGTGAAATTCGCGGAAGTCGACCGCAATGCCGCCTTACAGCTTGGCGCCAACTTCTTCACTCCGAACGCGGGACACACCACTGGAGTGGTAAGCACCGGACAGTTCGGAGGATCCGCAATTACCACCAGTTCGGCAACCAGCACCACGACTCCAAACGGAACCACTACCACTTCCACGGCAGCGACCTCTCCCTCGATCAACATCACCAACCCCCTCAACCTGTTTCTCTTCCGCAGCGACATCAATTTCGGCGCAGTGGTTCAAGCCTTGCAAGCCAAGAGCCTGCTACAAATCTTGGCCGAGCCGAATCTCATCGCCGTTAATGGTAAGGAAGCTAGTTTCCTCGCCGGGGGCCAGTTTCCCTTCCCGATGGTCCAACCCGGAAACGGGTTCACCGCGGTCACGATTGCATTCAAGGATTTCGGCGTGAAGCTGAATTTCACCCCGGTGATCATGCCCAATGGCAACATCCACCTCAAAGTCGCTCCTGAAGTGAGCACTCTGGATTTCACCAACGCTCTGACCATTTCCGGGTTCACCGTTCCCGCTCTCAGCACCAGAAAGGCAGAGACCGAATTCGAGTTGCAGGATGGCCAGAGCTTTGTCATCGCCGGCTTGTTGGATAACCGTGTCACCGATCTGGTGGACAAAGTCCCCGGTCTCGGCGACATCCCGATTCTCGGTTACCTCTTCAAAAGCAAGAACCTGCAAAAGAGCAAATCCGAGTTGATGGTGCTCTGCACCGTTCACCGCATCTCCCCCACCACCGAGGCTCCGGCTGGCCCGAGTAACCCGCAGCCGTTCCTCGAGCCAGGCAAGTTCGATGGAAAGAAGCCGTCCGGAGGTCAGAAATGAGTCGTGGCCTCGCAGAATTCTCACTTTAGGAGTAGCAGTCGTCCATGCCGGAACTTTCAGTTGTAGTCGTCGCCTCCGACCCCGAACAGCGGGCCGTGCTGCAGGTCTTGGTCGACGGCACCAGTGTTGCGCGCGTCGCTCAAAGTTGCGCAACCTATCCGGTTGCGGCTAGCGATCCCATGGCACGGCGCATCCGCACCGCCGAAGCTGACGTCGTGATTCTTGATATTCCTGCGGACAACCCGAATCTGGCCTTGCACTCCATCGAATTGCTGCATCAGGAACTGCCCGCAACGGCTCTCTTTGCTATCGGCAGCATGTCCCAACCGCAGGTCATTGTGAATGCTATGAGGGCTGGGGCTCGAGAGTTCATCGAACGGCCGACCACCACCACCGAACTTTTGGAAGCCTTCGTGCGGCTTACCGCAGCCCAGCGCAAATACCATCGCGAAGAGACACGCGGCAAGATTTTCGCCATTGTTAACGCCAAGGGTGGCAGCGGTTCCACGACCGTGGCGGTGAATTTAGCGCTCGCGTTGCAGGGGCTTTACGGAAATACGGCCCTGCTGGATTTCGCGCCACTCGGCCATTGCGCGCTGCATATGAACCTGAAGCCGCCCTTCACCATCACCGACGCGATCCGCAATCTTCATCGCCTCGATAGTTCCCTGCTGGAGAGCTTCATGACCCGGCACGGTAGCGGCATGCAACTGTTGGCAGGCCCGACCAACCCCGTAGGAACCGATCCTTCAAATGCCGAACAGGCCAAGTTGTTCGACATGCTGGTCAGCCAATTCCGCTACGTCGTGGTGGACCTCTCAACCCGGATGGATCTAACCACCCGTTTGGCGGCCAGTCTTTCACAAAATGTGCTGATGGTGGCGCATGCCGACGTGGCTTCGCTGTGGAGCGCCGCCCGCATCCAGCAATTTCTCAGCGACAGCACCAACCGCGAAAAGGTGCTCCTCGTGCTGAACCGCTTCCGTAAAATTCCAGGATTCAGCGAAACCGACGCCGAAGCCGCCGCCGGCGTGAAACTCGTGGCCAAGATTCCCAACCAGTACTTTGCCGTATCCACGGCAATAGACCGGGGTGTGCCACTGCTGCAGCAATCGCACACCGAAATTTCTCGCGCCTTTACTGCTCTGGCGACGCGCCTGACCGAAAATGAGCCGGACGTGAAACGCAAAGCCTGGTCGCTGTTTAAGACTGTGTAGACCGTTAGGGTTTAAGAATGCCGAACTTGCAGACTTTCGAGAGAACCGAGTACCAACAGGTTAAAGCTGATCTTCACCGCAAGATCCTCGACCGCCTGGATCTGGAAAAGCTGGGCCGAACGCCCAGCGACGCGGCTCGCGATGAAGT
>Ga0335078_10008401_pt1 | contig 15348 bp, 9 predicted proteins | sample Lox_Sample_32_FD_206711 | JGI IMG/M metagenome (GOLD analysis project Ga0335078, IMG submission 206711) | Soil microbial communities from Loxahatchee National Wildlife Refuge, Florida, United States - Lox_Sample_3.2 | ecosystem: Environmental > Terrestrial > Soil > Wetlands | place: USA: Florida... | reverse complement strand
CGCATCCATGTGCAGCCGGTCCTGACCGCGCACCCGACGGAAGCCAAGCGCGCCTCGGTCCTCGACCGGCATCGCGAGTTGTACCTGCTGCTAGTGGAGCGCGAGAATCCCAACCGCAGCCCGATGGAGCAGGCCACGCTCAGGGAGCGCTTCGAGGCCGGTCTGGAGCGGCTCTGGCGCACGGGCGAGATTTTCTTCGAGCGTCCCGACGTGGATTCAGAGCTGCGCAACGTTCTGCACTACCTGACCAGCGTGTTCCCGGACGTGGTGGACCTGGTCTCGGAGCGCTTCCGCCAGTCCTGGCTGTGGGCCTTCCCGGGCACGGAGCCGCCGCCGGAGCCCAGAGTTACGTTCGGCGACTGGGTGGGCGGGGACCGAGATGGCCACCCCTTCGTCACCACGGAGGTGAGGTCGCTGGAATCGCTCCGCACGGGCGCGCTGGCGGTGCTGCACCAGCGCCTGGAATCGCTGGCCGGCCGACTCAGCCTTTCCGAGGTGCTGCAGCCGCCTCCGCCATCGCTGGGCGCTCGCATCGCGCTGTATCGCGGAGCGCTGGACGAAGCGGGCCGCGCGCTGGTGGATCGATATGCGGGCGAGCCGTGGCGCCAGATGGTCCAGTTGATGCAGCAACGGAACTACGCAGCCGCGAGAGAACTGGTGGACGACCTGTTGCTGCTGCAGATTTCGCTCGAAGAGGTGGGCGCGGAGCGGATCGCTCAGGCCGAGGTTGCCCCGGTGACGCGCATCGCTGCGACTTTCGGCTTTCACCTGGCGGCGATCGACATTCGGCAGAGCGCCGGTTTCCACAGCCGCGCGGTGGCGCAACTGCTATCAATCGCCGGCCTGGATGGCGCGGGGTACCCCGAATGGAGCGAGGCCCGGAAGCGCCAGCTTGCCGATGCTGAGCTAGCCTCGCCGCGGCCGTTCGCCATCGAGACGGCCACGCTGCCGCCGGAGGCCGATGCGGCGGTGGGGGTCTTGCGGCTGGTGCGCGATTGGACCGCGCTGCACGGCCGCCAGGGCGTCGGTTCGCTGATCGTGAGCATGACCCACGGCGCTTCAGACCTGCTCAACGTGTACCTGCTCGCGCGCGAAGCCGGACTGGTGAGTTCCACGGCCGAGGGGCTTGTATCGGAGATCCCGGTTACGCCGCTGTTCGAGACCATCGACGATCTGGAGCGCGCGGGCAGCGTGCTTCGGGAATTCCTCGCCCACCCGATGGCCATACGATCGCTGCGCCACCTGCAGCGCCGCGACGGCCGGCTTTGCCCGCTCCAGGAGGTCATGATCGGATACAGCGACAGCAACAAGGACGGTGGAATTCTGGCCAGCCACTGGTTCATCCGGAAGGCGCAGATCCAACTCGCCGAGACCGCGCGGGCCGCCGGCGTCGAGCTGCGCTTCTTCCACGGACGCGGCGGCACGATCGGGCGCGGGGCCGGACCGACGCACGTTTTTCTCGAATCGCTCGCGCCGGGCACGCTAGAGGGCGAGATGCGCGTGACCGAGCAGGGCGAAGTCATCTCCCAGAAGTACGCGAACCGCCTCACGGCGGCGCATCACGTGGAGCGGATGCTGGCGGGCGTGGCGCGCTGGACGCTGGTGCACCAGAGCGCCGCACACGCTGCGCCACACCCCGCCGAGGCCGTGTTCGAACAAGTGGCCCTGACGAGCCGCGACGCCTATCGCCGCCTGATCGAGACCGAGGGATTTGTGGAGTTTTTCGCGCAGGCGACGCCGCTCGACGCCATCGAATCGAGCCACATCGGCTCACGTCCTCCGCGGCGCAGCGGGCAGCGCACGATCGAGGACCTGCGCGCCATCCCCTGGGTGTTCAGTTGGAGCCAGGCGCGCTTCAATCTGCCGGGCTGGTATGGAGCCGGCAGTGCGTTCGAACATGTTCGCAAGACCAATGCGGCGGCGTGGCGGACTTTGTCGAATGCCGCGCGGGAGTGGCCGTTCCTCACCTACCTGCTGCACAACATCGAGTTCAGCGTGGAGGCCGCGGAGGAGAGCATCATGAGGGAATACGCCGGGCTGGTGGAAGACCCGGCGCTGCGCGAGTCGATTCTGGCGCGGATCCTCGACGAGCATCAGCGAACGCGCGGCGTTCTGGACGCGCTGTTCGGAGGCGGCCCCATTGAAGAGCGGCGGCCGCGGCTGCTGAAGGCGATCGCGATCCGCCGCGAGGCTTTGCTGCGGCTGCATCGGGAGCAGATCGCTTTGCTGCGGGAGTGGCGGCAATCGCGGGGCGAGCACTTGCTGCCGCCGCTGCTGATCACGGTCAACGCGATCGCGGGGGGGCTGAAGACGACGGGATGAAAGGAGCCGTGTATGTCTGAGAAGGTTCGTTGGGGTGTTTTGGGCGTTGCCAAGATCGCCGTCGACAAAGTCATTCCGGCGATGCAGCGGCTGGCTTCGGCCGAGATCGTGGCCATTGCATCGCGCGACACCGAAAAGGCTCGGCGGGCGGCGGCTTCGCTTGGAATCCCGAAGGCTTATGGGTCCTACGAAGAGCTGATTGCCGATCCGGCGGTGGAGGCCATCTATAATCCGCTGCCGAACCACTTGCATGTGCCGTGGTCGATTCGCGCGGCTGAAGCGGGTAAGCATGTGCTGGTGGAGAAGCCGGTATCGATGAACGTGGCGGAATGCCGGAAGCTGATGGAGGCGCGCGACCGGACCGGCGTCAAAATGGGCGAGGCGTTCATGGTGCGCACGCATCCGCAGTGGATCCACGCACGCGATCTGCTGCGCTCTGGCGAGATCGGCCGGTTGCGGTGCATTGCGACGGCGTTCAGCTTCTACGGCCGCGACCCGGCTAATGTGCGCAACATTCTGGCTTACGGTGGCGGGGGTTTGATGGACCTGGGCTGCTACGCCGTTCAGGTGGCGCGCTACTTCTTCGGCGCCGAGCCCGCGCGGGTGGTGAGCCTGATTGAGCGCGACGCGGAGTTCAAGATCGACAGCCTGGCGTCGGTGCTGATGGATTTTTCGTCGGGTCAGTCGCTGTTCACCTGCTCGATGCAGATGTTCCCGCACCAGCGCGTGCAGATTATCGGCGATCAAGGCCGCATCGAAATTGAAATTCCGTTCAACGCACCGCCGGACCGGCCTACGCGCATTTTCGTGCATACCGCGGCGGGGCTGCGCTCGGAGGAGTTTCCGATTTGCGACCAGTACGCAATCCAGGGCGATTTGTTCTCGAAGGCCGTGCGCGGGCATGGCGAGGTGCCGACTCCGCTCGAGGATTCGATACGCAACATGGCGGTGCTGGAGGCGATTTTTCGATCGGAGCGCGAAGGCGGCTGGGTCCCGCTATCATAGAAACAGACGGGAAATGTTATGGCTGAGGGTGTCAACGCCTGGCTCCAGGAAGAGCTCTACCAGGAATACCTGCACGACCGCGCCTCCGTCGACGAAAGCTGGAAACACGTGTTCGAATCCAATGGATCTACGACTGCCACCGCTACTCCTGCTCCTGCTACGTCGCCCGGCGCCGACGATCTACAGCCGCTGCACGGCTCGGCCGCACGCCTGGCCGGCAACATGGAAGCGAGCCTAGCGGTGCCGACCGCTACTTCGCAGCGCACCATTCCCGTCAAGGTTGTGGATGAGAATCGCACGATCATCAACCAGCACCTTACGCTGGTGGGGCGCGATAAGGTCTCGTACACGCACCTGATCGCATGGGGCATCGTCAAGGCGCTGGCCGGCTTTCCGAATCTGAACAGCTCGTATGCGGAGCGCGACGGGCAGCCGCACAGGCGTGTGCCGCCAGCGATTAACCTTGGCGTGGCGGCGGACGTTCCAGGCAAGGACGGCGGGCACTCGCTGGTGGTGCCCAACATCAAGAACGCGGGCGGGCTCGATTTCCAGCAGTTTGTGGCTGGCGGTGGCGGATTTCGAGGGCACTACCATCTCGCTCACGAATCCGGGGACGGTGGGGACCGTGGCGTCCATGCCTCGGCTGATGCAGGGCCAGGGGGCCATCATCGCCACGGGCGCTATCGATTATCCCGCAGAGTACCGCGGAGCCGCGCCGGACACGCGCGCGCTGATCGGCATCAGCAAGGTCATGACGATCACGTGCACTTACGACCACCGCGTGATCCAGGGCGCCGAGTCCGGGCTGTTCCTGGCCAAAGTGCAGGCGCTACTCGAAGGGCAGGACGACTTCTACGACGCGATCTTCGCGGATCTGCGGCTGCCGTACCAGCCGGTGCGGTGGGAGCCGGACCGGGGCGCGTTTCTGCCTGGCGGGGGCGATCGCGGCGCGCAGGTGGCGCAGCAGGCGGCGGTGCTGCAACTGATCAACGCGTATCGGGTTCGCGGGCACCTGCTGGCCGATCTCGATCCGCTGGGTTCGGAGCCGAGCTACCATCCGGAGCTCGATCCGGCGAAGTACGGCCTTACGATCTGGGACCTGGACCGCGAGTTCATTACAGGCTCATTGGGAGAAGCCATCGGCGGCGGGTCTCCGCAGCCATTCGCGACGCTGCGCCGGATTCTGGAGATCGTGCGCCAGACCTATTGCGGCAAGATCGGCTGCGAGTACATGAACATTCAGGTGCCGGAACAGAAGCGCTGGCTGCAGCAGCGCATGGAGCCGGCGGCGAACAACTGGCCGCTCGATGCCGCCGTCCGGCGCCGCATTCTGGACCGGCTATTGCAGGCCGAGGAGTTCGAACATTTCCTGCATGCGCGTTTCGTGGGGCACAAGCGCTTCTCGCTCGAAGGCGCGGAGAGCGCCATGGCGATTTTGGACGAACTGATGCGGCGCGCGGCTTCGAACGCGGTACACGAAATGGTCATCGGGATGGCGCACCGCGGGCGTCTGAACGTGCTCGCCAACCTGGTGGGCAAGCCGCTTCGTCAGATCTTTTCGGCTTTCGAGACGGAGGAGCCGCTGAGCGCGCAGGGCTCGGGCGACGTGAAGTATCACCTGGGAGCGAGCGGCGTGCGGAGCTTCGAGGACGGCAGCGAGATCGTGGTCTCGGTGTCGCCGAATCCCAGCCATCTTGAGGCGGTGGACCCGGTGGTGGAGGGGATCGTGCGGCCCAAGCAGGACCGCCTCGGCGATGCCAAACGCCAGCGCGTGATCCCGCTGCTGGTGCACGGCGACGCCGCGTTCGCGGGCCAGGGCGTGGTGGCGGAGACGCTGAACCTCTCGCAGCTCGACGGATACTCGACGGGCGGCACGATTCATCTGATCATCAACAACCAGATCGGGTTCACCACGCCGCCCGAGGAAGCGCGTTCGACGCCCTATTCGACCGACGTGGCGCGCATGGTGCAGGCTCCGATTTTCCACGTCAACGGAGACGATCCGGAGGCGTGCGGGCGCGCGGCGCAACTCGCCTTCGACTATCGGCAGCAGTTCTCGAAGGACGTGGTGATCGATATGTTCTGCTATCGGCGCCACGGGCACAACGAGGCGGACGATCCCAGCTATACGCAGCCCATTCTGTACAAGAAGATTCGCGCGCATCCGTCGGTGGCGGTGCTCCACTCGGAGCGGCTGCTGCGCGAAGGGCTGGTGGCGCAGGCGGACATCGACGCCGTGCGGAAGCGGGCGGCCGGGTGGCTGGGGCAGAGTTTCGAGGAAGCGCAGAAGGGCGAAGAGAGATTCGAGGTCCAGGAGCTGACGCCGGTTGCGGCGGAAGAGATCGCGCCGGCGCCGAACACGGCCGTGGATCGCGCCACGCTCGAGCGGGTGGTCAACGGGCTCACGCGTTTTCCGGCGGACTTCCACGTGCATCCCAAGCTGCGGGGCTTCGTGGAGCGGCGGCGTGAAGCGTTCGCCAAGGGCGGGCCGATCGATTGGGCGACGGCCGAGGCGATGGCGTTCGGCAGCCTGGTGCTGGAAGGGACGCCGGTGCGGCTGAGCGGGCAGGATTCGGCGCGCGGCACCTTCACGCAGCGGCACGCCATCTTCTACGACTACGAGGACGGCCACGAGTTCTGCCCTCTTCGACACGTCGCGCCGGACCAGGCGCGTTTCGACGTGTACGACTCTCAGTTGAGTGAAGAAGCGGTGATCGGATTCGAGTACGGCTATTCGATCGGCGATCCGCTGACGCTCACCTTGTGGGAGGCGCAGTTCGGCGACTTCGCCAACAACGCGCAGGGCGTCATCGACGAGTTCATCGCTGGCTCGGAGGCGAAGTGGGGCCAGCCGAGCGGACTGGTTCTGCTGCTGCCGCACGGATACGAGGGGCAGGGACCGGACCACTCCAGCGCGCGGATCGAGCGCTTCCTGCAACTGGCGGCCGAGGACAATCTGCAAGTGTGCAACCCCTCGACTCCGGCGCAATACTTCCACCTGCTGCGGCGGCAGATGTTCGGCGGCCGGGACCGCCGGGGCATGCGCAAACCGCTGGTCATCTTCACGCCCAAGAGCCTGCTGCGCCACACGCGCGCGGTCTCGAGGGTGGAGGATCTGGCGGGCGGAGGCTTCCGCGAGGTGCTGGCCGAGACCGGGCCGCTCGAGGCCGAGCACGTAAGGCGGATTCTGCTCACGAGCGGAAAGGTCTACTACGACCTGGCGGCGACGCGCGAGGCGAAGCCGGCGAGCGACGTCGCGCTGGTGCGCATCGAGCAACTGTATCCGTTCGACCATGCCGAGGTGCAGGACGTGCTGCTGCGGTATCCACTGACCGCGGAGGTCTTCTGGGTGCAGGAGGAGCCGCAGAACATGGGCGCCTGGCGCTTCATCCACGAGCAGGTGCAGCCTCTGATTGCGCAGACGCGGCGGGTTCTGGGGTACGTGGGACGGCCGGCGAGCGCGGCGACGGCGACCGGCTCGCACCGGCGGCACGAGCAGGAGCAGCGGGAGCTGGTGGAGGCGGCGTTCGCGCCCACGGAGGCGCGCAGCAACATACGGGTGATCGGCGGGCGACGGGCCCGCTGAAGTATGCTTCTGGTATGGCGACTCCTGTAACTCACAACATGGTTACAACCGCGTTTACGCTGGACGGCTACCGCATCGTGCGGACGCTCGGCGTGGTACGCGGTATTATCGTTCGCTCACGTTCTCTGGTGGGGACGCTCGGCGCCGCACTGCAGACCGTGGTCGGCGGCAACATCACGCTACTGACGCAACTGTGCGAGAAGACCCGCGGGGACGCATTCGACCTCATGCTCGCCCACGCGGCCGAGCTTGGCGCCAACGGCGTGGTGGGCGCGCGTTACGACGCTACCGAGATCATGAGCGGCGTCACCGAGGTTCTGGCCTACGGCACGGCCGTGGTGGTGGAACCGCAATCCTGATCGGGAGGAACTCATCCATGCTCAAGACCAAGGCCTACGCGGCCGGCGCAGCCAAGACTCCGCTCGAGCCGTATTCGTTCGAACGGCGCGATCCGCGCGCGCGCGACGTCGTGATCGACATCCTCTACTGCGGCATCTGCCATTCCGACATCCACCAGGCGCGCGACGAGTGGGGCGGCTCAATCTTCCCCATGGTTCCGGGGCATGAGATCGCCGGGACGGTAGCGGCGGTTGGAACGGGTGTCACGAAGTACAAGGTCGGCGACAAGGTTGGGGTGGGCTGTTTTGTGGACTCGTGCCGCACCTGCGCCGAATGCCGCGAGGGGATCGAGCAGTATTGCCCGAGCACGGTGTTCACATACAACTCTCGGGAGCACGATGGCACGCCGACCATGGGCGGCTATTCGGAGAGGATCGTGGTCGATGAGGATTACGTTCTGCGGATGCCGGAGAACCTGCCGCTGGATGCATGCGCGCCGCTGCTGTGCGCCGGGATCACGCTGTATTCTCCGCTGATGCACTGGCACGCCGGCGCCGGGACGAAAGTGGCCATCGTCGGGCTGGGAGGCCTCGGCCACATGGGCGTCAAGCTGGCGCATGCGATGGGGGCCGAGGTCACGGTGCTCAGCCACTCGATGCGCAAGTGCGAGGATGCGAAGCGGCTGGGCGCCGACGACTTCCACGCGACATCGGATGGCGAGACTTTCAACAAGCTGCGGAGCCATTTCGATCTCATCATCAACACGGTGTCGGCGGAGATGGATTGGAATCAGTACCTCGGTCTGCTCCGCGTTGACGGCTCCATGGTGGTGGTCGGGATTCCCGAGAAGCAAGTGCCGCTGGGGGCTTATCCGCTGGTGTCGCGGCGGCGCAGCCTGGCGGGGTCGATGATTGGCGGGATCCGGGAGACGCAGGAGATGCTGGATTTCTGCGGGCAGCACGGAATCGTGTCGGACATCGAGACGATCCCGATTCAGAAGGTCAACGAGGCGTACGAGCGGGTTCTGAAGAGCGACGTGCGGTATCGCTTCGTGATCGATATTGCGAGTTTGCGGCAATAAAAAACCGCCCCGCCGCGAGGCGGGGCGGTTCAGAGCTGACGGCTGACAGCTACTTCCTAGTAGTCCATCTCGGGGCCGCCGTGGCCGCCGGGCATGGGAGCAGCCGGCTTCTTCTCGGGGATCTCGGCGATGAGGGCCTCGGTGGTCAGCATGAGCGCGGCGATGGAGGCCGCGTTCTGGAGAGCCGTGCGGGTGACCTTGGTCGGGTCGATCACGCCGGATTCCACCAGGTCCTCATACTCGCCGGACTGCGCGTTGAGCCCGTAGTTCGGGTTGTCGCTGTTGCGAACCTTCTCAGCGACGATGGCGCCTTCGAGGCCGGCGTTGCCGACGATCTGGCGCAGGGGCTCTTCGCAGGCGCGGCGGACGATATCGACGCCGATCTGCTCATCGCCCACCAGCTTGAGTGTGGCCAAGGTTCGGCCCGCCCTGAGCAGCGCGACGCCGCCGCCGGGAACGATGCCTTCCTCAACCGCGGCGCGCGTGGCGTGGAGAGCATCCTCGACGCGGGCCTTCTTCTCCTTCATTTCGGTCTCGGTGGCCGCGCCGACCTTGATCACCGCAACGCCGCCGGCCAACTTCGCCAGCCGCTCTTGCAGCTTCTCGCGGTCGTAATCGGAAGTGGTCTCCTCGATCTGGGCGCGCAGTTGCTTGATGCGGCCCTCGATGCCCTTCTGGCTGCCGGCGCCGTCCACGATGGTGGTGTTGTCCTTGTCCACGGTGACGCGCTTGGCGCGGCCGAGGTCTTCCAGGCGAACGCCTTCGAGCTTGATGCCGGTCTCTTCCATGATGGCCTTGCCGCCGGTGAGAACGGAGATGTCCTCGAGCATGGCCTTGCGGCGGTCGCCGAATCCGGGGGCCTTCACGGCGCAGGCATTCAGGGTGCCGCGCAGTTTGTTAACCACCAGCGTGGCCAGGGCTTCGCCCTCGACTTCCTCGGCGATGACCAGCAGCGGCTTGCCGGAGCGGGCGATCTGCTCCAACAGGGGCAGCAGGTCCTTCATGTTGCTGATCTTCTTCTCGTGGATCAGGATGTAGGGATCCTCGATGACGGCTTCCATGCGCTCGGGGTCGGTGATGAAGTAGGGCGAGAGGTAGCCGCGGTCGAACTGCATGCCCTCGACGGTGTCGAGCTCGGTGGACATGGTCTTCGACTCTTCGACCGTGATGACGCCGTCCTTGCCGACCTTCTTCATCGCCTGCGCGATGGTGTCGCCGATGGTGGTGTCGCCGTTGGCGGAGATGGTGCCGACCTGCGCGATCTTATCCTCGGTGGTGACGGGCTTGGAGAGCTTCTTGACCTCTTCGGTGACCAGGCCGACGGCGCGCTCGATGCCGCGCTTGAGGGCCATGGGGTTGGCGCCCGCGGCCACGGACTTAACGCCTTCGCGGAAAATGGACTGGGCCAGGATGGTGGCGGTGGTGGTGCCGTCGCCGGCGACGTCGGAGGTCTTGGAGGCGACCTCGCGAACCATCTGCGCGCCCATGTTCTCGAGCGGATCCTTCAGCTCGATTTCCTTCGCCACGGTGACGCCGTCCTTGGTGATAGTGGGACCGCCGAATTTCTTCTCGAGCACGACGTTGCGGCCCTTGGGGCCGAGGGTGACCTTCACCGCGTCGGCGAGTTGATTGACACCGCGCAGAATGGCCTGCCGGGAGTTCTCACTGTATACGATTTGCTTCGCAGCCATGAATAATCCTCCTGAAAACGATTAGGCTTTCGCCTGCTTTGCCGCGCCTTCGAGGACTCCGAGGACCTCGTCTTCGCGCATGATCACGTACTCTTCTCCATCCAGCTTGATCTCGCTGCCGGAGTATTTGCCGAACAGAATCCGGTCGCCGGGCTTCACGTCGGGCGCGACGACTTTGCCGCTGTCCAGGCGCTTGCCTTGCCCGACGGCGATGACCTCGCCCTCCTGGGGCTTTTCCTTGGCAGAGTCCGGAATGATGATCCCGCCCTGGATGGTCTCCTTCTCTTCGAGACGCCTCACGACGATCCGATCGTAGAGCGGCCGAATATTCATATCAATTCCTCCAGTTGCTGGTGTGGTTAACGGAAAGGATCTGGCTTTGGGTGCCAGACCCGCTACCTAGTATTAGCACTCTCGGGCCGAGAGTGTCAAGACGGCGGGAGCCGTCGCACAACTCCTGCCGCAACCGGCACTGCTCCAAGTGTCAGAACCGGGAACGCGGCGGGCGGCTGGAGCGCCGCAAAACCGACCTGCTGCCGGTGGAATGTTTTCACCTGGTCTTGACCCTACCGGAGGAGGCAGCCCGCTGGGCCGCTGAACCCACGGGGTGGCCCGGCCACCGCTCCTGGCCCGGCTTCCCGCCGCCTCCTCGCCGATGCACCCTTTTGCAGTCGCCTCGAATCGAACTTTTTTTCTCGCCTCGAAACAACAGGTTGGCGCTTGAAGATTCGGAGTGGAGCCGGTGGCGGGAGTAAGCTCGTGACCGGAAGAGAGAGTTCGGTCCAGCCTTTATTTCCGCCGACGAAGCCATCCAGAATCCCCTTGGTTCCTGCCAATATCCGCAGATACTCCGGGCTCTCTCTTCCGATTCCGACTACAATGCGTCGCGGTGCGCGGGTTCTACTTGCGTGCGCCGCGCTGGGGGTTTCTCACGCGGGACTGGCGCAGTTTGGCCTTCTTGCGCTTCGGTTTGCTGATGAGGAACGTGCCGCTGCCCACGTAGGTGGACTTATAGGTCTTGTCGTCTGCCAAGTCGGATCTCCTTACAGTGGGCGGTGCCCGGAAAGCCCATTCTAGCGCACCTCGGATTATCCTGAAGGTTGGAAGTGCCGAACCCGCCCTCGCCACCAGAACTCCACGATCTGTCCCCGGGAATGGAGCCCGCTCCCGCCGCCGGCGGTTGGCGCCTGGGCTTTCGCGCGCTGCGGCACCGCAATTTCCGCCTGTTCATCGTCGGCCAGCTCGTTTCGCTGGTGGGCACTTTCATGCAGACGGCCGCGCAGAGCTGGCTGGTGTGGAGGCTGGCGCATTCGGAGTGGCTGCTCGGTTCCATCTGGTTCTGCTCGCAGGTTCCGGTGTTCCTTCTGGCACCCCTGGGAGGCCTGGCTGCGGATCGGTATTCCCGGCACCGCATTGTAATCGCCACGCAGACGCTGCTGATGCTGCAGGCGTTTGCCCTGGCCGCGCTCAGCCTCACCGGCCGGGTCCAGGTGTGGCACGTCTTCGTGCTGGCTACCTTTCTCGGAGTGGTGAACGCGTTCGACATGCCCGGCCGCCAGTCGCTGCTCATCCAAATGACCGGCAAGGAGGACCTGCTGAACGCCATCTCTCTCAACTCGGCCATATTCAACTCGGCGCGGGTGGCGGGGCCATCGGTGGCGGGCCTGGTTGTAGCGGCCGTGGGCGAAGGACGCTGCTTTCTGTTCAACGGGATCAGCTTTCTGGCGGTAATCGCGGCGCTGGCCGCCATGCGCCTGCCGCGTTTCGTGCGCGGCCCGGTCGCTCCGCCCTGGGAGCACCTGGTGGACGGCTTCCGCTACGTCCGACGGGCGGCTGAGATCCGGACTCTGCTGCTGATGGTGGGCACCAGCGCCATCTGCACCATGCCTGCGATGGTGCTGATGCCTGTTTTCGCCGACGCGGTGTTTCATCGCGGACCGCGGGGCCTGGGGTTCCTCATGGGCGCCATGGGGATCGGAGCCGTGGTGGGCACGCTGGTGCTGGCTCGCCGGACCAGGACCGCCGGCTTGACGGATGTGATCTTCTGGGGCGCCGTGATCCTGGGCGCGGCGTTCATCGCCTTCGCATCCTCCACGTCGTTCTATGTGGCGCTGGCGGTGATGACGGCCGCCGGCTTCGCCGTGATGCGGCAGAACGCGTCCGCGAACACTCTGATCCAGACGCTCATCCCGGACGATTACCGCGGGCGCATCATGGCCCTCTACTCGATGACGGTGGTGGGCGTGGGCCCCTTCGGCAGCCTGGCGGCGGGCGCGCTGGCGGGCCGCGTCGGCGCGCGCTGGACCATGGCCGTGAGCGGCACGTTGATCCTGATCATCGCAGCCGTGTTCCGGAACCAGGTGCGAAGACTGGCGGGCTCCTTCCGATGAAAAGATTCCTGGCTTGGCCACTACTGGCCGCGCTATGGATCTCGGTGCCGGCGGCGGCCGAGGCGCCCGAGCTGTTTGGCCAGATCGACGGCATCGTCGCGAAGCTCGGAGAGATCTCCGGCCTCAAGCCGGATGCAAAGATCCGGTACGACCAGATCTCGCGAGAGTCCATGAAGGAGTTTTTCGAGCGGCGCATTCGCGAGGAAGTGAAGCCCAAGGAGATCGAGGCCGAGGAGGCGGTGCTGAAGAAGCTTGGCTTCGCTGCTCCCGATTTCGACCTCAAGAAGACCACCATCGATCTAATGACCGAGCAGGCCGCGGCCTTCTACGACTTCCACAAGAAGAAGCTGTTCGTGGTGGATTCGAGCGACGGCTTGGCGGAGCGCTCCGCGCTGGTTCACGAACTGGCGCACGCGCTCGCCGACCAGCATTTTCACTTGGCCAGGTTCATCGCACGCGCCAGCCAGAACGACGACACCGGTCTCGCGCGGATGGCGGTCATGGAGGGACAGGCGACCTGGCTGATGTCCGAATACCTGGCGCGCGAGAGCGGTAAGTCTCTGGTGGACTCGCCCGAACTGGCCAGGCAGATGAGCGATCTGAACGGCGGCGGATCCGACCAGTTCCCGGTCTTCGACCGCGCGCCGCTCTACCTTCAGGAGACGCTGCTGTTCCCCTACACCCGGGGCATGCTGTTCCAGCAGGCGGTGGTCGAGAAGATGGGCAAGGCTGCCTTCTCCGAAGTGTTCCTACGCCCGCCCGAAACCACGCAGGAGATTCTTCACCCGGAGCGGTATTTCAAGCACGCGAAACCGGCGCGGCTGACGCTACCGACATTTCCATCCCAGCGGAACTACCGCGCCTTCACGGACGGCGAGCTGGGCGAACTGGACAACTCCATCCTGCTGCGCCAGTATACGAGCGAGCGGGAAGCGGAGGCCGTCGCGCCGGAGTGGAGGGCCGGGATCTTCCGCCTCTACTCGCCGAAGCACGATCGGACGGACTGGCGGAAAATGGTCCTCGCCTACGTCTCGGAATGGAGCAATCCGGCTGAGGCCCGGAAGTATTTCGAGCTCTACCAGAAGGTGCTGGCCGGGAAGTGGAAGAGCTTCGAGGCGACGTCGCGTTCGGCGGACTCGGTGGCTGGGCGCGGCGACGACGGCTACTTCCTGCTGCGCCTCGACGGTGCGAAGGTCATCAGCCTGGAGGGGATGTCCACTCCCTGACGGTCGCGGTTCGGTAAGATGAAGACAATGAAAGCTCGCTCCATCTCACTCGGCATTGGTTTGGCGTTCGCCCTGGCGTCCCTTCAGGGCGCGGACATTCCCCGAAAAGCTCCTGAACTGGCGGTGCAGATGACCGACGGGCAGCAGCTTCTGTTGAGCCAGTTTCGCGGCAAGGTCGTGATGATCGATTTCGTGCACACCACCTGCCCGCACTGCCAGAACGCGTCGTCCATCGTGGAGCGTCTGTACAAGGAGTACGGACCGCGCGGGTTTCAGCCTCTGGGCGTGGCGTTCAACGATAACGCCTCGCTGCTGGTTCCGGAGTTCGTGAAGATGCTGGGGCTGACGTACCCGGTCGGCGTCGCATCGCGCGCCACCGTGCTCGAGTACGTTGAGCATTCCCTGGCCGAGCCGCTCTACGTTCCCCAGATGGTCTTCGTCGATCGCACGGGCGAGATTCGCGCCCAGCACGGCGGCGTCAACGACGACTTCCTTAAGGGCGACCTGGAGAAGCACCTGCGCGACCAGATCGAGTCTCTGCTCAAGGAGCCCGCGCCCGGCGCGCACAAGAAGGGGCAGACTTCCGAGCAGCGTGCTAGACTACCCCAGAAGAGCTAGGCGATTCGGCCCGGCAACCTCAAGAATGAACGGTTGAGATGAGCGAACCCTTCCGGTTCGACCCCGTGGCTACGGCTGCGGAAATCGTGCGGGCGCTCCACCCGCGCCGGGTCTCGTGCACTGGAGCGGGCGCGGACGAACTGGCCGCCGCCCTGGGTGATCTCGGTGTCGAGGTGGTGGCGGAGGGAGCGGTCGATCTGGCCGTTTCGACCGGCACAGTCGATGGCGCGGCCGCGGCCGGCCTCGCCTCTCGCGCCCCCGCGATCCTCGTTGGCGGCGCCGATCTGCCGATCGAGGCGCTCCGCGTCCTCAGCAGCCTCGGCTTTTTGCCACGGCCGGATTTCGATGCCGGCCCGGCTGGTGGTCTGCTGTTCCGCCGGACTGATGCCGCGGCCTCGGAGCTGGCCGCTATCGCCGACGCGCTCGAGAGCCAGTGGTCCGCGCTGAGCAGCGTGGACGCGAATGCCGCCGTGGCCCAGCGGGGCGTCGAAGACATTCTGCGGAGCCGCATCTGGCGCACCCTGCAGGCCTGCGCGCTTCCCCTGCTCAAGGCCGCCGTCCTGGTCCACCGCGTGAGCCCGTGGCCCGCCCGGCGTGAAACGGACTCCGGCCCGGCGGAGTACGCGCAATGGATCCGGCTGTTCGAGCGTCGCGACGATCCGCTGATGCGGCTCAAGTCGCGGGCGTGCGCCGAGCGCCCGCTCGTGAGCGTCGTGGTCCCGGTCTACCGGCCGGTGGCGGCCGACCTGAAGCGCGCCATCGCTTCCGTCCGCGCCCAAAGCTACTCGAACTGGGAGCTGTGCCTGGCGGACGACGGCTCGGGCTCCCCGGAAACCTCGGCAATCCTGGCCCAGGCCGCGGTGGAAGATGCGCGCGTCTTCGTGACGGCGCTGGCTACCTCAGGCGGCATCTCCGCCGCGTCGAACGCCGCTCTGGCGCTGGGCCGCGGCGAGTACGTGGCGTTGCTCGATCAGGACGACGAACTCTCTCCGGACGCTCTTTTTTACGCCGTCGATGCGATCAACCACCATCCGCGGGCCGGCTTCCTGTATTCGGACGAAGACAAAATCGATCCCGCCGGCAAGCGCTA
>Ga0335078_10008400_pt1 | contig 15348 bp, 12 predicted proteins | sample Lox_Sample_32_FD_206711 | JGI IMG/M metagenome (GOLD analysis project Ga0335078, IMG submission 206711) | Soil microbial communities from Loxahatchee National Wildlife Refuge, Florida, United States - Lox_Sample_3.2 | ecosystem: Environmental > Terrestrial > Soil > Wetlands | place: USA... | reverse complement strand
GTGGTTTTTCCCAAATGCAGCGCCGTGACATGCCAGGCACTTGCCGCGGTAGTAATCAGCACGCTCGGTAGCAGTTGGCGAGCTATGTGGATCGTGGCAGCTCATGCACGACATACTGTTTCCCGATTTCTTCTTACAAGTGCTCTGGGCAAAGGCCTCAAACTGACTTACCGCGCCGAGCCCGGATTGGCTGCCATTCAGCACAAAATATCGAACATAGTCCGCAAGATCCTCGCCAGCCTGGAATTGATACTCATGGCGGCCGGGCCGTTCAATCGCAACTTTTCCTTCCAAATGGCATTGCATGCACACTCCGTCCCTCCGCTCGGGTGAGAGCTTTGCTGGGTTAATGATCGCCCCCCCGCGCAAGTGAGCTTCTCCCGGCCCGTGGCAGCGCTCGCATCCTACTCCCGCCTGAATGAAAGCAGGAATCGGGTATTTGTTCTCCGTTCCGGTTTCGGGCGGCTTCATGCCGCTCACGTGGCAATGCAGGCAGCTGGTATACACCGGAAGATTAAGTGGGATCTCGCGCGAATTGCCGTAGGCCGGCACCAGATCCCAAACCCGCCGGTTGGCATACCAGTTGATGGGCGATTCAAAAAGAAAGCCATCATCGGCAAAAACGTAACTTCGGCCTCTTCTGCCCGAGCCGATGTAATAAAGCAGTTCCCGTTTGCCGCGAACCGCCGGATCTCCGGGCCGCTCAAAGCTCAGCCACGCTTTCCCATTCTCGTCGTAGATTCTGTAGCGGACCTGCGATGCTGCATGCGTGAAATCCGCATGCATGAGACCATCTATCGCAGTTCCACTGGCGTGCGCCATGGAAGTCTTCGAGTAGGATTCGAAAATTGAAGCATGGCAGCCGGCACATGCTTGATTGCCAACATAGTTATGAACAGACTGAGTGCTCGAATTCTGGCTCGATGCAAACGGCGACGCGGCAAGCCCTAACAGCAACAAGATATGCCAGGTCCTTCTCACTCCACACCGCACTTGCATCAGCTGTACATCTCCGCGGTCACCGATTTTACTCTGCCCTGGGATCAGCAACTTTCCTTGACCCCAGACGTGCGCATCCTTACCATCCAACTGAATATGGAGTTTGTTCTGGGCCGGCCTTACATTGGAATTCTCGCAATCGCATTTCTGCTATGTGTATTGTGTCCTGCTCAGAAGAGTCCAGACCGTACGCCGCCCCAGCCTCCCGTTAACTTTGTTGACATCGCTGAGAAGGCGGGTCTGAACTTCACGAACGTTTTCGGAGGGCTGGAAACCAAGAAATACATCATCGAGACCACTGGGACCGGGCTAGCCATCCTGGATTACGATAACGACGGCTGGCCCGATCTCTTCTTCGTCAACGGAACTACTCTCGAAGGCTCACGCGACCGCGTGATTCCAACAAACCACCTCTACCGCAACAATCATGACGGAACATTTACAGACGTCACGGTGCAAGCCGGATTGACTGCCACTGGTTGGGGCCAGGGCGTTTGTGTCGGCGACTACGACAATGATGGCTGGGAAGATCTCTACGTCACCTACTACGGCAAGAACCGTCTCTATCACAATGACCATGGAGTCTTCAAAGATGTTTCGGACCAGGCCGGAGTGTCCGGCTCGGGCAAAGCGTGGGGCACGGGTTGCGCATTCGTAGACTACGACCGTGATGGCCTGCTCGATCTAATGGTGGCCAACTATGTCGATTTTGATCTCGCAAACACTCCTGCGCCGGGCGAGCGGCCTTCTTGTATGTGGAAAGGTGTCCCAGTGATGTGCGGCCCTCGCGGTCTTGGCGCTACATCGAACATCCTCTATCACAACCGGGGTAACGGAACGTTCGACGACGTGACCAAGAAAGCTCACATCGATCAAACTCACGGTCATTACGCATTCAGCGTTTCCACCCTGGACTATGACGACGACGGTTGGCCGGATATCTACGTCGCATGCGATAGCACGCCGAGCATTCTTTATCACAACAATCACGATGGCACCTTTACCGATGTAGCTGTCGTCGCCGGAGCCGCATTCAACGAGGACGGCAGGGAACAGGCGGGTATGGGAACCACTGTCGCCGACTACGATGGCGATGGCCGGCCTGACATCTTCAAAACGAACTTCTCCGACGATACCGCCAGCCTGTACCGAAATAACGGAGACGGTTCGTTCACTGATGCGACCTTCGCCGCTGGTCTCGGTCTTTACACCAAGTATCTCGGATGGGGCACGATGTTCTTCGACTTCGACAACGATGGCTGGGCTGATCTGATCCTTGCCAACGGCCATGTGTATCCCGAGGTCGATAAGTACCATCTCGGAAGCAGCTATCGGGAGCCGCGAATCCTCTATCACAACAACGGGAACGGAACGTTTACCGAAATCACATCGCCAGGGCATGCGATTACGGAAGAAATTTCATCTCGAGGTTTAGCCGTCGGAGATCTGTGGAACAACGGGCGGATATCGGTCGTGGTAAGCAACATGAACGCCAAGCCAAGTCTGTTGGTCAATCAAGTCCACTATCCCAATCATTGGATCGCATTCAGAACAATTGGCACGGTTTCGAACCGAGATGGAATTGGCGCACGTATCACGCTTAAAGTCGGTTCGCGAGTTTTGGTCGACGAAGTTCGGAGCGGTTCCAGCTACATCTCGAACAGTGACATGCGGGTGCACTTCGGGCTGCGTGCAGCCGTAAAAGTTGATTCCGTTCAGGTCCGCTGGCCGAATGGCAAGTTTGAAGACTTTGACGTAGCCGGTGTCGATGCCATGTACACCTTGAAGGAAGGCGCAGGAAAGACCCCACCTAATACTCGCAAGACTCAGTAACGCCCAGCTTCCACGAAGAATTATTTCTTCTTCTGTGCACCAAACTGCTGCGTACGGACGACGCCCTCACATTCCTTCACGTAGACCAACTGATTGGCTTTAAGATCCTTAACTGCGTCCACTTGGCCGCTGGGCCATCGTATTTCCAGAAGATCGACTTTTTCTGCATTGCCCAGTCCGAAGTGTATGCGTAGATCGTTCTGCGAAATGTAGCTGCCCCCGCTTCGAACTTCATCGATCTGCTCATGCGGCTTGGTTTCACCGGCCATTCGCGTGACACACTTGAGTCGCGCGCCAATCCCACTGCGATTCGATTTTGTCCCGATCGTTCGTACCTTGATCCAGTTGTTGTTCAGCTTTGAATCGCAACGAAGAAGTTGCGGAACATCATTGACGGTATTGACTACGACGTCGATGTCGCCATCGTTGTCGAAGTCTCCAAAGGCGCAGCCACGCGAGGCACTCGGCGCCGAAATCCCTGGGCCAACTTTCATCGAAATATCTTCGAAACGTCCGTTTCTGAGATTTCGGTACAGCAGTTTCCTTTGAGCGTAGCCGACCTCGGTCCTTAACTGCTCCACTTCCGGATAGACGTGGCCATTGCAGATCAAAATGTCCGGCCAGCCGTCATTGTCGAAGTCGAAAAAACCACACCCCCAGCCAAGATACTGCGTGTACATGCCCAGCCCCGCGGTGAATGTCGTGTCCTCGAAATTTGCGCCTCCGCGGTTTCGGTAAAGGGAAGGCGTATCTCCCGCGAAGTTCGTCTTTACGATGTCCAGGTTTCCGTCCAGGTCGTAATCTGCTGCGGAAACACCCATTCCTGCCTGGGGCTTTCCATCTGCGCTCAACGCGCACCCCGCCTCGATTGCGATGTCTTCAAACTTTCCGTTTTTCTTGTTTTGATACAGCGCACTAGGCGTGGAATCGTTGGCGACGTAAATATCCGGCCAGCCATCGTTGTCAAAATCTCCGGTCAGCACACCCAGACCGTAAGTTCCATTTGCTTGCGTGATCCCGCTCGCCTCGGAAACATCAGTAAAAGTTCCATCCCCGTTGTTGTGATAGAGAATGTTCTTCCCGCCATTCAGCCCCGGCGGTCCGCAAGCGACCATTACGCTCTTATATAGACACGGACCCGACTCCGGTACCGGGGCGGTAGCCAAGTCCATGTCGATGTAATTTGCTGCAAATAGATCAAGGTGCCCATCGCGGTCGTAATCCACGAATGCGCATCCCGTCCCCCAGCGTGTTTTCTTGCCGGCTACGCCGGCTTTCTCCGAAACGTCCGTGAACGTTCCATCCCCATTGTTGTGATAAAGAACATTTTTTCCGTAGTACGTGACGAACAGATCTTCAAAACCATCGTTGTCGTAATCTCCAATGCAGACGCCTTGTCCCCAGCCGCTGTGAATCAAGCCAGCCTTAGCGGTGACATCGGTAAACGTTCCGTCACGATTGTTTCTAAACAAATGAGATGACGGTTCCCGGCCGGCCGCAAACCCTTCCAGCCGCGAACCATTCACAAGGAAGATGTCGAGCCAACCATCGTTGTCGTAATCGTAAAGAGCGACTCCGCATCCGGTGGTTTCAAGCAGATACTTATTCTTGTGCTCTCCGCCGAAGATAGTTTTTACATTGAGCCCCGCTTCTTGACCCACGTTCACAAACGTTACACCCGGGTCGTCCGACGGCTTGGATATCTCGGGCTGAACCGACAAGAGACCTGAGCGCAGCCGGAACGGTAAAGCCAATGCCAGTACATTTTGCAGGGAGAGAACGAAGGCCGACCGGCTTAAGGACTGCAGAAATCCGCGGCGTGAGAAGGGCAAACCAAATACCTGTGACAAATCGTCGTGATAAAATTCGCCCTTTATTCTGTAGCACAGCAGGGCGATTTGCAACCGCGGAGGCACATTTCGCAGCGGGGAAGTGCGGCTAATCGTGCCCTGAGGTTCACAGCAATTGCCTTACTTCTTCTTCAAATCCCTTCACTGTTCGCACAAGATCTCTCACTTTCCCGCCCTGTCCGCTCATGGGAATTCCTTTCCGCAACCGGCACTCGCGCTGGGATGTTTGGCAACGAGTCCGGGAACTTCGAGGCGTGGGTCTATCCGCTGAAAATATTCCGGGACTTCCACCTTGTGTTTCACTTGTCCGGTCGAGTGATTCCAGCAGAAACTCTGGCGCGCACCGTTACGGTTCATCCAGAGTCTTCTTCGATCCTGTACGCGAGCGACGACTTTCAGATTCGCGAGACCCTATTCGTCCCCGTCCATGAGGCCGGAGCCATTGTTCTTCTGGAAACGGAAACGAAGGTTCCACTTGAGATTGAAGTGCTCTTCCAGAGAGACTTCCAGTTGGAGTGGCCAGCCGCGATCGGCGGCAGCTACATCGATTGGAATCCCAATCTCCATGCCTTCGAGATGGGAGAAGAGCAAAAGAAATTTGCAGCGTTGGTTGGATCGCCTACGGCCTCCCTCGGGCAAGAGGAATATTTCACCAATTACTCCTCGTCCACCGAAAGCTCTTTCCTTCTTGGTCCGAGCGCTAGGGGAAAAGGAACCAAACTCCTGGTCATTGCCGGTTCGACCAACGGGCTTGCCGACGCTCAACAAACCTACGCCCGTTTATCGAGCACCTACTCGGATCTTCGGCGCGATTCCGCCGAGTACTATCGCAAGTACCTGATGCAAACCGTGAGCCTTGATCTGCCAGACGAGCAACTTCAACAGGCCTACGACTGGGCCCGCGTCAGCATCGTTCAGGGCATGGTCAACAATGCCTTTTTGGGCACCGGTTTAGTGGCAGGCTATCGAACCTCGGGAACCTATGAACGCCCAGGATTCGCGTGGTTCTTTGGTCGTGATTCCCTCTGGACGGACCTGGCCCTTAATTCAGAAGGAGACTTCGACAACACTCGCACCGCACTCGACTTCATCAGCCATTACCAGCGTGAGGATGGCAAGATTCCGCACGAAATTGCGCAAACGGCTTCTATGGTGCCATGGTTCCAGAACTATCCGTATGGATACGCTTCCGCAGATGCCACGCCTCTTTACATAATCGCGACCGACGACTACGTCCGGCAGAGTGGCGATCTCAGTTTCGCCCAAAAGAAGTGGGATAACCTTTGGAAGGCGTATCAGTTCTTAATGTCCACCTACGGTCCGCACGGATTGCCGCAAAACCTGAACATCGGACACGGCTGGGTCGAAGGCGGCCCGCTGCTGCCAGTCGAAACCGAGCTCTACCAAAGCGCTCTCGGAGCACAGGCGCTAAGCTCTCTGATCGATCTCGCTCGACTACTAAATAAGAACGATGCCTCCAGCGAACTTCAAGCCGAATTCCTCCGTCAGAAACAGCTTCTCAACCAGTCTTTCTGGTCAGAAGAAAAAGGAATTTACGCATTTGCACTGGATAGGAATGGTCAACGCATGGATATCCCGAGTGTGCTCGCGACCGTGCCCATGTGGTTCGATCTTCTCGATCCTGCAAGAGTCGAATCTACGATCGATCAACTCGCTGGTCCCGAACACCAGACGGACTGGGGAATGCGAATCATATCTTCATCGAATCCTTTCTATAGTCCCGCCGGATATCATTTTGGCTCGGTCTGGCCTCTGTTTACGGGTTGGGCGTCTGTTGGCGAATATCAATATCATCGCAGCCTGCCTGCTTACGAAAATCTTCGTGCCAATGCTCTTCTTGCGCTTGACGGTTCTCTCGGCCACGTCACCGAGGTTTTGTCCGGCGACTACTATCAGCCGCTTTCGACCAGTTCTCCCCATCAGATCTGGTCGGCTGCCATGGTCGTGAGCCCCCTTCTCCGGGGTCTTCTCGGTTTGCAGACCGACGCGATTGCTCATCAACTGCGCTTCGCTCCGCATGTACCAGCCGAATGGAATTCATTCTCCGTTCATGACATTAAAGTTGGAAACTCGACCGTCAACATGAATTTCCATCGAACGGAAGATGAGATCACCCTCGAGATTCGCCGTGACGGTTCTGGTGACTGCAATTTCGAGTTCTCGCCAGCCCTCAGTCCTCGGGCGCAAGGTCTTCGCGCTGATTTGAATAACCACGCAATTCCTGTGCATTCAGACCGCAATTCTGAGGATCAGCACGCTACCGTGCGCTTTCCAATCGTTGAAGGGGCGAACACCCTTCGGATTCACCTCCGGGATGATTTTGGTATCGGCGTTTCTTCTAATCTGCCCTCCCTTGGCGACCGCAGCCGTGGCCTTCGCATTGTTTCCCAAACCTGGCAACCTGACACTCTGACTTTGCACGTTTCTGGAGTACCTAGCCAAACTTATTTGCTCTCTCTCCAGAACGGCGAACAGGTTTCTCGAGTTGAGGGCGGGGAATTCGTCAAGCATGGGGATCGAATTACCGGGATTTCTCTACACCTTCCCGGTACAGACACCGACGATTACGTAAGTGGAACCGTGATCGTGCATTTTTCTCCGAAAACCACCCGCGGCAAGCAAATAAAAAGATAATCGCGTTTGGACAATTTGGCGCCCGCCGCCAGCCGACCTTTTATAATGAGCTTCCAGTTCCTCGCACGTTCCCGACCGGAGGTATTTGAGTGACTTTCGCAGCGAGAGTTCTCGCAATCCTGATTTTATTTTCCGTTCCTTTCGCTTTTTCCGAATCCAAACCCGTCGATGCCGAGGGTCATCAGTGGTGGCAGCACGCAGTTTTCTATGAGATCTACCCTCGTAGTTTTGCGGACAGCAACGGAGATGGCTACGGTGACCTGAATGGCATCGACTCTCGCCTCGACTACCTGAAAAAACTTGGTGTCGACGCGATCTGGATCACTCCCTGTTTTCCCTCGCCGCAGGTCGATTTTGGCTACGACGTTTCTGACTACGAAGCCATTGATCCTGTTTATGGAACTCTTGCCGATTTCAGCAAGCTGGAAAAAGATGCGAGGAAACACAATATCAATATCATTCTCGATTTCGTACTCAATCACACTTCCGATCAGCACAAATGGTTCCTCGATTCGCGCTCCTCACGAACTTCTGACAAGCGCGATTGGTACATCTGGCGCGATGGCAAGGGTCCCGGCAAACCTCCCAATAACTGGATTTCCGAATTCGGAGGGTCGGCTTGGACTTTCGACGAGAAGACTTCGCAGTACTACTATCACTATTTTTATCCGCAGCAACCCGATCTCAACTGGCGCAATCCCGCCGTTCACGATGCCATGATGGACGTCACTCGCTGGTGGTACAAACGCGGCGTCGCCGGTTTTCGTCTGGATGCTGTCGATACTCTTTTTGAAGATCCCGCGTTGCGCGACAACCCGGGAGTTCCCGGCACCACCAAGTACGGAGATCCGGAACAGGAAAAGATCTACAACACTAAACTTCCGGAAGTTCACGAGGCACTGCGCGATCTACGCAAAGTTGCCGACGAGAATAACGCTGTTCTGATCGGTGAAACCTGGACCAAAGACGTCTCCGAACTGAAGCAGTATTACGGCGAGCACAGTAATGAGCTGCAGATGCCGATGGACCTGATGCTCACCCACATCAATTTTTCAGCACCCGCATTCCGCGAGCACGTGGGCGCTGTCGATGCTTCCGGCGGCTGGCCGGTTTACGTCATTAGCAATCACGACATTATTCGCTCCTATGATCGCTATGGAGACGGGCAGCACAACGACGCAATCGCTAAAGTCATGGCCTCGCTCTATCTCACGCTTCGCGGCACGCCGATCATGTACTACGGCGAAGAAATCGGAATGTAAAATAACGACCCTGTGCGGAAGGAGGACGTGAAAGACCCTATCGGACGAATTGGCTGGCCTCAGGAGAAAGGCCGCGATGGGGAGCGGACTCCGATGCAGTGGAACGACAGTCCCAACGCCGGCTTCACACCAGGACAGCCTTGGCTGCCAGTGCCATCGACCTATAAGACCCACAATGTTGAAGATGAAATGAAAGATCCTTCTTCGATCCTCAACGTCTACCGTCGCCTCCTGACGTTACGCCATCAAAACCGGGCATTGCTCGATGGCGATTACGTCGCGGTGAATCCCGATGATCCGAACGTGTTCTCTTACCTCAGACGATATAAGGGCGAAGCCGTCCTGGTTGTTCTCAATATGTCGGCCCAGCCGCAACAAGAAAAGTTTGATCTGACGGGCCAAGGTTTCGATACGAAGCTGGCGCGCACTCTCTTAACTACGTCCAAGCAATCCGACGCAGCGACGCTTACAAACCTATCGCTTGAGCCTTTCGGGATATATATCGGAGCAATATCGAAGTAGTTAGCGACGATCTCTAAAGAATTGCTGCAACAATTCGGCGCACCGCCCGGCCAACACGCCGCCGCGCACCTCGATCCGGTGATTCAAGGCCGGATGATTGAGGACTTCCATGACGGAGTGGACCGCACCAGCTTTCGGATCGTCAGCGCCATATACCAGTCGTTTCACCCGAGCATGAATGAGCGCACTGGCGCACATTGCACAGGGCTCGATAGTCACGAAGAACTCGCAGTCGCCAAGCCTGTAGTTACCAATCGTTTTGCCGGCTTCGCGCAAAGCAACGATTTCAGCGTGGGCCGTAGGATCGAAATCCTGAATATTTCGATTCCATCCTCGCCCTACGATTTCGCCGTCGCAGACCACAACGGCTCCAACCGGTACTTCGTTTATCTCCAGCGCGCGTCGCGCCGACCGGAGAGCCTCTTCCATCCAGAGTTCGTCGTGATCTTTCGCTGTCGTGCTCGTTGACATGAATTCTGCGTGAATTTTATTTACCTCGTCGCGTCCAAAACTCCGAACTAAATCCACACTGCATCCTAAATTCAACAAATCTGAATTTCTAGGATGAATCGCGTCAGAGTGCAACTCAGATTCATTTCCTATCTTACGATCCGAGTACTTAGGTCTTCCGGCGGAATCTACGGGTTTATTGCCAAGCCATAGGAGCAGCTCCGGACAGCTTCTGGGAGTGAGACCTGCATCTCAGAGCGCACGAATTGCCGCACCTGGCAAACGGAGATTCCATGAGAAAACTCTTGCAGTCCTCTCGCCCCCTGCGGCTCTTACTGTGCATTGTGAGCTTGACATTCACCGTTCCGGCTCTCTGGGGCGGAACTTATCGACAGATTCAAGTGCCGGGCGCGACCAGCACCATACCCGTGGGCCTCAATTCTAAAGCCCAGGTCGTGGGCCACTACTCTGCTTCGGTTGGCGGATTTCAGGGATTTGTTCTCAGCAACGGCAAGTTCGCCACTGTGAACTATCCCCATTCCGTCAATTCCTTCTTAACTGGCATAAACGCATCGGGCGAGCTCGTCGGATACTACGACGATGGCTTCGTAATCCACGGCTTCACCGAACTCAATGGAGAGTTCACGCTTATTGACTACCCTTCGGCAACGAACACTTACGCTTACGGCATTAACAATGCTGGGAACGTTGTCGGTGCGTATCAGGACCAAAGCGACAACTGGCACGGGTTCGAATGGGATGGCGCGAACTTTACCGAGTTTGATGCTCCCAACGCGACCCAAACTTACACCTACGGAATTAACACCGAAGGGAATACTTGTGGCGCTTACACTGACGCTCAGGGAATTCAACACGGTTATGTCATCCAAGCTGGAGCTTTTCACATTGTGAATTTTCCGAACAGCGTGGGTACCAGCGCAACTGGAATCAATGATCAGAATCAGATTGCGGGCACCTACGTAAACACAACTTTCCACAATGATGGGTTTGTGTGGAGTAATGGCACGTTTGTGACGCTGAACTATCCGAGTTCCACGAGTTCAGGCGCAAACGCGATCAATTCAACAGACACTGTGGTGGGGTACTATTTCGACTCGCAGGGGGACTTGTTGGGGTACGTGTTTCAGCCCTAGGTATACTTTATGGCGGCTCGTCGCCCATCCAAGTACGGGCCGCTTCTGCCTTTTCGCGGTTAATGGTATCCTAGCGCGTTATGGGGATGCCCAACCTCCTGCGCAAAGTCTTCATGGTCGACCTGATTAAGGGTCTGAGTGTCACCTTCCGTTACCAGAATCCCAAGGAAATCTACACCGAGCAGTACCCACTGCAACGTCCCCAAGTGGCTGAGCGCTATCGCGGCGCGCCACGCTTGAATGTCAATCCGGATACAAACGAGACGATGTGCATCGCATGCGACTTGTGTGCGCTGGCTTGCCCCGAGCATCTGATCGTCGTCACCAGCGAACGCAATGAAAAGACCCGGCGCAAGGAATTGACGACCTTTACCTACGACCTTAGCCGTTGCATGTTCTGCGGTTTGTGCGAAGATGCCTGTCCCACTGACGCCCTTGAATTGACTCAGGACTTTGAACTGGCGAGCTACACGCGAGAGGGAGCTATCTGGAATCGCGAAATGCTCGAAAAAGGCCCTCAACCGACCCAGTATCGAAAGTAGGTCAGGACTTCAGAACCAGAGTGCATTTCAATTCAGCCTAAGAGCCAGATGAAATGGGCTTTCTCGATTTCCTCCGCAAAGAAGAGGTCACCGGATCGAAGGTGCTGGTATGCAGCCTGGGGCCGAAGTTCGACGACTCATTGAAAAGCGACACTCAGGCTTACAAACGCTTCTATCCCTCTACTATCTCGAGAACTTTTTCCACTATTCAAGAATTGACCGCTGCCCTCGCTCAAAAATATGACATCGTACACCTGCTCTGTGACGTCTCGCCGGAGGGCGCGATTGCCGGTGTAAGCGGGACCGAGTTCATCAAGACGTGTGGCGCATCGGACGTAAAGCTCCTCTGGATCGCGAGCAGTAACCCATCGGATGCATATATCAACGGCTTCAATGCTCGCGGCCAGAAGATTAATCTGGTGATGACCAAGGACCGTCGGGGACCATTCTTTTCACCGTTCCTGACCGACTTGCTGGCCAAGATGTCTAGTGGAGAAGGCATGCCGGCGGCTTGGAACCAAGTTTGTCAGCAAGGAGCCAGCTCCGTGCATCCTGACGCGCCAGAAGCAATCTTCTTCGCCGGGCGCGGCGGAGTAAAACTGCGCTAAGTCAGTCTCCCGAAACTTCCGGTTGCTGCTGCGTCATGCAGTGCATCGCCCCGAATCCCCAGATCAGGTCGCCGGAGTAAATTCCGATGACATCACGATCGGGGAACAGGTCCCCCAGAATATCTAGTGCGACTCTGTCATTCGGATCATTGAATACTGGAACTAGCACCACTGCATTGGCGATATAAAAATTCGCGTAGCTGGCCGGTAGCCGCCTTCCTTCAAAGAACACCGGTCCCGGCATTGGTAACTCCACAATCGAAAGTTCTTTGCCATCTTGATCGCTGGCCTCGCGGAGGCGTCGGATGTTTTCTCTCAATGGTTCGTAATTCACATCGCTTGGATCCGACTCAATCGCCGTAACCACTGTGTCGGGCGAAACAAAACGAGTGATGTCGTCGACATGTCCGTGAGTGTCGTCGCCCGCAATTCCTGAACCCAGCCAGATCACAGTCTTTACTCCAAGGTACTCCGCGAAGACTTGTTCGTAATCCTCCCGTTTCATCCCTGGATTACGCGGTTGTGTGGTGCTGAGCAGACACTCCTCGGTCGTTAGTAACGTACCGTGACCATTTCCATCGATGGACCCACCCTCAAGAACGACACGCTTCGCCCTGCAGTTCGCCCGGATCTCCTTTGCGCCTGCGCTTTTGGCCATCAGGCTGCCGACTTTTTCATCCTTTTGCCAGTTCGAGTACTTCGCCCAGGCGTTGAATCGCCACTTGATGGCCGCCAGCGCGGACGCGGGTCTGATTTGTCCCGCCTTCTTCACGAACGTGCATCCTGAATCCCGCGTCCAGACGCGGTTCGTTGGCCAGCGATGAAACCGGACATTCTCGTTGAATGCGTGCGCCCGTTCGAGGACCTTGCGAGCCCGCCTCTCCGTGGCTGCGTCGTTGACTAGTAATTCGACGCGCTCATTCTTCGAGAGATGACGAATGATCTCCGCATAGACCCATGGAATCGGCTCGAATTTCCCCGGCCAATCATCCTTGTAGTGAGGCCATGCCAGCCAGGTGGCTGCATGGATTTCCCACTCCGCAGGCATCCGAATCGCGGTTGAAAGCAATTGTTTATTCACAGGTTTCAACGAGGGCATTTCAGTCGATCAATCGGTTGGTAATCGGGGCGTAGGCATCGATTCGCCGGTCGCGCAGAAACGGCCAATTCCGTCGAATATCTTCAAGGAATCGTAAATCGACCTCACCCACCAGTATCTCTTCCTTGTCATGCGAAGCTTCGGCGATGACTCTTCCGAACGGGTCGCATAGAAACGAGCCGCCCCAGAATTCGAGGCCAGCGCCAGGCGCGGATTTTCCTCGAATGTTTCCGATCTCGAAGCCGACCCGGTTTACCACCGCAACATAGACTCCGTTCGCGATCGCGTGAGCCCGCTGAATGGTACGCCATGCATCGTATTGCGCTTCGCCAAACTCTTGCTTCTCCGCGGGATGCCAGCCAATCGCCGTCGGATAAAACAGTACATTCGCCCCTTGTAGCGCTGTCAGGCGCGCCCCCTCCGGGTACCACTGGTCCCAGCAAACGAGTGTCCCGATCTTCCCGGCGGTTGTTTCAAAAGCTCGAAAACCTAAATCACCCGGTGTGAAATAGAACTTCTCGTAATAAAGAGGATCATCCGGGATGTGCATCTTGCGGTAGAGTCCTCGCAATGAACCATCCGCTTCGAAAATTGCTGCGGTGTTGTGATACACGCCGCGTGCCCGCTTTTCGAATAGGGATGCGATCAACACAATGCTGAGTTCTTTCGCTAGATCCGCAAGCTTGTTTGATGTTGGTCCGGGAATCGGTTCGGCCAGATCGAAAAGGGAAGCGTCCTCCCGCTGACAGAAGTACTGCGTCTGAAACAATTCCGGCAGGCAGACTACTTGGCCTCCGCGTTTTGCCGCTTCGCGCACGTGCTCGATGGCATGCGAAAGATTCTTGTCGGGATCTTCAGTCGCCGACATCTGGATCAACGCGACTTTGAACTTTTCAGCCGACAATGGTCGCACCTCTGCGGGAAAATAGAATATCAGTTCTTATTCCGATATTGTCCGGCATCGCCGCTCTTCCCGAAAGTTTAGTAGAGTAGAGATTCGGAGAATCATGATGAAGCAGAACAATCACGATGGCGCCGGCATCGACCGCAAGCTGCACAACCCGGTAGAGGACAAATTGACTCCCTTGGAGTCCCTCGACCTCACTCGTGTGCACACGATCGACGACCTGGTTCGCGCCATGTCCAAGACAGCCTTTACTGGCCGTCAGCTCGGTGAAGCTGCCGATGTCCTCGAAGCTATGGCCCGAGATACGGAGTGTTTCCGTGTGATGACACTCGCCGGGGCCATGACTGTAGCTAAGCAAAGCCTCATCATTGCCGAGTTGATTGACCGCGGAATCGTCAATGCAATCGTTTCAACCGGTGCGTTGATGGCTCATGGGCTGGTTGAAGCAACCGGGCGCTCTCATTTTCGCTATAACCCGGACGTTCCCGATACGGAGCTTTACGAGCAGGGCTACAACCGTGTGTACGATACTCTCGAGCCCGAACAGAACCTCGACGACGTGGAAGAAGTGATGTCCGAGATCCTGGAAAAATGGGACCACAACGAAATCGTCTGTTCTTACAAACTGAATCACACCATTGGCGAGCACCTGTCCAAAAGATCCAAGACGGATCGCGGCATTCTCAAGTCGGCTTATGAGAAAGGCGTTCCCGTGTTCGTGCCGGCCTTTACCGACTCGGAACTCGGCCTTGACGTCGCTCTGAACAACCGCCTTCGGGAATCTACCGGACGCCACAAACTTCGCTTCGATCCCTTTGAAGACCTCGAGCACTTCGCCGCGACCTTGCTCCGCCAGAAACGCCTCGGAATTATTACCATCGGCGGCGGCGTTCCGCGAAATTGGTCTCAGCAATTCGGCCCGTTTATCGAGCTTCGCCATCGCCGCCTCGGCGAAAACGTCCCTCTAAAGCGGTATCACTACGGCGTCCGTATCTGTCCTGAGCCGGTTTACTGGGGTGGCTTATCTGGTAGTCCCTATAGTGAGGCAATTTCCTGGGGCAAGTTCGTGCCGCCCGCCGAGGGTGGAAGATTCGGGGAAGTGTTTGTTGACGCCACGGTTGGTTTGCCCATTCTCATGGCATCTTTGTTCGAGCGCTTAGGAAAAAAGGCGAGTTCGACAAAGAAAGAGAAAGCCACGCCCGGAAATAAGGCTAGTCGAAAATAAAAATCGCGGACGCGATCACCGTCGTCCACAAGCCGCGTTTATCTCCAACCGCAGACTGCGTTACGTTGGCCGTGCGAACAATCTTATTCGAGATTCGATAAATTTCTTTCTTCTCGTCCCACGATCGATCCGGATCGAACTCTACGTTTAGCGTAGTAGCGAGCATCTCCGCCGCTAGCTCCTCGGCATAGTCACCGGCCGAGTTGTCCGTCTCTCCGAACGAATGGTGTTCGCTCAAGTAC
>Ga0335078_10008399_pt1 | contig 15348 bp, 13 predicted proteins | sample Lox_Sample_32_FD_206711 | JGI IMG/M metagenome (GOLD analysis project Ga0335078, IMG submission 206711) | Soil microbial communities from Loxahatchee National Wildlife Refuge, Florida, United States - Lox_Sample_3.2 | ecosystem: Environmental > Terrestrial > Soil > Wetlands | place: USA... | reverse complement strand
ATCCGCACCTGCCATACGATCCGGCCAAGGACTTCGCCGGGGTTGCCATGTTCGGCGTGGTGCCCAACGTGCTCCTGGTAGCGCCCTCCAAAGGCATCAAATCGGTCAAGGACCTGGTGGCGCGCGACAACGACGGCCATATGACGTTCGCCTCGGCGGGCGTCGGCAGCGCCACGCATTGGGCCGCCGAGCGATTTCTTGTATCGGCCGGCATCAAGGCGACCCACGTCCCATTCAGTGGCGGACCCGCCGCGCTCACCGAAGTGATGACCGGCCGCGTCGATTTCTGTTTCATCGGCATTTCGGCTGCAATCCCTTTCATCAAGAGCGGTCAGCTTATGCCGCTGGCCGTCAGCATGACCGAGCGTTCGCCCGCCTTGCCGGAGGTACCGACCACCATCGAGCTTGGCTTCGCCGATTCCGACTATGTGTTCTGGAACGGGATATTGGCGCCGGCCAAGACGCCGCGGCCGATCATCGACCGGCTGCACGACGCGGTCGAGAAAGTGTTGGCGTTGCCCGACGTGCAGACCAAGCTCAAGGCTCAAGGCGTCGAGCCGATGCCGATGACGCCGCGCGAGATCGACGCCATGATCGCCAGGGAAATCGTCCAGAACATGAAACTGGCGAAGGCGGCCGGACTGAAATTCAATTGACGCCGGCCTGCGGTCGACCCTGACGACGTTGCGGTCTGAAGGTCGCTCCGCTTTTCGTCGAACCGGCGCATTCATGACCCACACGCGCTAATCGATGAAATGCGGCCGCGCTGAGCGCAGCAAAGAGGCGCAATTGCCGCAGGCAAGGCACAACCGCGCGGGCTATACTAAAAGATAATAATAGATCCAGCGGGGTCAATCAAAGCGCAGCACCTTAAGAAGCGCATGCATGGGGGAAAGCCGATGAGCATCGTTAGACGCACCTTTCTGAAATCCGCGTTGGCCACGCCGTTGGTTTGGAGTTCGGCCATAGCGCCGGTCCGCGCCGAGGCCGATTACCCGACCAGGCCGATCCGGCTCATCGTCGGGTTTGGACCCGGCGGCGGCACCGACATTCTCGCCCGCCTGGTCGGCGGCAAGCTTTCGGAAATCCTCGGCCAACAGATTGTCGTCGAGAACAAGCCGGGAGCTTCGGCGCGCCTGGCGGCGGAATACGCCGCCAATCAGCCGGCCGACGGCTACACGCTGCTGGCGAGCCCGGTCGGGCCGATGTCGATGGCGGCCGCCATTTTTCCTGATCTCAAATACGACCCGGTCAAATCCTTCGTTCCGCTCGCCATGATCGGGCAATTTCCGGAAATCTTCGTCGTCGCATCGGACACTCCGGTCAAAAGCGTCAAGGAGCTGGTTCAGTTCGCCAAGGCGCACCCCGATAAGGCGAATTATCCGAGCACGTCGCCGGCCTTCACCATCCCGATGGAGGAGTTGAAATTGGCATCCGGCATGCCCGGCGTGATGGTACCGTATAAGAGCAGCGGGGAAATGGTTTTGAGCGTCATCGAAGGCCAATCAATGATGGCAACGATCGATCCGCCGCCGACCTTGCCCCAGGTGAAGGCCAAGAAGCTCAAAGCGCTTGCGGTGAGCGGCAATCAGCGGATGCCGGAACTCCCCGACGTTCCCAGCATGGCGGAGGCCGGCTTTCCGAGCGTCGACACCCATTTGTGGAGCGGCGCCTTTGCGCCGATCGCGACCCCGCCGGCGATCGTCAGCCGGCTGCAAAAGGCGTTCAACCAGGCCATTGCGGACCCCGGAGTCGCAGCGAAGCTCAAGAGCTTGGCGGTCGGTCCAGGCGTAGCGACGCCGGAGGAATTCAGGCACCAGATCGAGACCGAGATCGCCAAGTACAAAAGCGTTATCAAGGCCGCCAATCTGCACTTTACCTGATCGGCGGGTTTTCATCGCATATGCGGATCAAAATCCGCCGGCGGTAAATTGCAGGCGCTGAGTGACGTCGTAGGGCTGCTTGGCGATCGGGTAAGCGTAATCGACCCGAAGCGCACCGAACGGCGAATCCCAGATCAGACTGGCGCCGAACGACGAGCGCACCGCGCGCGAATTGGCGATCTGTTGCGACGGCGACAGTGACGCCAGCTTGGAAACGCCCGACGCGTCGGTGGCCCACAGGCTGCCGGTATCGGAGAACAGCGCGACTTTGAGCTGCGCGTCCGGCGACACGAACGGCATCGGCGATTGCAGTTCGGCTGTGGTGGTCCAATAGGCGTTGCCGCCGACATTGTCCATGGTCGTGCCGGGCGTGATGTCACGCGGCCCGAAGCCGTTGGGTGCGAAGCCGCGCACGAGCTGCGGGCCGCCGAAGAAGCCGTCGAGCAACGGCAATTGCTGGCCGCCCCACGGCGTCACGTAGCCGCCTTGGGCATGCACCATGCCGACCACATCGCCGGCGATCGGACGATAGAGACGGATGTCCTCGGTGGTCTTTGCGAAATTCGCCGCGCCGCCGAGTCCGGCAAATTCGTTGCCGCTCTGGGCGCGGATACCGGTTGTCGGGTCCTTGGGATTGTCGAGCGTCGAATAGGTCGTGCCGTTGCCGATCGACGACACCCAATAAGACCCGGCTTGCGCCGCCTGCGCAATCGGCAGCGACACCGTTCCGTAGGCCGGATTGAGCGAGATGCCCTGATTGTAGATCGAATAGTTCCAGCTGGTGCTGAGATTTTCATTCAACGGCGTGGTTACGGCGAATTTCGCGCCGTAAAGACCGGTGTTGAACGCCTGATTGCTGTTGGCGAAGGTCTCGCGGCCGAACACGTCGGCGCCGACGCCCAGCCGCTGCCCCATGAACCAGGGATCGGCGAGAGCGAAGTCGAAGCCTTGCGCATATTGTCCATAGGTCACCGAGGCCTTGGCGGTATAGCCCATGCCGAAGACATTGGTGTCGCTGATGGACACCTGCGCCAGCATGCCGTCGGCGGCGGAATAGCCGCCCGAGACGAAGAAATTGCCGGTCTGCTGCTCCTGAACGATGACTTCGAGTACGATGCGGTCGGGCGCCGAGCCCGGTTCGGTCGTGACTTTCACCGACTTGAAATAGCCGAGAGCCTTCAGCCGGCGCTCGCCGCGATCGACCAGCGCGCGGTTGAAGGCATCGCCCTCGCCGAAATCGAATTCGCGTCGGATCACGTCATCGTGGGTCTTGGTGTTGCCATGGATGTCGATGCGTTCGACATAAAGCCGGTCGCCTTGGCCGATGGTATAGACCACGTTCATCAGCCGGCCCGGCTGGCGATCCGTCCCCGCAACTACTTTGGCGAAAGGCTCGCCGGACTTGGCGAGCGCCATCGTCAGGTCCTCGACGGTCTTGCTGACGGCGTCGGCATCGTAGACGTCGCCGGTCCGGGTGTGCACGGAGCCGCGCAACGCTGCCGTATCGACATTGTCCAGGACCGATTGGATCGACACCTTGCCGAGCCGGTATTGCGGGCCTTCGTTCACTGTGAAGGTCAGAACCACGCCCTTCTGCGCGGCGTCGTAGCTCGCCGCGAACGTCACTTTCACGTCGGCATAGCCGTGCGCGAGATAGAACCGGCGCAGAAGATCGCGATCGTTGTCGATGCGGTCGGCATCGTAGATGTCGTTATCGATGAGGAAGCTCAATAAATTCGTCGTCCCGGTCTTGACCACGGCCTTGAGCTTCGTCGTCGAAAACGCCGTATTGCCGACGAAAGCGATTTGCCGCACCGCGAGCTTGTCGCCTTCCTTGATGGCAAAGACGAGATTGCTGCGCGCGATGCCGCCTTTGCCGATGGGCTTGGCGGCGATGGTTTGCGGTACGACATGCACATCGTAATAGCCGCGCTGCCGGTAGAGCGCGATAATCTGCACGACGTCGCTTTGCACCAAGGCGCGGGAGAGCGGCCCGTTCTCTTTCGATTGAACGACCTTCTTAAGATCGGCATCCTTGATTTTCTTGTTGCCCTCGAAACCGATGACGCCGATCGTCGGGTTCTCGACGACCGTCACCAGCACGCGATCGGCGGCCCGCGTAATCTTCACGTCGCTGAACAGGCCGGTGGCATAGAGACGCTTGAGCCCGGCATCGAGCGCCGCGGCGTCGAGCTTGCCGCCCGACCCGGAATGGAAAAAGGAGCGGATCATATCCGCGCCGATATGCCGATTGCCGGCTACGGCGATAGATGGCGCATCGCCCTTCGCATTGCCCGCGCCGGCCGCTGCGGCGTGGCCGCCAACGGCGATCGCAAGACAAGCAGCGAGAACGATCCCCCAACGACGCATGACGCGCGGCTCCCCTGGCCTGGCGACCGGGGAAAATCTCAACAAAGAGGAACGGCGGGAGCGTGACGGATTGTGTCGAAATCTGAGGCTTTGTTAGGGCGCCTGCCACAAAGGTTGACGGGCGCGGCGATTCTGCCGCGCTTGGCCGCGCTCACGCGGGCACTTGATTCACCATTTTGCCGACAGCACAGAGGCCTGCCGACGACCTTACTCCGGCCCATTGGGCCTTGCCGGTAAAATGTCCAATCGGGCGGGTCACGCCGGCTTGAGCCCGGCGCGCTTGATCACGGCGGCCCATTTCTTGACTTCCTCGGCGACGAACTTTCCAAACTCGCCGGGCGACATCGGCATCGGCTCGGCGCCAAGATTGGCGAGTTGTGTCTTGACCGCGGCGTCGCCGATCACGGCGCCGATCTCCCGATTAAGCTTCTCGACGATGTCGGGTCCCGTGCCCTTCGGCGCACCGACGCCGTGCCAAACGCTCGCCTCGTAGCCCTTCACGAATTCCCCGACCGGCGGCACGTCAGGCAGGATGTCCGACCGTCCCGCTCCGGTGACGGCGAGAGCGCGCAGCTTGCCGGCTTTGACGTTGGCGATCGACGTCGCGATCGGCGCGAACGTGACCTGCACCCGCCCGGCCAGCAAATCCGGCATATAGCTGGAAGTGTAAGGAACGTGGACCAAGTCCACGCCCGCCATCTGATTGAACAGCAAACCGGCGAGATGCGGCGCGGTGCCGATGCCGCCGGACGCGAAATTGACCTTGCCCGGGTTGGCCTTCGCATAAGCGACGAATTCCGGCAGCGTCTTCGCCGGAACCGAAGGGCTGACGACAAGCACGCTTGGCGAGCGCACCGTGCCGGCGACCGGCGCAATATCCCGGGTGATATCGAAATCGAGGTGCTGGTAGAAGGATGCATTGATGGCGTTGCCCAACGTAACATACAACAGCGTGTAGCCGTCGGCGGGCGCATGAACGACGACATCCGCGGCAATATTGCTGCCGGCGCCGGGCCGGTCGTCGACAACGACATTTTGGCCGAGCCGCTCGGTCAGCGATTTGGCGACGATCCGCGCGACGATATCCGGAGCAAGCCCTGGGGCAAAGCCGACCGTGACGTGAATCGGCCGGTTGGGATAATCCAACGCGAGGGCACTTGCCGGCAGAAACGGCGCGGCTACGAGGCCCGCCGCCGCCCCAAAAGATTGTCTGCGCGTTGCCCGCATGGTTTCCCCCCGACCGGCTCGCTATCGCCCGGTTGCGCCTAAATTACGTGATGTCGGCTGTGGCGCGCAATGCGGCAAAAGCAGCGATCGAAAGCGTCAACCATCGCTAGGCAGCAACCGTCGTCAGCCTGTTCGATTCGACCCTACGGCGGCTTCGGCATTGCAGGCGGCGCAGAAGATTTTCCCGCCGGGTTCGGCACGAAAGCCCTCCGAGACCCGCGTCAAAGTCGTGCCCCAGTCGCCTCGCTGATAAACCGGATCTTCGTTTTCTTCCCAAACCGCGGCTCCCTTCTGCCCGCATTTCGGACAGACCACATAGGCAATAAATCGCTCCCGCATGGCATCAGCACTCGCTACTCTTTCTGGCCATGATCGAGACGATAGGGTCGCGTTTAGTCCTTAAATATGGCGAGGCCAAACATTGTTGCTCGCGCTGCAATCGCTGGCCCATTTTTGACCGCATGCTGCCCGCGTTCCGACAGGATGCGTCTCTAGCCTGAAAAGGCTCGAGGGGCGTTCTCACCGCCCGCGACCGTCAGCGTTTGCGTAGTCGGCGTCGCGTGCCATGATTGAGCCGGGTAACAGCGAACAGCTCTCACTTGCGCTCGTCAATGCGCTTTTGCTGGCATTATGGCCGGCGCTGCCGGGATTGCTGCTCGGCTATCTCCGGCAATCGGCGGCACTGCGCCGCGTAACGCCCGAATTCTCCCTGCGGAAATCCGAGACGCGCGAACTCGAGCGGGCACGGCGGCTTTATGGCGAGGTCCGGGGCCGGCTGAAAACGATCGAGCGCACCGGCCCGACTGCCGGCTTGCGGCGGCGCCTCTTCACTGACAAGAGCCCGCCCGGTTGCGACGACGCCGAAGCGCGCGAGGATTTGCAGGCGCATGCCGAAATATTGCACGAGACCATTGTCCGCCTGCAGCGCCGGCCGCTGCAGCGGCTGAAATCATGGATGCGCCTTGTCAGCTCGAAAGCCGCGTTGAGCCGCGCATTGGCGGCTCATGTCGTGGGGTTCGTCTTGCTGCTCGTTGTCTTCCGTATTCCCGATCAGCCGGCCTGGGCGGGAGATTTGACGACAGGCGCACGCGCAGTGCTCAGCTGGTATCCGTTCGACGGACGCTTCTTCTATGCCAACGCCGTTGCTGCGGGCTTTGCGGCCGGCGCTGCCGTGGTGTTCTATGCGTCGCAGCGGGCAGCGCTGCGCCGGGACTATGGCTGCGAATTTTGCAGCTTCGGCGAGCTTGCCCGCAGCGATCCCGACGTCGAACAAGCGAATGTCGATCGAACCGACGCGGCGGATCAAGCTTGCGCCGCTGGAGCGGAATGGACCGGTGACGGCTGGTGTAGCGTGCTCGGCCTGCCGCCCTCCGCCACGATCGACGACATCAAGGAAGCCTACAAGCGCCTTATCAAGCAAAATCATCCGGACCGCGTGCACGGCCTCTCGGCGGCATTTCAAAGGCTCGCAGAGACCGAAACGCAAAAGCTCAATGCGGCATTGCGGCAAGCGCTGTTGGCGGCATCGCGGCCGGACAATAGGGCGGACTGGCGCGATCAGGCCGCCTGACCCCGTGGCGCGGCGGCGGCGTTGGGAAGCGCCTCGTTAATGGCGGCGACGGAGCGCTCGACCGCCGACCACAATCGCGCAATCTCGGCGCTGGCGAGCGATTCCGGCGCCGCTTCGCAGACGCTGGCGCCGGCAGCGAGCGTGAGCACAAAGCCGGTGCGCTGACTGATCTGACCCGACCAGACGGGAATCCCAAGCCCGTCGAAATAGGCTCGCGATTGCGTCACCGCCGGAGCTTCCTTGTCTTCGCGCTTTACCGGTGCGGCGTTGAGCACCACGGCATAGGGTTTGTTGCGCTCACGCGCGGTGGCGACCGTCTCGCGCACCGCATTGAGGTCGAAAAAGCCCGGCCGCGCCGGAATGAGCACGAAGGTCGCGGCCCGGATCGCTTCCAGCGCCACCACCCACATGCTCGCGGCGGTATCGATGAAGACCCATTCGTAACCCTCGACCATCGCGGTGGCGAGCGCGCGGTCCACGCCGCGGGCCGCGCTGCGCAGCGGCGGCGTGCCGTCGGCACGCAGCGAATGCCAAAGCGTCAGCGAACCCTGCGGATCGGCGTCGATCAGCAGGCAGCGGCGTCCGGCCTGATGGTGCGAATAGGCGGCAAGCTGCGCGGTCAATGTGCTCTTGCCCGCCCCGCCCTTTCGCGACGCCATCGTGATGATGTTCATCCGCGATCTCCCGATCAGTCCGGCTGTCACTTCGGCCTTCACTTGACCCGGCAACGCTGCGGTAAGAATGGTTAACGAATGGTTAAAGCGGCACCGCCGGCGCGCTGGTCCGCACCCGACCGAACTGCACGACGCACAACGCTGGCGCCGGACCGTAGAACGGTCTGACGAGAATCAAATACCGCCGCCAAGCTTTAGCGCAACTCCGCCGTCTTGGGAATCCGGCGGAGCTGCCGCCGGCCCACGCTTTATGCGGCGGTGCCCGACTCGTCGGGAAGATTCTTCACGCTTTCGGCGACGATTTTCGTCAGTTGCATCACCGATTGGCTGAGCGCGGCGTATTCGACGATTTCGCGCTGAACGCGATCGCCGTCCGACTGCAATTTTTCGCGCAACGTCCGCAACTCGCCGATGAGGTTATCGATTTGACGCGTCGAGCTGCCGGAGACGCGGCGCAGCAGGTTGCCGAGATTGCTGGCCGTCATTTCACCGTCGCCGCCTTCGGACTGGCGCAGCGTGGCCCCGCCTCGCGTCAGCTCGCGAATGTTTCCTTCGACCTCCGTCTCGGCTGACTTGTCGATCTCGGCCGATGCAAATGGCTTGGCGAAATTCATGACGCACCCCTACACATTGTCCGCCCGCTGCGGGCGGCTCCACCGCAGGCAATGGCCGCATGAAAATGTGACGACTTCGCGGCCTGCCGCGAACCTGCAAATGATCATAGTTCGATCATGCGACCGCCCGATTCCGTTGACATGAATTCTCGCGCCGATCGCGCGGCGCGGCGAGCGCAATGCCCGGCATGAGCGTGAGCGGCGGGTTAAACGCTTGAGGGGCGCTGCTACGTAGTTTGTGTGTGTCGCGTAGCGTGAGCCCGCCGCACGGGGGTGATCATGCGGGCGTATCTACGGCGGTTATCGGCATTATTTGCTTTCCCATCGCATAAGCTCTTCGGCATTGCGCTGGTTGCAGCACTAGCCGCGGCGTTTTCGGTCGTGCCGGGCTTTGCTCAAAAGCGGCACGGCGTCGATGGCAACGCGGCGATTCCGGACAAGCCCGAGCTCGGCACGCTTGGCGCCCGGATCAACGCCAACACCATTGCGATCGTATCCGGCAATATCAACGCCGCCTGGCTCACGCTGGCCTATGACTTGTCGGCGGTGCTCGACGACGGCAACGATTTTCGCGTCCTGCCGGTGATCGGCAAGGGCGGCGCGCAGAACGTCCGCGACGTCCGCTATCTCAAGGGCATCGATCTCGGCATCACGGTCACAAGCGTGCTGGGAAAATTCCGCCGCTCCGGCGAACTCGGCGACCTTTCGGACAAGATCGACTATATCACCAAACTGTCGGACGACGATATGCATGTGCTGGTGCGTGCCGATTCCGGCATCGCGTCGCTCGATCAGTTGAACGGCAAGAAAGTCAATTTCAGCGATATGGGCAGCGCGACCGAAGTATCGGCCGGCGATGTCTTCGAACGCCTCGGCGTCAAGCCCATCGAAGTCAATATGGGCCAGGCGGACGCCTATGAAAGAATGAAGAGCGGCGAGATCGCCGCCACCATCCAGTTCGGCGCCAAACCAGCGCCGGCTATCGCCAAGCTCAAGGCGAGCGACGGCATCCGCCTGCTTCCGGTGCCTTATGATCGGCGCTTGCAGCAGGATTATCTGCCGGCGACTCTAACGAGCAAGGATTATCCCGGCATCATCGGCAACGGTCAGAGCGTGGATACCATCGCCTATGGTGCGGTGATGATCTGCTATAACTGGCCGAAGGGTAGCGATCGTTATCAACGGATCGCCAATTTCGTCGATCGCTTCTTTGCGCATTTTGCCGAGTTTCAGAAGCCGCCGCGGCATCCGACGTGGCGCGAGGTAAACCTGGCGGCCGACCTGCCCGGCTGGACGCGTTTTCCGGAAGCGCAGGCGTGGCTCGACAACCATCGGCCGCCGCCGCCGGAAGCCTCGGCACGGCAGGCCGATTTCGATCAGTTCCTGGCCCAGCGCGCCGGCGGCTTGCCGGATTTAGGCACGCCGGCGCAGCGCGACGAGCTGTTTCGTGAATTCCTGCAATGGGACCAGCAGCGCGGCCATGACCAAAGGAGGGGCGGCTAGGCACGGACCGCAAAAATCCGCGGATGTGTTGTCGCCTTGGCACCGGGTCTTTGCCGGCTCATAACGCGCGCGTGGTGTCGTCGAACAATTCCTCGACTGAATACCGCCGCGGGATGATCTTCATCTCGAGCGCGTAGCTCGACATCAGTTCGAGCGCCGGCTTCACCGCAGTAAAGCCGAACGGAATGGTGTCGATCGTGCCGGGCTTCGGCAGACCGGCAGCCTTCTTGCCTTCGCTGAGCATGCGATAGACCTCGCGTACCGCGCCGGGATCGGATTTGGACAATTCGCTCTTCACCACGACCATGTGGTTGACCGGGACGGTGCCGTTCCTCCCGTACCAGTCCTGCGCCGCGGCGTCGGGATCGGGAATGACGCTTTTGAGCCGCGGATCGCTCGGCACGGCGCCGCCGAAAATACCGGCGTCAAGCTCGCCGTCGAGCACCATTTTAGTGAGATCCTTGCCCTCCGGCGCGCGCTCCACGCCTGGCGGATCGCGATATTCGGGAACGTGAGCGTCCTCGAACGTGACCCACTTCACCTTGGCGAGATCCAGGCCGTAATCTTTCCAGAGAATGCCGCGCAGCCACACACCCGTGGTTTGCGAGAATGCCCGCACGCCGATCCGACGGCCAGCCAGCATGTCCGGCGTCAGCGTCCCGCGCTCCGAATTGTACAGCAGGGTGCCGTGTTGAAATCGTCCGAACATCGTCGCCGGAAGGAGCGTCAGCGACTTGCCATAGGCTTTAGCCTGGAGATAGGTGGCAATCGCCATTTCGCTGACGTCGAATTTCATCTGCCGCACCATCATCAAGAACGCCTTGTTGATGGGGTTGACCTCGGTGAAGCGCAGCACCACCCGGTCGGATTTGATCTGACCCTTTTTCAACGGCTCAGTGTGCGGATAGGTGCCGAAACAGGCGTCCAGCGTCTCGACTTTCTCGGCGATCATCGCGGTCATCTCGGCACAACCTCCCCAGGCTCATTTGCCAAACTTCACTTACGAACGCATTTCATCTTATGATTTGGCGTCAGCCGAAGCCAGTCCCCGAGCTTCATCCCGCACCGCGGAGCATAACCCCCATGTCGAACGACGCTCCTCGCGTTCCGGCCGACCGGATCGCGGCCTTTATCGCCCGCACCTTCATCGCCGCCGGCCTGCCGGGCGAGGACGCGCGGACGCTCTCCGGCCTTATGGTCGAGGCCGATCTGCGCGGCAGCGACACACATGGCGTGATCCGCCTGCCACTCTACATACGCCGGATCCGCGCCGGCGGCATAAATCCCACGCCGAATATCCGCGTGATGAGCGACCGGCCGTCCACGGCGCTCATCGACGGCGACAATGGCATGGGGCATCTGGTGATGCACCGCGCCGCCGCGCTTGCGATCGAGAAGGCCAGAAGCAATGGAATCGGCTGGGTCGGCGCGCGCATGAGCAATCACGCCGGCCCTGCCGCCCTTTACGTCACCATGCCGCTGCGGCACGACATGATCGGGCTCTATTTCGCCGTCGGCAGCAGCAACCATTTGCCGCCATGGGGCGGCAGCGAGAGTTTACTTGGCACCAATCCCATGGCGGTTGCGGTGCCGGCGTTGGACGAGCCGCCGATCGTGCTCGATATGTCGCCGACGGTTGCCGCCTATGGCAAGGTGCGGCTCAAGGCGCAGCGCGGCGAACCAATGCCGGTCGGCTGGATGATCGACCGCGAAGGCAAGCCGCTCACCGATCCGAAGCGCGCCGATGAAGGCCATTTATTGCCGATCGGCGATTACAAGGGCTCGGGATTGAGCCTGATCATCGGGCTGCTCGCCGGCGCGCTCAATCGCGCGGCGTTGGGGCGCGACGTGGTCGACTTCGTCAAGGAGGCCGGCAAGCCGACCAATACCGGACAGGCGATTGCCGCCATATCGGTCGACGCGTTTATGCCGGCCGACGCGTTCAAGCGCTCCGTCGACCGGCTCGTTCGCGACATCCGCAACTCGCCGCGGCTGCCGGGCGTCGAGCGCATCTGGCTGCCCGGCGAACAGAGCCATACCAAGCTTTTGGACCGCCGAGCCCACGGCGTGCCGATGCCGAAGCCGCTGCGTGACAGCCTCGATGCCGTGGCGCGCGCGCTGAATGTCGAATTGTTGGGTTAGTGCGCCATGTACGCCATGTCCAGCAGCAAGCCTGTCGGCGTGATCGGCGTCGGCCTGATGGGGGAGGTCTATGTCCGCCGCCTGGTCGCGGCAGGCTTCAACGTCGCCGGCTATGACGTTGATGCAGCGAGAAACGCGCGGCTTGCCGAAATCGGCGCCCGCGCCGTGTCGCTCGCCGACATCGCCGGGCAGTGCGAGCCGATCGTGCTCGCAGTCTTCAATACCGAGCAAGTCGAGGATGTCGTCGAACGCGCCCTGCTTCCGGCGGCGGCGGGCAAGATCGTTCTGTGCACCTCGACCTGCGATCCGGATCGCATCGCCGCGCTCGGCGCGCGCCTCGCCGGTCGCTTGCGGTTTCTGGAGACGCCGGTGTCGGGCACCAGCGAGCAAGTGCGCCAGGGCGACGGCGTCGGCCTGATCGGCGGCGATCCGGCGCTTGCCGCAGCCGCCGCCGGCGTGCTCGATGCGCTGTTTCCGCGGCGCTTTCTCATCGGCAAGATCGGCGACGGCGGACGCGCCAAGCTTGCCATCAATCTCATCCTCGGGCTCAACCGGCTGGCGCTGGCCGAGGGGCTGGTGTTCGCCGCGCGTCTTAATCTCGATCCGGCGGCGTTTCTCGACGTGGCGCGCGCTTCGGCGGCAGCGTCCCAGGTGATGGACACCAAAGGACCGAAAATGGTCGTCGGCGATTTCGTCCCCGAAGGCCGGGTGCGCCAAACGTTGAAGGATACGCAGCTGATGCTCGACCAGGCGCGCAAGGCCGGCCAGCAGCTGCCGCTTCTTTCGGTCCATGCCGAAATCCTGCAGGCCTGCGTCAAACACGGCGAAAGCGAGCGGGACAACTCCATCGTCATCGAGGAAATCCGCCGCCGCATCCTCAAAGACCGATGAAAATATAACCGGCGTCCGCACTCACGCTGCCGCCGCGCGATGAATTGCATGCTCGGCGTTGCGCACAAAAGAATATGAATCAAAGTCGGCCTAAATCGGCTGATTTGCGTAAGTGGCTTCGAAAGATCGGTGCTTTTACCTCATCGATCGAGGCTGGCAGGGCGATAATCGCTTTCTGCAATTTTTTCCCCGGAATGCGCATGACTTTCACAATGCGACGTGAAAGCCGGGACGAGGTCGGTCGTCGAGCTTGGCTCGACGCCGGCGACGGCAGCGCCCTATTCGTCTGCACCTTGATCGACATCTCGCCGAGCGGCGCCAAGCTCGCCACCGGCGATGTCGCGCGAATTCCGGAGACGTTCGGTCTTCGGCTGACCCGCTATGGGCATCCAAATTTCTCGTGCCGGGTCGTGTGGCGCAGCGACGATGCGCTGGGCGTCGCCTTTACCAAGGCGGTCAACGAAACACCTCGCAGGTGATGCAGCGGGCGACGGAGATCCAAGAGGGTAAAAATGGCGAATTTCGTCCTGTTGATGACGGTCGTTCTTGCAGGCACGAGCTTCGTATCTTACACCGCCCAGGACATCGCCGCGGCCGGCTATGGGGGCAATTGGGCAAGCCAAGCATGCTCGCTCGCTCCGCTCGCCTGTCGAAGTCCGCAACTCACTGCCTTCATCGCGGCCGGCTGCGGGGGGCTATGGCTGGTGCTGAAATTCGCCGCGGTGCTTCGCGACTAGCGGCGCCGACCGGATTTTCCGGCGCAAGGCTACAGCGGCTTCTGGAATTCGCCGTTCGCCCGCATGAATGCCGCTTCCGGCGCTGCGGTGGCGATACCTAAGGCCAACGCCAAAAAGCCCACCAGTTCAATTGCTGAAAGAACGACAACCCAAGTCGGTAACATGGCGATGCTGTGCTCCGGCCACCGAACGCTCGCGTTTTGCCAAGCCGGAGTATCGACCATCGCGGTTCCGGCGGCCTTAACCGGCACAGCAATATGTCGGGTATGGATTGAGGCGGACTTGAGCGAACCGCTAAAATTTTATCGATAGCGATCCGCAACTCTTGTAAGGTCGGTCCGGCCGAGAGTGCCGGTGAAACGTTGGAAGCGTCAGACGGTCGATGCAATAGATGGCCGAGCAAGAAATCGCGAAACCGATCAGCGCGAGCCTTTTGGACTTTTTGCACGACTTTGCCTCCTTTGCCGGCGGCAAGGCGGTCTCGACCGGCATTTTGATCGCCGTCGGCGCGGTGCTCGAGGCCTTGGGCCTCGTCCTGCTTATTCCGTTGATCAGTCTTGCGATCGGATCGGATTTGCCGTCCGGCAGGATCGGCAAAGCGGCACACTCAGTGCTGCAAATCGTGGGCGTCGAAACGCGGCTTGGCCGGCTGGCCCTGCTGCTTGGCGTCTTCGGGGCGCTGGTTGTCGTACGCGCCGTCATCCTGTTCATCCGCGACGTGAAGGTCGTCGCGCTTCAGACCGGCTTCGTCGAAAACTTGCGCCTGCGCATCGCACAATGCCTGGTGAACGCGCAATGGGATCAGGTCGTACGGCTCCGCCATGCCCGCATCACGCATTTGATGAGCGGCGATATTCAGCGCATCGGCGCCATGACCCAGTTCTTTCTGCAATTCACCGTGTCCGGCGCGATGCTCGTCGCGCAATGCGCCCTGGTACTCGCGGTGGCGCCGGCCTTCGCGGCCCTGGCGTTGCTGCTCCTGCTGCTCGGCGCCATGGCTTTCCTGCCGATCATACGCCGCGCCCACGCCATGGGCGGGATTACGATGAACGCCAATCTATCGTTGCTCGACTCGACTGCGCAGTTTCTCGGCGGCCTTAAGCTCGCGATCAGCCAGAACCTGCAAGGTCGCTTCATCGACGAATTCCGGCAGTCGCTGCACGAATTGACGCGTCGGCAGATCGATTTCGTGCGGCAGCAATCCCGCATCCGCGTTACGTTGATGACGCTGCCGGCCCTTGCCGCGAGCGGAATGATTTTGCTCGGCTTTGGCGTGTTTCACCTGGCGCCGGCGACATTGATTGCGCTGGTCCTGATTATCAGCCGCATGATCGCTCCGGTCAGCCAGCTGCAACAGGGCGCACAGCAATTGGCCAATGTGCTGCCGGCCTATGAAAAGGCCAGAGAGCTCGAAGAAGAGCTCACCGCCATGCCGCAGCCTCACTGGCGTGAGGCTACGCCGGCGACGCTGCCCGAAGGCGCCGTCGACATCCGAAATATTTCCTTCCGCCATGCGCCGGACACTGCCGGCGGCCCGGCGCGCGGCGTCGAAGGCGTAAGCCTGACAATCCAACCCGGCGAGATCGTCGGCATCAGCGGACCGTCGGGTGCCGGAAAGACGACATTTGCCGACATGCTGGTCGGGCTCTTCGCGCCGCAACGCGGGCAAATTCTCGTTGGCGGCCTCGCGCTGGAGGGCGCCATCCTGACCGCATGGCGGAACAGCGTCAGCTATGT
>Ga0335078_10008398_pt1 | contig 15350 bp, 15 predicted proteins | sample Lox_Sample_32_FD_206711 | JGI IMG/M metagenome (GOLD analysis project Ga0335078, IMG submission 206711) | Soil microbial communities from Loxahatchee National Wildlife Refuge, Florida, United States - Lox_Sample_3.2 | ecosystem: Environmental > Terrestrial > Soil > Wetlands | place: USA... | reverse complement strand
GCCGGGTGCCGGGGAGCAGCTCCTGGAGCCGGTTGATGGATCGCAGGAACGTGGACTTCCCGCACCCCGACGGGCCGATCAGCGCGGTGACCGCGTTGGGCTTCGCCTCGACGCTGATGTCGAACAGCGCCTGCTTGGCGCCGTACCAGAACGAGTAGCCGGACGACGCCAGGGAGCCGATGATGCGCACGGTGCCCCCGGGCGTGACCCGGGTGCGCGGCACCATGCTCGGCCGGAGCGGCGCGGTCATCCGAACCGTCCCGTGACGTAGGCTTCGGTGCGCTCTTCCCGCGGGGCCGTGAAGATCCGCGTGGTGGGCCCCGCCTCGACGAGCTCGCCGAGGTAGAAGAACGCGGTCACGTCGGAGACCCGCGCCGCCTGCTGCAGGTTGTGGGTCACGATGACGACGGTGAACTCCTTCTTCAGCTGCTGCACCAGCTCCTCGATGTGGGACGTGCCGGCCGGGTCGAGCGAGGCCGTGGGCTCGTCGAGCAGGATGACCTCCGGCTCGGGCGCGACGGTGCGCGCGATGCAGAGCCGCTGCTGCTGCCCGCCCGAGAGCGCCAGCGGCGAGTCGTGCAGCCGGTCCTTGACCTCGTCCCACAGCGCCGCGCGCTGCAGGGCGCGCTCGACGATCTCCGCGCGCTGGCCGCGCGGGAGCCTCGGACCCACCGCGAGGCCGGCCGCGACGTTCTCCGCGATGGACATCGCGGGGAACGGCGTGGGCCGCTGGAACACCATGCCGATGCTGCGGCGCACGCGCACCGGGTTGACGCCGGCCGCGTAGAGGTCGAGTCCGTCGAGCAGCACGCGCCCGGTGACGCGCGCGCCGGGGACGAGCTCGTGCATGCGGTTCAGGGAGCGCAGCAGCGTGGACTTGCCACAGCCGGACGGGCCGATGAGGGCCGTGACGGTGTTGGCCGGGAAGCCCAGCGTGACGTTGCGCACGCCGGTAGTCGCGCCGTACCAGGCGGTCAGCGCGTCCGTCGCCAGCCGCGGCGGGCCGGCCGGCGCGGCCGCCGGGCCGGCCGCCGGCGCGGCCGCGGGGGTGGGCCGAGGGGCGGGCGCCGGCGAGGGCTGGGGAATCACCGGCTCCACGGGCCGCGCGCGCTCACGTCGCGTGGCGCTTGGCACGCGTCACCAGTCGCGCCGCGAGGCTGATGGCCAGGACGAGGAGGATGAGCACCAGCGCTCCCGCCCACGCCAGGCGGTGCCAATCGTCGTACGGGCCGACGGCGTAGTCGTAAATCTGCAGGGGCAGCGCGGCCATCGGGCTGAAGATCCGGGCGGAGAAGAACTGGTTCCCGAACGCGGTGAAGAGCAGCGGCGCCGTCTCGCCGGCGACCCGCGCGACGGCGACCAGGCACCCGGTGACGATCGCCGCCCGGGCCGTCCGCGCGACCACGGCCAGGGACGTGCGCCACTGCGGGTAGCCCAGCGCGAGCGCCGCCTCGCGCAACGAGTTCGGCACCAGCCGCACCATCTCCTCGGTGGTGCGCGCCACGATCGGGACCAGGATGATGGCCAGCGCGCACCCCCCGGCGAACGCGGAAAAGTGCCCCATCGGCGTGACCACCAGGCTCCAGACGATGATGCCGATCACGACGGAGGGGGTGCCGTTCATCATGTCGGCGACGAACCGGACGACGAACCCGAACGTGCCGCCGCCGAACTCCGCCAAGTAGATGCCCGCGCCGATGCCGATCGGCAGGCCCACCACGCACGCCAGCCCCACGATGATCAGGGTGCCGACGATGGCGTAGGCGAATCCGCCCCCGCTCTCCCCCAGCGGGACGGCGGACTTGACGAAGAAATCGAGATTGATCGAGCCGGCTCCCTTGACGATCAGCATCGCGAGGATGGCCGCCAGCGGGAGGATGGCGAGCGCGGCGGCGCCGTAGGTGAGGCCGGTCATCAGCGAGCCGACCACGCGCCGGACTAGGCGGCCGCGCATCACAGCGCCGTGCTCCCCACGCCCGACCCCCGTGCGACCTGCCACACCAGCACGCGGGCCAGCGCGTTGACGATCAGGGTGATGACGAACAGCACCAGTCCGACGTAGAACAGCGACGAGACCTGCAGCTTGGTCACGGACTCCGAGAACTCGTTGGCGATCACGGACGCGATGGTGTAGCCGGGCTTCAGCACCGAGAGCGCGACCTGATGATTGTTCCCGATGACCATCGTCACGGCCATGGTCTCGCCGAGGGCGCGGCCCAGCCCCAGGATCACGGCGCCCATGATCCCCGCCCGGCCGTAGGGCAGGATCACGGACCACACGGTCTCCCAGCGCGTGGCGCCCAGCGCCAGGCCCGCCTCCCGCTGCGAGGGCGGCACCGCCAGCAGCACCTCGCGGGAGACGGCGGCGATGTACGGCAGGATCATGATCGACAGGATCACGCCGGCCGCCAGCATCGAGGGGCCGTAGAACACCCCGCTGAAGATCGGGAGCTTGCCCAGCACCGGCCGCACCAGCGGCCAGAGGTGGTCCCTGAGGAGCGGGATGAGGACGAAGATCCCCCACAGGCCGTAGATCACGCTCGGCACCGCCGCCAGCAGCTCGACCAGCGTGGCCACGGGGCTGCGGAGCCAGCGCGGGGCGAACTCCGTCAGGAACACGGCGCAGGCCAGGGCCATCGGCACGGCGATGGCCAGCGCGATGGCGGAGGAGTACAGGGTGCCGACGATCAGGGGCAGGGCGCCGAAACGGTTGTGAACGGCATCCCACTCGCTGTGGACCAGGAACCCCAGCCCCATCGCCTTGATGCCCGGCAGGGCGTCCACGACCAGGGTCGCCGCGATCAGCAGCAGCACCGCCGGGAGACACAGCGTCAGGGCGGTGAGCACGGCGCGATAGACGACGTCGCCCCGGCTCACCGCCCGCAGCGCCCGCCACCGCTCTTCGGTCGTCGGCCGGGGCATGACCTCCGGCTCGAGGGCGGGGGCGGGCACGTCGGTCATGCGGCTACTGCCCGCGGTAGTTGCGGGGCAGGACCGGTTGGCCGTCCACGGTGATAGCCTTCAGCCGCTCCTCCTCGATCGCGACGACCCGCCGCGGCAGCGGCGCGTAGGCCAGCTCGGTGCAGTACTTCTGGCCGTCGTGCAGCCCCCACCACAGGAAGTGCAGCAGGGCGCGCGCCTTGGTCATGTCGGTCATCTGCTTGTGCACCAGGATCCAGGTGAGCGACGCGATCGGATACGCGTCCGCCCCGCCGGGGTTGGTGATCGAGATCCGGAAGTCGGTGTTCGGGTCGAGATGCGCCACCGCCCCCGCCGCCGCATTGGTCGTGGTCTCCAGGGAAGCGTTGATATACCTGCCGGCGGAGTTCTGGACCAGCCCGTAGGGGATGTGGTTCTGGATCGCGTAGATCAGCTCGACGTAGCCGATCGCACCGGGCGTCTGCTTGACGATGTTCGTGACCCCGGGGTTGCCCGGGCCCGCGAGCCCGACCGGCCAGTTGACGGACGTCGAATGGCCGACCTGCTGCGCCCAGTCCGGGCTCTCCTTGGAGAGGTAGTCCGTCCAGATGTACGTCGTGCCGGACGCGTCGGACCGGTGCACCACGATGATGTCCTGGTCCGGGAGCGAGACGCCCGGGTTGAGCGCGGTGATCCGCGAGTCGTTCCACTTGGTGATGTGGCCCAGATAGATCTCCGCCAGCACCTGACCGGTGAACTTCAGCTGCTCCGTGACGCCGGGGATGTTGTAGGTCGGCATCACCGAGCCGATCGTCGTGGGCAGATGCAGGACGTTGCCGTCGACCTTCGCGATCTGCGCGTCGGTCATCGGGCCGTCGGTCGCCCCGAAGTCCGTGACGCCGTCGGAGAACTGCCCGATGCCGGCGCCCGAGCCGACGCCCTGGTAGTTGACCTCGACGTCCGGATGGATCTTGTGGTACTCGATCGCCCACCGCGAGTAGAGGGGGTACGCGAACGTGGAGCCCGATCCCGTGAGGCGGATCGTGCCCTGCGCCCACGCACTCCCCGCGAGCAGCGCGCAGCCGGCGGCGGCAGCGAGGGACTTGGCCAGTGTCTTCATCGTGTGTGCGCTCGTGTCAGAAGGTGAACTGGGTCTGGAACAGGGCCTGCGTGAACGACTTGGTGCCCGACGTCTGGTACGAGAGGCGATCGAGGTCGGCCAGCAGCCGCACGTTGGGCGACAGCTGGTAGGACAGGCCGCCGATGATCTCGGTGTGCTTGTCGTTCGTGGCCGTGGAGGCGGTGTTCGGGTCGAAGATGTCCATCCGGGCGATCACGCCCACGGGCGAGCTCGGGATCTTGGCGAAGCCGAACACACTGATGAGGCTGCCGTTCACCTTGGCCGTCGTCGGGGTGGAGTCGGTCCGCGCGGCGTACTCGCCCGCGAGCAGGAACGCCTTCGAGCGGTACGACAGCTCGCCCAGGAACCGGTTTTCCGTACCGCCGCCCGTCGGGGCGCCGATCTGCCCGTAGCCGGTGATCCGCAAGCCGCCCACGCGGCTGTCGTCGTCCGTCTTCAGCAGCCGCACGGACACGCGCGCCTCGACCAGGCGGTGCTGGTCGGTCACGGGCGTGGCGCCGTTGGCCTTGGCGCCGTAGCCCGTCCCGTTGACCAGGGAGACGATGAAGTCGACGGCCTCGTGATTGAGCGCGCCCTCGATGTTCGCGCCGAAGTCGGACGAGGTCATGAAGTGGTTGCGGTCCACGGCCACCGGCCCCTGCATCCGGTAGTCCCACAGCTGCTCTTCCCAGTCGATGAACGGCGTCGTGAGGAGGCCGAACTTGAACGTCAGCGGGCTCTGCTGGGGGGTCCAGCTGAACCACGCGTACTTGAGGCGAATGGTGTGGGCGTCGTTGGTCTCGCTGTAGAGATCGGTGGTGACGCGCGTCTGGATGCCGCCGCCGAACTTCCCGATCACGTTCAGGTACGCCCGCGTCACGTCGAAGGCGTTGCCGGGGTTGGTCGCGTTCGTCGAGTCGAGCTCCGCGCCCCACTGCGCGAACGACACACCGCTGAACGAGAGCGGGCTGGGGTTCTGGGCGGCCAGCGGGACCGCGGCCGTCGCGGCGAGAATCCCTGCGGCCGCGAGCGTTCGACGAGACAGGAGTGCCATGGAAGTGAACCTCGGCGATGGGGAAGGGTTGGTGCTGGGGGTCGTGCCGGAAGCCATCGGCGCCAAGGATACGCGGCCGCGTCACGGCGCCACGCCGCTCGGGTAACGGGTTGGTAACGGCGGTCCCGGTCGGCGGCCGGTCAGGCCACGAGGCTCCACGCCGCCGCGGCGCCGCCGAGCCCAAGGATCCATCCAGCCACGACATCGGCCGGGTGGTGCGCCCGCAGCCGCACGCGGGAGAGGCCGACCAGGAGCGCCAGCGACAGGGTGAACGGCGCGAGCGACGGGTGCGCCCACGCCACCGACGCCGCGACCGCCATCGAGGCGGCGCTGTGCCCGGAGGGGAACGAGAAGGGGTCGGGCACGCCGACCAGCGCGAGCGGCCGCCCGTCACCGTCGCAGGGGCGCGCGCGGACGACCGTGCGTTTGAGGATCTGGACCGCGACGTGGGACAGGGCGTTGGCCAGCAGCGCCGCGCGCCCGACCTCGGCGAGATGGCCGCCCGCGAGCCACAACAGCAGGCCGATGCCGACGGTGCTGACCGCGTCGCCCAGATGGGTGATCCAGCGCATCAGGCGACCGCCTCCGCCGTCTCGGCGGCGACGAAGGCGTCGTAGAGCACGCCGCCCTCGTAGGTCGCCGGCGGCTCGGCGCCGAGGTACCAGAGCACGGTCGGGGGCACGTCGAGGAGCGAAACGGGACGCCGCAGCACGTGGCGCCGCCGCACCCGCGGGCCGGCCAGGACCAGCGGGATGCGGTCGTTCACGGGGTGTGGCGCATCGTGGTCTCGCGGCTCGACGCCTCCCCCGCCGTGATCCGCGACCACCAGCAGCAGCGAGTCGGACGCGCAGGCCCGCAGCTGCGCGACCGCCGCGTCGGCCTCGCGCACCGCGTCGAGGTAGGGCCCGGACATCCAGCCGTGCGCGTGCCCGGCGCGGTCGCAGTCGTTGACGTACACGATCACGAGCCCGTCGCGGGCGAACCGCAGCCGGCCCAGGGCCGCGGCGGCCACGCGCCGCGCCGGACCCGCGGTCGTGACGAAGCGGCTCACGCCCGCCACGCTCGTGAGCACCCGGGCCACCGGCACCTCGATCGCGGCGATTTCGCCGGCCACGACCACCGTCGGCAGCCGGCGGGCGGCCAGCTCGCGCGGCACCAGGCGCAGGCCCGCGAGCTTGCGCACCGTGGCCAGGCCCGGCTCCACCAGCTGATGGGTCGCCGGCCCCACCCCGGTCGTCAGGGCGAGCATGGCCGCGACGGTCGCGCTGGGGCGCACGGTGACCGCATGGGCCGCGTGGCTGTAGTCGTGCGCCAGCGCGTGGAGCGACGGCGCCAGGTCGGGGCGGACGGCATCGGGCCGGAGCCCGTCCACCAGCAGGATCACGCAGCGCGCCATTGCCGGTCCTCCCTGGAATGCCCGCCGATGGCCCGGGCGTACTCGTCGAGCAGTTGCTCGTTCTCGGCGTCCGCGTGGCGGGCCACGGCCGCGAGCCGCGCGTCCTCCGACATCCGGCGGCGCAACGCGGGATCGAGCACCAGCCGGCCGATCGCCGCGGCGAACCCGCGCGCGTCGTCGGGCGGCACGAGGAAGCCGGTGACACCCTCGGCCACGCTCTCCCGGAACCCGCCCGCGTCGGCGGCCACCACGGGAAGGCCCGACGCCATCGCCTCGAGTGCGACGAGGCCGCAGGTCTCCGTCCGGCTCGGCAGCACGCAGAGGTCGGCGCTCGCGTACAGCGCGGCCAGCACCGGGATCTCCAGGAAGCCGAGGTGGAGCGCCCAACCCATGGCGTCGGCGCAGCGGCGCGCCGCCGGGCCGTCGCCGGCGAAGACGAAGCGCGCGGCGCCCCCGAGCTGTTCGTGCGCGAGCGTCCAGGCCGCGACGAGCACCCCGAGGTTCTTCTCGGGCGCCATCCGCCCCACGTGCAGCACCACGGCGGTGCCGGGGGCGGCGCCGAGGCGGTGCCGGAGGGCCGAATCGCGCCGCCGGTGGTCGTACCGGTCGGTATCCACGCCCCGGCCCCACACCCGGACGTCCCGCACTCCGCGGCGCAGCAGCTCCGCGCGCACGGCCTCGCCGGGCGTGTGGACGAACCGCGCCGGCCGATGGAACCACAGCAGCCACCGCCAGATCGCGGGCTCGAGCCGGCCGACGCCGTAGGAGCGGCTGTAGCGCGGGAAGTCGGTGTGGAAGGACGTGACGAGGGGCACGCCGCGGCGCAGCGCATAACGCCGCCCCTGCAGGCCGAGGGGGCCTTCGGTCATCACGTGGACGAGGTCGGGCCGGAAGGCATCCAGAAAGCGCGCGACGCGCCGTGCCTGGGGAAGCGAGAGGCGTATGGCCGGGTAGAGGGGGAAGGCCAGGGAAGGTACGCGCAGCTCGGCTTCCGCGAGACTCGGGAGCCTCCCCGGGTACTCCGGCGCCACCACGGCGGCGTGCTCTCGCGCGCGGCCGAGCACCTCCACGACCCGCCGGACGATCGTGGTGACGCCGTTGATCTGGGGCGTGCAGGTGTCGGTGACGAGCGCGATGCGCACGGGGTCTACGGTCGCACCGCCGCGTCAACCCTCGGCGACGCTCCGGTCACGCGTCGGTAACGCGCGGCCGGGGGCTACGTTACGGGCGGGTCGGGGAGGACGATCCGGATGGTGGTTCCCGCGCCGAGGGCGCTGCGGGCCTCGACCCGGCCGCCATGCGCTTCGACGAGGTGCTTGACGATGGCCAGGCCGAGCCCCGTGCCGCCCAGCTCCCGCGAGCGCGCGGGGTCCACGCGGTAGAAGCGCTCGAAGATGCGGGGGAGGTGTTCGCCCGGGATGCCCACGCCGGTGTCGGCGATCTCGACCCAGACGCCGCCCGCCCCGCGCCCGGCGGTCACCGTCACGGTGCCGCCCGCGGGCGTGTACCGCACGGCGTTGTCGAGCACGTTGCCGAGGATCTGGCGCGCGGCCTGCGGATCGGCGGCGACCGTCTCCTCCGGGTCGAGGCGCGTGACCAGCCGCAGGCTGCCCTCGGCGGCTCGCGGCGCGAGCGCGCTCCACACGTCGTCGATCAGCGAGGCCAGCGGCATGCGCTCGGGGTGCGGCGCCCAGCTGCCCGACTCGATGCGCGAGAGGTCGAGCAGGTCGTCCACCAGCTGCTGCATCCGGCGGGCGTTGGCGAGCACCTTGGCCAGGAAGTCGCGGCGCACGTCGGCGGGGACGTCGTCCCCCGCGAGCGTCTCCGCGTAGCCGCGGATCACCGTCAGCGGCGTCTTCAGCTCGTGGGAGACGTTGGCGACGAAGTCGCGGCGCACGGTCTCGAGGTGCTTGAGGCCGGTGATGTCGTGCAGCACCAGGACGGCGCCCCCGCCGGGGAGAGGATGGCCGGAGAGGAGCGTGGTGCGGTCGTCCAGCGCCACCTCGAGCGCCGCGACCTCGCCCCCGTGCAGCACGCGGTCCACCGCGTCGCGGGGGGCGCGCTGGCGGAACAGCTCCTGGGCGGGCGGCGGCGAGGCGTCGGGGGCGAGGCGGAGCAGGCGCCGGGACGCGGGATTCAGGCTCGTCACCGCGCCGGTCGCGTCGAGCGCGATGACGCCCTCGACCATCGAGGCCACCAGCGCCGTCATCTCCGAGCGCTCGCGCTCCAGGTTGTTCAGATGGCCCGAGAGGTCCTCGCCGAGGGCGCGCAGCGCGCGCGCCAGGTCGGCGACCTCGTCGCGGCCGCGCACGTCGATCACGGGCCGCTCGCCGCGCGCGATCGCCTGCGCGGCGGTGCGCAGGTCGAGCAGCGGGTGGGCCACCGCGCGGGCGAAGCCGAGGGCCAGCAGCGCGCCGACGGCGAGCGCCAGCAGGCCGCCGAGCAGCACGGCGTTCTGCGCGTCGCGCACGACGGCGTCCACCTCCGGCAGCGGCGTGGAGACGCGGACGGCGCCGTCCGCGATGGGCATGGCGACCTTCAGCTCCCAGCGGCCGGTCGAGACGCTGTGGCGCGTATCGGTGCCGGTGGAGCCGGCGAGCGCGGCGCGGAACTCGGGGCGGCTGGCGTGGTTCTCGAGCGTACCCAGCTCGCCGTGCGGGAAGTCGGAATCCGCGATCACGTTCCCCGACCGGTCGATCACCGTGAGCCGGTGGCCGGTCGCGCGGCCGAGCTGATGGACCAGGGAGTCGAGCGGCGGGCCGCGGAGCGCGCCGACCGCCCGGGCCAGGTAGGCGGTCTCGCGCGTGACCTCGGCGGTGGCCTGGCGCATCAGGCGCGGGCGCAGGGCGTGGTCCGAGGCGAGGATGAGCGTGGTCGTGCTGGCGGCCACGAGGACGACGTAGGTGGCGAACAGCTTGCGCGGGAGGCGCATCAGCCGCTCGCGCCCTCCCCCCGCGCGCCGCGCGCGGGGGCGCGGAACCGGTAGCCGAAGCCGCGCACGGTCTCGATCTGCCGCCCGGCGTCGCCCAGCTTGGTGCGCAGCCGCTGCACGTGCATGTCCACGGTGCGCGTCTGGATGTCGGGCTGCGACTCCCACACCGTCTCGAGCAGGTCCGGGCGCGACTGCACGCGGCCCCGGCGCTCGAGCAGCAGCAGCAGCAGCCGGTACTCGAGGGGCGTGAGGGCCACCGGGGCGCCGCCGACGGTGACCGTGTGGGCGGCGCGGTCGACGGCCAGCGGGCCGGCGCGGAGCACGGGTCCCGTCGTCGCCGCCGGAGAGCGGAGACGGCGCAGCACGGCCCCGACCCGGAGCACCAGCTCCTCGGGGCTGAACGGCTTGGTCAGGTAGTCGTCGGCGCCGCCCGCCAGGCCCTTGATGCGGTCGGACTCGTCGCGCCGCGCGGTCAGCACGATCACGCCGACGTCGCGGGTCGCGTCGCGGCGGCGCAGCTCGTCCAGCACCTCGTACCCGCTGCGCCCCGGCAGCATCAGGTCGAGCACCACGAGGTCCGGCGGCTCCATCGCCACGGCCTCCAGGGCGGCCACGCCGGTGCCCGCCGTCGTCACGCGGTAGCCCGCGCGCGCGAGGTGGTACGCGACCAGCGCCGTGATGTCACGCTCGTCGTCCACGACCAGGACGTGTGCGTCGCTCACAGGCCCGCTCCCCCGCGGGGCGCCCGTCCGCCCGCTGTGGTCGGCATGCGCCACAGTATCGCCCGCGCCGCGCGGCACGGCAACTCGCCGCCCGGCCGCCGCGCGCCGCCCGCGGGCCGGCCCCGCCCGGAGCGGTCCGTCGGCCTGCCGCCCGCCCGCGCCGCGGGGCCGCGCGGCATTGCGGCCTTCCCGCGCCCCGGTGCATCTTCCCCGGACTTATGATGCCGCTCTTCGCTGCCTTCGCCCTGTGGTTCGCGGCGCAGGCGCGCGTCCCCGGCGATTCGATCCTGCTGCGCGTCCTGGCGACCAACGACGTTCACGGCTCCCTCGAGGCCGAGGTGCAGCCGTGGAGCAACCACCGCCCCGTGGGCGGGGTCGCCGCGGTGGCCGGCATGATGCACCGCCTCACGGACGCGTGCCACTGCGTCACCATCCGGCTCGACGCTGGCGACGTCATGCAGGGCTCGCCGGTCTCGAACCTCTCCTACGGCCGCGCCTCGGTCGCCGCGTTCAACGCGATGGGCTACGCCGCCTCCGCGATCGGCAACCACGAGTTCGACTGGGGCCTCGATACGCTCCAGGCGCGGATCCGCCAAGCCCGGTTCGCGTGGCTGTCGGCGAACATCCGCGACCGCGCGACCGATGCGGTGCCGCCGTGGATCGTGCCGTGGCGGATCGTGCGCGCGGGCCCGTACCGGATCGCGCTGGTGGGCTACACGACGATCACCACGCCGAGCACCACGCGGCCGAGCATCGTCGCGGGGCTGCGGTTCGACAGCGGCCCGGCGCGGCTGGACGCCGCCATCGCGGCCGCGCGCCGCGCGCGGCCCGACTTCGTGATCGTGCTGGCCCACGAAGGCGCGTTCTGCGACCAGGGCGGGACGACGAACTGCCGCGGCGAGGTCGTGGACCTGGCCAACGCCCTGACCGAGCGGCCCGACCTGATCGTGAGCGGGCACACGCACTCGCTGATCCTGACCCGCGTGAACGGGATCCCGATCATCCAGGCTCGCTCCAACGCCACGGCCTTGGGCATCGCGGACTTCGTGGACAGCGCGGGCACGCGCGTCGTCCGCATGCGCGTGGAGACCGTGTGGGCGGACCGCGAGCCGGTGGACAGCGCGGTGGCCGACACCGTCGCCGCGTACGCGCGCAAGGTCGCGCCGCTCACGTCGCGCGTGATCGCCACCCTGGCGGCCCCGCTCGTGCGGACCGGGGACCAGTACCCGCTCGGCAACCTCATCGCCGACGCGTACCGCGCAGCGGCGCACACCGACGTGGCGCTCGTCAACAACGGCGGGATCCGCGCCGATCTCCCGGCGGGGCCCGTCACCTGGGGCGAGCTGTTCGACGTGGAGCCGTTCCAGAACTTCGTGGTCAGCGGCACCGTGACGGGGGCGCAGCTGCGCGCCGTCCTCGAGCACGCGGTGGGCGCGGCCGACGCCCGCGCGCACGTCGCCGGGGTGCGCGTGGTGGTGGACCCGTCGCGGCCCGCGGGGCAGCGCATCGTCGCGCTGACGCTGCCCGACGGCCGCCCCGTGCTCGATACGGCGCACTACACGCTCGCCGTGCCGGACTTCGTCGCGGCCGGCGGGAGCGGCTACGCGATGCTGCGCGACGTCGCGTTCCGCAACACCGGCACCGTGGACCTCGACGCCGTGATCGCGTACCTGCGCGGCCTGCCGCAGCCGGTGCGCGCGCCGGAGGAGCTGCGGGTGACGGGGGGAGGCGCGCCGTGAGCGCCGTGGCCCGGGCGGCCCGCCCCCGCGCGGGCGCCCTCACGCGCGAGACCATCCGGCGGATGCCCAAGCCGGAGCTGCACGTCCACCTCGACGGCAGCCTGCGTCCCGCCACGCTCCTCGAGCTGGCCGCCGAGCAGCGGGTCGCGCTCCCCAGCACCGACGTCGCCGAGCTGAGCCGCTATCTCCACGTCTCCGACGCGCGCAACCTCATGGACTACCTGGCGCGCTTCGAGATCACGCTGTCGGTGCTCCAGACGCCCGAGGCGCTCGAGCGCGTCGCGTACGAGCTGGTGGAGGACGGCGCGGCGGACGGCGTGCGCTACATGGAGATCCGCTTCTCCCCGATCCTGTGCGCCAAGAAGGGGATGCCGCTCACCGAAGCGGTGGAGGCGCCGCTGCGCGGGATGCGCCGCGCCGAGAAGGATCTCGGCGTCCGGACCGGCCTGATCATCTGCGGCATCCGGAACATGAGTCCGGCGACGTCCATGGACCTCGCCAACCTCACGGTGGCCTTCAAGGGGCGCGGGGTCGTGGCCTTCGACCTCGCCGGCGCCGAGTACAACTACCCGGCCAAGAAGCACCGCGAGGCGTTCTACGCGGTGGTGAACGCCAACGTCGCCGCCACGATCCACGCCGGCGAGGCCTACGGCCCGGAGTCCATCGCCCAGGCCCTCCACTACTGCCACGCCGACCGCATCGGGCACGGCACCCGGCTGTTCGAGGACGCCGACCTGGAGCGGTACGTCAACGATCACCGCATCCCCCTGGAGATCTGCGTCACCTGCAACGTGCAGACGCACGCCGTCCCCTCCCTCGAGGCGCACCCGGTGCGGCGCTACTTCGACCTGGGGATTCCCGTGTCGCTCAACACCGACAACCGGCTGATGAGCGCCACCACGGTCACCGAGGAATACTGGCTGGCCCACACCCGGCTGGGCTTCTCGCGCGACGAGATCGAGCAGATGCTGATCTACGGCTTCGAGAGCGCGTTCCTGCCCTTCGAGGAGCGGCGCCGGCTGGTCGCCGAGGTGCGCGAGGAGCTGCAGGCCCTGCGCGTCGGGGAGGCGACGGCGTGAGCGGGCGGAGGCGGGCGTGACCGGGCAGACGGCGGCGGTCGGCGACGCGGCGGAGGCCGTGCGGAAGGCGATCGCGCCGCGCTCCCCCGCGGTGGCCCTCGTGCTGGGCTCGGGGCTCGGGTTCCTGGCGGGCGAGATCGCCGACGCGGCGCGCGTGCCCTATGGGCGGGTTCCGGGCTTCCCGCAGCCGACGGTCCAGGGCCACGCGGGCGAGCTGGTGGCGGGGACCCTCGAGGGCCGGCAGGTCATCGTCCAGAGCGGCCGGTTCCACATGTACGAGGGGCACGCCCCCGAGGTCGTCGCGCTGCCGGTGCGCGTGTTCGCGGCGCTGGGCGTGCGGACCCTGATCGTGACCAACGCGGCGGGCGGGATCCGGCGGACCTTCCGGCCGGGCGCCCTGATGCTGATCGCCGACCAGATCAACCTGACCGGTCGCCAGCCGCTCGCGGGCCCGGTGCTGGAGGGCGAAGAGCGCTTCCCCGACATGAGCGACCCGTACGACGCCGACCTGCGCGCCCTCGCCCGGCGAGTGGCCGCCGAGCAGCGGATCGCGCTGGAGGAAGGCACCTACGTAGGGCTGCTCGGGCCGTCGTACGAGACCAAGGCGGAGATCGAGATGCTCAAGCGGCTCGGCGCCGACGCCGTCGGCATGAGCACCGTCGCCGAGGTCATCGTCGCGCGGGCGCGCGGCCTGCGCTGCATCGGCATCTCCACCGTGACGAACCTCGCCGCCGGCCTGGGCGCGCCCACGCTGTCGCACCGGGAGGTGCTGGAGACGGCGGAGCGGGTGAAGGGCGATCTCGGGCGGCTGGTCCGGGGGATCGTCGGCGCACTGTGACGGGGGGGCGGGAGCGCGATTGAGGTGTCGAAGGCGATGACGGGATGCAGCCCGTCGGCGGCCGGCAGTCGCCCCCCCGTCACCCCGTCACGGCACCACCCCATCGCGTCACCACCGCCCGCCGGGTCATCGCTCGCTTCCCGAAGTCTTCGACGCGATCCAGTTCAGCACGATCAGCGCCGGCACGACGAACGGGAAGATGCCGTACAACGTGTCGCTCGCCGAGTGCGAGTGGCGGTCCACCGCCAGGAACACCTGGACGCAGAACGCGAGTGCGATGAGCACCGCGAGCACGCCCTCGACCGACACCGGCCGGTAGATCCATCCCCACGGCGCGAACCAGCGCCGCGCCGCCCGCTCCGGGTCCACCCGCATCACGTGCATTGCCGCCCTCCCGAGGCTGCGTGTCGAGCACTGCCAAGTACTTTGTGATGCAAAGTTAATAGCCTTGGCCTCCGGATGGCAAGCGTCTGCCCGGCCGGGTCGGGAGGTTGCAGGGGGCCGGGGGGCTACCGGGCGTCGGCGGGCGTGGCGGTGACGAAGTGGTTGAGGGGGCCGTGGCCCCGGCCGAGGCCGGGCGCGGCGGCGATGGCGCGGTGGACGAAATCCAGGGCGCCTCTGGCGGCGTGCTCGAGCGGGCGGCCAAGCGCCAGGCCAGCCACCACAGCGGCCGAGAGGGTGCAGCCGGTGCCGTGCGTCGAGGTCGTGACGACGCGGGGTCGGGCGAAGCGCTGCACGCCGTCGCTGGTGACGAGGACGTCCACGACCTCGTCGGCGTCGAGATGCCCGCCCTTCACCAGCGCCGCCCGGGCCCCCATCTTCAGCAGCGCGCGGCCGGCGCGCTCCATCGCCGCGACGGTGCGGACCTCGTCGCCCGTCAGGACGGCGGCCTCGTCGAGGTTGGGGGTGACGAGGTCGGCGCGGGGCACGAGGGCACGCGCGACGAGGCGCTCGGCGTCGCCCGCGAGCAGCCGGTCGCCCGAGGTGGCGACCATCACCGGATCGAGCACGTAGTTGGAGAGCGCGAGGCGCGGGAGGGCCGCGGCGAGTGCCTCGACCACCGCCGCGGTGGCCAGCATCCCGGTCTTGAACGCGTGCGGGCGGAGATCCTCGGCGACCGCGTCGAGCTGGCGGAGGACGAGGGCGGGGTCGAGGGCGTCCCAGGCGCGGACGCCGACCGTGTTCTGCGCGGTGACGGCTGTGAGCACGCTGGTGCCGAAGACGCCGAATTGATGGAAGGTCTTGAGGTCCGCCTGGATGCCGGCGCCGCCGCCGGAGTCGGATCCGGCGATCGTGAGGGCGATCTGCATGGCCGGTAATCTGCACACCGTGGTGCGCGATCTCCAACGCCGCAAGGCGCGGGAGCGCCGCGGCCTGGTGGTGGCCGAGGGGCGCCGCCTGGTGGAGGACGCCCTGGCGGCGGGCGCGACGGTGGAGGCGCTGGTCGTGGCCGACGACGCGGCGGCCGGGCCCGCCGGGCCGCTGCTGGAGACGGCGGCGCGCCGCGGCCTGCGGGCGGAGGTGGTGCCCCGGCGCGACTTCAACGCGCTC
>Ga0335078_10008397_pt1 | contig 15351 bp, 9 predicted proteins | sample Lox_Sample_32_FD_206711 | JGI IMG/M metagenome (GOLD analysis project Ga0335078, IMG submission 206711) | Soil microbial communities from Loxahatchee National Wildlife Refuge, Florida, United States - Lox_Sample_3.2 | ecosystem: Environmental > Terrestrial > Soil > Wetlands | place: USA: Florida... | reverse complement strand
CTGTCGGCCGGATACAACCGCCAGTACAAGCTGGGCCGATGGTCCGCCGGGGACGCGCCCATCGTGCCCGGGCGCAAGAAGAAAGCTGGCGCTAAATGACCAAAGAAAATCTTTTCGTTCCGCCCGGCAGAGCCGTTAAGCTGGCGGACTTCGATCCCGCCTACACGGGCCACTTCAAGGACAAATCGCAAGCCGAAGCCAAGCTGAGCAAGGATCTGCTTCGCCTCGCGGAGTTGCAGGACATTCTTTACGCGCAAAACGGCTACGCTCTGCTCATCGTCCTCCAGGGCATGGACACGGCAGGGAAGGACGGCGTCATCAAGCACGTGATGTCGGGCGTCAACCCCGAAGGGGTCCATGTATTCAGCTTCAAGCAGCCCTCGGTGGAGGAGCGCAATCACGACTTCCTCTGGCATTATTGGAAGGACCTTCCGGCGCGCGGACGTATCGGCATCTTCAACCGTTCGTACTACGAGGAGGTGCTGGTGGTGCGCGTTCATCCTGAGGTTCTGGCGGCCGAGCATCTGCCGGCGGCGCTGGCCAGCAAGGAGATCTGGAAGCATCGCTACGAAGACATCAACGCCATGGAACGCTATCTGGTGCGGAACGGAATCGTGGTGCTGAAGTTTTTCCTCAACCTCTCGAAGCAGGAGCAGAAGCGACGGCTGCTGGATCGAATCGACACGCCCGAAAAGAACTGGAAGTACTCCGCCGCTGACCTCCAAGAGCGGGCCTTCTGGGAGCAGTACCGGACGGCTTACGAGGAGATGTTGAGTCATACCAGCACGGAGTGGGCGCCGTGGTACGTGGTTCCGGCCGACCACAAATGGTTCACGCGTGGGGCGGTGGCCCACTTCATCATTTCCACCCTGGAGTCCCTGAAGCTGAGTTACCCCAAGGTGAGCAAAGAACAAAGGGTGGCGCTCGCTCAGGCCAAGAAACTACTCCAGAAAAAGTAGAAGCTTGGGAGCGCGGGCGTCCCGCCCGCTCTTAAGAAGTGGCTAGCAGTTAGTGGCTAGTGGCTAGCAAGAGCGCGCTGTCTTTCTTTCTAGCCACTAACCACTCGCCACCAGCCACGGCGCAGGAGGGGGCGGGACGCCCGCGCTCCCGGGGCTACTCAGAAGTCCGTCAGGTCCCTCGGCTGTATCGCGACCCGCAGGGCGTTGAGCACGGCGGCAAGGTCGATCAGTTCCTGCATGACGGCGCCGGAGATCGGAGGCAGGTGACCGGACGCGGCGGCGATCATGCCCAGGATGCTCAATCCCATGCCGCCGACAGCGCTTTGGAGGGCGATCCGGCGCATGCGGCGGCCGATGTGGATGAGTTCGTCGATCTTGCGCAGCGAGGCTTCCAGGATGACCGCGCCGGCGGCTTCGGCCGTGATGTCGCTGCTGTGACCGAAGGCCACGCCGACGGTGGCGGCCAGCAACCCGGGCGCGTCATTGATGCCGTCGCCCACAAACAAGGTGCGGCGGCGCTGCGATTCCTCTTTGACGATGGCCACTTTCTCTTCCGGGCTCTTTTCAAAATAAACTTCCTCGATGCCCACGCTTTCGGCCAGATAGCGCACTTCGGACTCGCGATCGCCGGAGAGCAGGATCACCTTGCTGACTTGATGGCTGGGGCTCAGGTGACGGACAAACGAATGGCTCTCGTCGCGCGGCGCGTCGCGAAAGCGGAAAGCGGCGGCGAAAGCCTCGTCGATGAACACCAGGCATTCCAGGCCGGCGGCCACCAGGGGAAGATCGAGGCTCCGCCCTTCAACGCTCTTGCGCCCGGTGATCAGGACGTGGCGGCCGTCCACGATTCCGCGCAGACCCTCGCCGGGCTTCTCCCTGACCTGGGTGACGGCTTCGAGCGGTACCCCGGCCTGGTTGGCGGCAGAGACAATGGCGCCGGCGAGCGGATGCTTCGAATAGAGTTCGAGGCTCGCGGCCATCTTCAAGACTTCCTCCCGGGTGAGGCCGGGCGCGCACAGGACTTCGGTCAGCGACGGCCGGCCATAGGTGAGAGTTCCGGTCTTGTCGAAGATCAGCGTCTGGCAGGTATCCACCTGTTCCAGCACCGCCGCGTTCTTGATGATAATGGCGCGCCGGGCGGAAAGCGAAATCGCGCCGATCACCGCCACGGGAATGGCGATCAGCAGGGGGCAGGGCGTGGCCACCACCATGACCGCCAGAAAACGGCGGGGATCGCCGCTCGCGAACCAGCTCAGCGCGGCCAGCCCCAAGGCTAGCGGAGTATACCAAGCCCCGAGCCGGTCGCCGAGGCGGCGCAGTTGAGGCCGGTTTTGTTCGGACTCCTGCACCACACGCATGATCCGGGCGTAGCGGGAGTCTTGAGCCAGCTTTTCCGCCACGATGGTCAGTGCCGTTTCGCCGTTGATGGCTCCGGAGAGCACCTGGGCACCGGGCGCCTTGGAGATGCGGAAGGGTTCTCCGGTGAGATAAGCCTCGTCCATGATGCCGCGCCCGTCAACCACCGCGCCGTCCACCGGGCAGACTTCGTGGGGGAAGACCACCAGGGTGTCGCCGATGGCGACAGCGTCCAGCGCGACGTCGGAAACCCCGGCGGGAGTCTTGCGGTGCGCCGCGTGCGGCAGTCGCCGGGCGAGCGCATCGAGGACGGAAGAGGCGCGGCGCGTGGCGTACTGCTCGAGCGCGGTCCCGCCCGAGAGCATCAGGACCACGATCGAACCGACGAGATACTCTCCCAGCGCCACCGAGGTTACGATGGAGGCGCCGGCCAGCAGATCGGAGCCGAACTCGAGTTTCGCGATCTTGCGCGCTAATTCAAATACTAGAGGCAAGCCCCCGAGGAAGAGGGTGCCGTAGAGAGGGAACGCCGCCGCGAGGGCGGGGGCGTGGAAGGCGAAGCGCAGCGCCAGGTGGGCGAGAATGCCGGCCGTCGCCAGATAGGCGATATAGGTTTCCTTGGCGGCGGAGAGGCGTGGCTTCGATCCCAGCATGCGGGCCCTCGTATCCGGTAGGGGCAGGTCTTGTGCCTACCCTGGGCGACCGGAAGGGTCGCCCCAACTCCAGCTAGCGTAGTCCAGTACCACTATCGACTCGGAGTGTCGAGAGCAGAGGTGATGAATGTCACGGACGGCAGTGATTCGGCGCCGGAGAAGTTCGGAGCGTTTAAAGCAGGACTGAGTCCGATGAACCGGGCGGCGGCGAAGAGCGTTGGCGAGGACTAAGGAAGTTAGGGGGACGCGGGCGATGAGCTTCGAGCATGAAACGAGTCGCCGGTCCCCCCTCCTTGCACCGTAACCGATAATACCAGCGTTCAACCGCGCATCAAGTCTGAACGAGGTCATTGATACCCTCTGTATGTACCTCCGTAGTTATCAGCAGAAGCAGTCAAGTGGGCCTCGGGTTCCAGCTTCATGGGCCCTCCACGGCGCGTTCGGCGGCGGCGCGGCCGGTGCGGACGCAGTCCGAGATTCCGATACCGGAATAGGCGTTGCCGGCGAGGAAAACGGCGGGAACGTCTTCCAGGTGCGACTGGATCAGCTTGATGCGCTGGAGGTGCCCCACCGAGTATTGGGGCATGGAGGCGGGCCAGCGATGCACCTGATAGAACTCCGGCTCGGCGCGGAGGTTTAGAATGTCATGAAGCTCCGATCGGATAACATTCATTATAAACGTATCATCTGAATCTAATATCGACGAATCGCGGGCGCCGCCCAGGAAGCAGCGCAGGAGCCCCTTGCCGGGCGCGACACGGCCGGGAAACTTGTTGTGTACGAAGGTGCATGCCAGCATCCGACGCTGCTCCCGGTAGGGCACGAGGAACCCAAAACCGGGGGGCAAGCCCGCCAGCGCCCGGGCGTCGTAGCCGAGAGCCACGGTAAGGGCGGCGGTGTAAGGGATGCCGCCCAGCAGTTGCGCGAGCCGTTCATCGAAGGGCGCCAGCAGTCGGCTACAGGTGTAGGTGGGCAGGGCAAGGACGACCGCGTCGCCGGCGAACGCGGCTCCGCCCTCGCAGCCGATGACATAGCCTTCTCCGGCCGGAGACGGCGGCTCCGCGTGCGACCCTTCCGCCGCTTCGCTCGGGCCCGCGCGTCTGAGGCTTATGACTCGGCGGCCAAGATGGACACGGCTGGGGTCGAGGCGCGCTGCGAGCGCCTCCACCAACTGGCCGAGTCCGTCGCGCAACGTCATGAACAGCGGCAGAGTTTGCCCGGAGACTGCGGAACGCGAACCCAGTGCGCCGGGACGCGAGGAATCGGTGCAAGATGCCCGGCGCCGCTGCCTTCGCGCAGCGAGCACCGCTCGGACCAGGCTGCCGTGCTTCTGCTCCATTTCCCAAAAGCGCGGCAAAACAGCGCGAATGCTGAGTCCGGCGGCATCGCCCCCGTAGACTCCCGCCAGCAGGGGATCAGCGATATTTTCCAGCATGGAGTCGCCAAAGTGGCGGCGAACGAAGTCGGCCACTGATTCGTCGTCCATCACCACGTCGTCGGAAAAAAAGCTACCGTTAAACGCGGGGCCGTCTTTGCCTTGCGATCTCGGCCGTGGCGCGAACACGTCCGCCACGATCGCGGCCTTGCTGCGAAAGGAGAGCAGCGGGGTCCAGAACGTGGGCCAGAGCCGGGTCGGGACCAGGAACATCAGGCCGTCCGGCAGCGGCACCAAGCGGCCACAATGCAGGATGTAGGTGCGGCGCGCGGCGTCGTTGGAGCCGATCAGTTGACCGCCCAGTCCCAGCTCGCGGCACAGCGCCGCCGCCTCCGGTTTTTCGGCCAGGAAAGAATCAGGTCCGGCCTCGACCACGTAGCCGCCGACGTGTTCCGTGCGCAAATGGCCGCCCAGCTGGTCGCATGCTTCGAGGAGAAACTCTTCGATCGGCGCGCCGGCGTGTCGCGCCTTCGCCAGCGTATAGGCGGCGGCGAGCCCGGTGATCCCGCCGCCGAGCACGGCAATGCGCCTGGGCCTAGTCACGAGGACCTCCGGAAAAACAGTCCGCAGAGAGCAGTAAGCAGCAGGCAGAGGGACGCCTTGCGCGGACGGCTCCGTGGTTGAGGCTACTCTTTCGTAGGTCGAACGACCGAGTATGGAACATCGTTGAATGGGCCCATTCCTCGGAGTAGATCACTCTTCTCTTTAAACACTCCCAAGAGAACCCACCACGGCACCGTCAATTAAAAACGGCGTGATCCCATCTGGGACTTTAGCCAGCCGTCCTTCTGACAATTGCTCGTCTTCAACCATCCTTGTGACAACCCCCGAATCCCCGGGTGTATGCGTAGGCGGTCGAAACTCGACCACGTCCAGCCATGGTTCGCTCGTCAGGTGCAAAAACCACGCGCTCGCCGATCCTAAAGGGGTTGACCCTCTCGTGCTTACTCACAACGCTCCCGTTGCGGCGGGATTGGTCGAAGGTGGGCCTTCCGCCTTCTGCCTACTGCTTTCTTCACTAACGATCCCAACCAGCGCCACGACGTTGTTATACGGCGTGTCGGGCAGAATGCCGTGGCCGAGGTTGAAGATGTGACCGCGACGGCCTGCGGTCTGGCGCAGGATTCGCTGCACGCGCTGCCGGATGTAGGCCGGTTCGGCAAAGAGCACGGCCGGATCCAGGTTGCCCTGGACACCGACGCCCCGGCCCGCCTCAAAGCCGGGCGCGACGCTCGACCCGAAGCACAACTGCGTCCAGGCTTCGTCCAGCTCGACGTGGTGGTCGAGGCCGATGATGCTGCCGCCCGCCTCGCGCATGGACTCCAGCAGCATCCCGGTGCCCGTTCCAAAGTGGATAACCGGAACGCCGGGCGTTATCCGGTCCATTAACGCGCGCGTGTAGGGCATGGCGAAGTCGCGATAATCAGCGGGACCGAGGCAGCCTACCCAGGTATCGAAGATCTGGACGGCCTGGACCCCGGCGGCGATCTGCGCGTTGACGTAGCGGGCGAGGTCGCGCGCCAGGCGCCGCATCAAGGCCTCCCACGCGCCGCGATCGCGGTACATGAAGGCCTTGGTGTGCGTGAAGGTTCGCGAGGCGCCGCCTTCGATCAGGTAAGACGCCAGGGTGAACGGCGCGGCGGCAAACCCGATCAGGGGAAGCTGAGGGCGAAGCGCGGCTCGCGTCCGGCGAATGGCTTCGTAAAGATACGCAAGCGAGTATTCGGGCTCGACCTCGCGCAGGCCGTTCACCTGGGCGGCTTCGCGCAGCGCGGGCGTAACGATGGGGCCTTCGCCCTTGCCGTATTCCAGCTCGAAGCCCAACGGTTCGACCATCAGCAGGAGGTCGGCGAAGATGATGGCTGCGTCCACGCCCAGCTTTTCGGCGGCGCTGACCGTGACTTCGGTGACGAGGTCAGGGCTCTTGCAGAGTTTTAGAAAGGGAACGCGCGCACGCAGTTCGCGGTACTCCTTCATGAAGCGGCCCGCTTGCCGCATCAGCCAGACGGGCGTGCGCTCCACCCGCTCGCGCCGGCAGGCACGCAGGAAGAGAGAGTCGTGCCAGGGGGGAAGGGAAGGCGGGGGTGTGGGATTCGCAGCCAACCTTGTTCTAATCCTTTCTTGCAAGACAAAAGCAAATCAAAAATCAAAAAGCAAAAATGAAGAGTGGTAGCGCCGGGCTGCAGCCGGGCGCGACAAGTCACGTCGCTCCGTATATCAGTTCGGATCAGACGGCGAACGACGCCGGTGCAGCACGACCTTGATTCCTTCCTTGGGCCGCAGGGTGATGGACGGTAACAGCGGCGGCGGGCGGTCCGACATCAGCGACAGGTGGAACCTCGGCGCGATGGTGGCGAGCAGCAGCACTGCTTCCATCTTGGCGAACGCAGCTCCGACGCAAACCCTTGGCCCGCCGCCGAAGGGAAAGTAAGCGAACCGGGGCAACCGGTTTTCAAACTCTTCTGTCCACCGTTCGGGACGGAAGCGTTGCGGCTCGTCGTAGTAGCGAGCGTCGTGATGCATCAGCCATTGGCTCATGAAGACGTTGGTGCCGGCGGGGAGACGGTATCCTCCCAGTTCGAAGTCGTGCAGCGCCTCGCGCCCGATGCCCCATGCCGGCGGATAGAGGCGCAACGACTCCTGGATCACCTTGTTGGTGTAGACCAGTCGCCGAAGGTCTCCCACCAAGGGATGTCGCCCTCCCAGCACCGCGTCCAACTCGGCCAGTAGCCTGGCCTCGACGTCCGGGTACTGGGCCAGCAGGTACCAGGTCCAGGAAAGATTGTTGGCGGTGGTCTCGTGGCCGGCGAGGAGCAGGGTCATCACTTCGTCGCGCAACTGGCGGTCGGTCATCCCCTGGCCGTCGTCGTCCCGGGCTGCCAGCAGCATGGCGAGGAGATCGTCGCCGGCGTCGGCGGCCGCTCGCCGCTCGCGGATGATGCCGTAGATGATGCGGTCCAGCCTTTCCACCGCCTTGCGGAAACGAAGATTGCCGGGCGTGGGCCAGGACTCCGGAATCAGGAAGGCAAGATCTACCCGGGCGAGGTACTGATCCATCACCACTTCGAGCGCTTCGCCCACGTCGCGTGCGCTGCCAGCCACCTCCGCGTGGAAGAGCGTCCGGGCGGCGATTTCCAGTGTGACCTTCATCATCTCCTGGTGGACGTCGCGTGTCTCGCCATCCTGCCATGAGCCCAGCATCCGCTCGGCGGCGGCCACCATGGTGCTGGCATAGCCCGCGATCCGATCGCGATGGAAGCCAGGCTGCGCTAATCGCCGTTGGCGGCGCCAGAACTCGCCCTCGCTGGTGAGGAGTCCGTTGCCGAGCACGCCTCGCAGCGACTGGTAGTCCTTGGATTTGATGAAGTTCGCATAATCGGTAATCAGCACCGACTCGATGGCGCCCGGATGGTTGACATAGCAGATGGGGATATTGAAGAAGCGGAAATAGACAATATCGCCGTAGTCGCGCGCGCACTGCTCGAGGAAGCCCAACCAGTCGCGGCGGATCTCCGGCATCACGCCAATAATGGGGTAACCCCTGGGGCCCGGCGGAAGGTCGCGCTTGCGGATGGCCGCCTTCGGTTCCTGAATCGCTGCCTCTGGCATAGTGAGGTTACTCTGGAAAAAGAAGTTCTCAGTTTTTCAGTTGTTCTCAGTTCTCAGTCGAACGAGTCGAAAGTCGAAAGTTGAAAGTCGAAAGATGAGACAGGGCGTCTTCCACTCTCGACTCTCAACTTTCGATTTTGGACTCTCCGAGAACTGAGAACTGAAAACTGAAAACTTCTTGTCCAATCGTCAATCGACAATCGTCAATCGTCAATTATTGCTGCTCCGGGTGCTCTCCCTTCTTCGGCACCCAATAGACCTCTTCGCGGACGAACTCCTTGGGGAACCCGCGCCGCGCCAGGATTCCCTTGCAATTCAAGATCATCTCCGGATGGCCGCACAGATAAGTGGTGGTGTTGAACGGCTCGTAGTTCAGCAGGTCGAGATACTTGCGCAGCACATCTTCGATGCGTCCCACTTCGCCGGACCAGGAGGGGTCCTCCCACGGGCGGCTGATGGTGGGATAGTAGCGAAACCATTGAAACTGCCGCGCGAGGTCTTCCAGTTCGTCCTGGTAGGCGAACTCCCAAGGCCGGCTGGCGCCCTGCATCACCACCAACTCACCATCGATTTTATGTCCCTGCCGCGCGTGCTCGGCCAGGCTGCGGATCATGCTTACGTAGGGCGCCACGCCTGTCACCGTGGCCACCAGGAAATGCTTCTTGTGCGGACTGGCCGTATCCAGGGTGAACAGACCCTTTGCTTGGCGGCGCATATACAGCTTGTCTCCCACGTGGCGCGCGTGAAGATGAGGCGTGAGTCCGCCGCCATGCACCAACTCCAGGAAAAACTCGGCCTCCTCCTCGTGAGGGGAGGAAGCGATCGAGAACGGGCGCTCGACGACCCGGCCCTCCACTTCTACGCCCAGCGCCACGTATTGGCCGGGCTTGAAGGCCAGCCGTTCCTGCGGCCGCACCCGGATCACCCAGAGGTCGTCGCTGAGATCCCGGCGGGACGTGATCGTGGCCCATTCCAACTTATGACTGGTCTCGGACATTCGCTGGCTATTTCCTCCTTTTGGCACGCCTCGTTCGATTCGCGATTCAGTATAGCAAACTCGAAAATTGAAAATCGAAACTCGAGAATCGAAACTCGCGCTCGCCCTCTAGGTAGAGGCGGCTTTACGCCGCCATTTGGCGAGGTAAACTCGCCGCTACGGCTTCAAGTTAATTATTACCTCGTGTAGGCGAGTTTCCATGGTTGAATCGGGACTTCAAGTTCTCCACCTCGAGGCCGAATTTCGAGTTTGGACTTTCGATTTACCAGTTTCGAATTTCGGGTTTCGAACTTCAGCCTTCGATTCTTCCCCGGGCGGGTACCGGGCCCTTCTCCACCCGCGGGATCAGTGGGCCTCTGAGGCCGATCGCGACGGAGATCTTCTCGATGATTTGATGCGTGGACGGTTCCTGGCTGGCGGGTACCGCCGCGGGCACCTCTTCCAGGTATTGGCGCACCTGGGTTTGGCCGGCGGTTCTCTTGGCTAGCGCCTTCTTCAGGCGGCGATTCCGGCGGTCGATCCGGGTGGCAGTGCGCCCGGCGTCTCTCACCAGGATTCGATACCGGTCGCGCCCCTGGTGGAGAAGCAGCACATCGGCCTCGCGAGCCGGTTCGCCGGCCATCTGGGCCAGCACCAGGGCTTCCAACGATGACTCCGGCCTCGCCCGTCGGATCGGCCTGGTACTCGGCCAGCAGTTCCTTCACCTTGGGACGCGCGACGTCCACCGCGGCGGCCCCCGCGTCGGTATCACCGGGCACCGCAACCGGTGCCTCTGCGTCAAGGCCTGTTTCATTCACTTGGTTCGACATCGTTCTCTCCTTTTGGCATACAGCCGACGGTGAAGAAGGGTAGACAGGACGGTATACGGCATACGGGGCTTTTTCCCTTTGCCGTCTACTGTCTACCTCCTCTTTCCGCCGTCCACGTTCTCTTCCCGTCTAGCCGTCTACTGTCTGCTTTTCCCTCCCCGAAATCGGTTCGTATTGGGTTCGGTCCCGGGGTGCCGTCCTTTGTTTTCAGTAAGTCAGTGACTTCGGTCCTAAAAAAAACATTATCGCCCGTCGAGGGTCGTAGGGGCAGTGTCCCCACCGTCGACTGGAGCTTTTTCCCTTGCGAGCGCGGCCCCTGGGACGGCGACGGTCCAAAAATGCCATGGCAAGGCCGAAATGCGGGGAAATGCCCGCCGACACGGATAGCATATGTCGCATCAGACACTTGCAAACACTCACCCTTACCCGGACACAGACCGGCCTTCAGGCTTGCAAAATCAAGGTCAGCAGATCAAAATGAGACAATGGGGACAAATGAGACAAATGAGACACTTTTTTTCTGCTGTGAAATCAGATACTTAAGTGCCCAACTTTCAGCCCCGCCTCCCAAAAAACGAAAAAGTGTGGCATTTCGCCACACTGATCCGGCCGGCGGTGTTGGAAGTTCCGGGGTCCAGGGAATCGGCTCTGACAGTACGAGCTTCGGAGAGTCGAGCGTTAACCCGGGATTCGGGAATAGTCAGGATGGCCTGTAACGGCGGGGCTAAAGCCCCGCCCTTCCGAACACGTGGTGAGAAATGAGTGTTAAGCCACGGTCAGTTCGCAATCGGAACTGACCGTGGCTTCGCAAATTCAGGGAAAAGGCCGTGGTCTAGAAAAGCGCTGCAACGCGGCCACCACTACGTGCTAATGACCGGCCACCGCCCCAGCCGCAAGAGGCGCGGGCTGCCCGTCGGAGAAAGACAGACTCAGCCGGGGACACGTAATCAAAAGGTCGGTTGGAGCCTGCAAGCCCGACGCCATACCCATTGCCACCAGCCCCCACGGTTCGGCAAACCGGTCGTGAGTCTGCTTAGCCACGGCTTTGAGTTTGTTGTTCAGGTCGCTTCTCAGCGCGATAAAGGTGTTGTTGTTCGGATCTTGGACTCCACTACTGTTCAGGAAGGCGAGCAGTTTCCAGAGCGATTGACCGAGGGCGCACATGGCCGACGCCCACCATTTTATAATGCTGTAGTCGCCAGTAATGTCGGCGATCTCAGCGGCGTTGCACCCACTGAACAGGGTAGGGAAGGTGGTCTGACCGCCTGACATCTTGTTCCACACGTCGTCATTGGTCAGGGGCAGGAGCCTTGCTTGGTTGGTTGGGTCCCCGGGGGCAAGGGTCGCAGCCATCGCCTCCCTGCCTTTTTTCTCGTAGTAGGCCTGCGGGCGCACTTGTCCCAACGCGTCGAAAAACAGGGTACGAAAGAGCGCATCGTCGTAGCTCGACTCGACGCGGAAGATCGAGCGGCCAAATTGCCGGACGCTTCTCACCTCCGCGAGCTTGGTGTCGGCATCGCCGCGAGCTATCAGACCCAGGCCCACGGCAATGTTCAGGTAGTCCTCGATCTGATCGAAATTGGTTGCTTGGTGCAGGGCAAAGGCCCAGCACTTGCTTGCGATGTCGGAATGAAAACCGGTTTGGCTGGCCCGATAGGTACAGGTGGCCAGGAACCCATCCGCCACGATGCGCCGCAACTTGGCGCCATCTTTGGCGAAATTGTTGACGGTGAGACCCACGTCGCTGGCGGTGGTCTTGTCGATGATGGTGATGTCGCCGGTATCCGGATCGACGATGAGAGTGCTCGATTGAAGGAGATCGCTCACCGATCCGACGTTGAGAATGCCAAGCAGGTTCAGGTTGAGCTTACGGGTTCTCTCGTGCGTCCCACTAATAACACTCCGGAGCGCTGTCACTCCCGCCAGGTTCCCACCTTCCAGAGCGGAAAGGTCACCGTCAATGGCGCGGTGCACCGCCAGTTTTCCCGCCCCGTCCAGAGCGGAAAGATCGATCTCATAGAGAAACGCTTTGGTGTGATCATCGGAAAAGTCGAGTCCAGCCGTCAGCGAGATCTGCAGGCTTCGCTGGATTCCGGCCTTGACTGCGCTCGAGATAGCTGCAATCTCGTCGTCAGAGAGGCCTGCTTTCTGGAGGTCATCCACCGGAGCGTGCCCATCAGGGCTCACGGTTTCCAGCAGTGCCTTGACCACGTCGAAATCGCCGATGGCGCCCGACACTCCGATCTCGCCCGTGATACTCGCCTCAAATTCCTCGCCGTTGGTCCTGGAATAGCCTAGAAGGATACGCTGGGCGTCGAGTTTGGCGACTTCCATCTGGTACCCGCCGGTGAATTGGATGGACGCGCTCACTGCAATCGACCCGCCCTCGTTCAGAGCCAGGCTGCCCAACTGCGGTATTCCGGTGGCGACGGTCGCCAAGGGATTGGTAACCGTGAGGACGTTGATCGCTCCCGTAAACGTCAGGGTTCCCGTGCCCTTGACCGAGGCGATGCCCTTTTGATCCATGCCGTTGAGGTCTTCCAGGTCGCCAGGAATGGTGAAACTCTTTAGTGTTGTCTTGAGGGCAGAGACAAGCTCATCGGTGGGGTTTACCGGTTGGGAATAAGTCAGCACCACGTCAGTGCCGGCGCCAAAGCCGAATTGCAGGTCTCCGGACTTGTCGGTCAAGTCTCCCTCGAGACAAGCTTCGAGGGCCGCCGATAGGTATTGCTGATCCATCAGGGGCTTCGCATCCGGTTTGTCAAAGAGGGTCTGGTCGAGCAGCTTGCTTCCGGCGCTCAACACGATGCTGCCGGAAACATCCGGCTTGATGTTGAGTTCGACGCCGGTGGTGCCTAACGGAACCGGCTGCTGAAACGAAAGGCCGATCGACTGGGTGGTGAATGGATAGCCCCCAACCGTGTCAGCCTTTATGTCCTTGCCGTCCTTGAGCGAGGCGTTTGCCTCCCGCAGTCCCTTAACATACTTGATGAAAACAGAAGTCGGATCGGGGTCGAGCTTGAAGTCGAGCCCGAACTGATCGGTGATATGGATAGTCGCCATCTTGCTTTCTCCTTTCACTCGAACGGGTTTCGAACCTGAACCTTGCCGCCTTCCCACGCGATGAATCGGACACCTTGCCTCCACCCATGCCTTTGCGTCGTCGCGGAAATCGCGATCGCCCGGCACCCGCCTCAATCGAGGCCGGTCAACCCAAGTGGAACTGGCGCTCAAGCGCAGCTATGGGGAAATGAGCAGGGCGGGGATTCGCGCACTAGCTGGGCCATACTACCCCCTTAGCCAAGCGCTTTCTTCTGACGATCGTGACTGCCCTAGCCAACCTGTCCCTCCTCACGCGGTTGACTACGGTATCCTGCTGACTTGTATCACGCGGCCGAAGGCGTGTCAAGGATCATCTAAGGTTTGTTTTGTGATAGCAAGGAACGTGACCAGGGCCTCACGCGTTTTGGGCCTTCAGCTCCGAATTCCTACCTTCAGTCGTGCGATCGACCACCGTTAACTATGGGTCGGTTGCAGGAGCTGCGCGGCGGCGAGTCGGGTCCGGAAGTTGGCCACGCGCTAGCCTACTCATGATTCCGTCGGGTTGCACTCCGACCGGGGCACGCCTCCCTCCTTTTTCTTGCGCGCCATCTTGACTTACGAGCGCAGGTATTCGAGTCCGGGGCCGCACTCCGGTCCCTGGACGGCGCGCGACTCTTGCTTTCAGCGATCGAGATGACGCGATGATTTGGTTAAATACTCTCGCCCGTATTTTGGTAAGCTACGTTACCAGCAGTGAAGAGTGACGAGTGAAGAGTTGACCAGCGAAAACGGAGAAAACTTGAATCCACCGAAAGCCGGGACGCGAATTACCCTAGCGAGACTCCTGCTCGGCGCGGTCTCGTTCGCCGCGCTGACGCTTTCAGCGAGCGCCTTGCGGCCCAAAGCGTCCGGGGCGTCCAAGCGGAAGCCTCTCTCTGCCTACGACGCGCAAGTGCAGGAGTTGATGGCCAAGATGACCCTGGACGAGAAGGTCGGCCAGATGACCCAGGCGGACGCGAGCGCGCTGAAAGATCCCGGCGATGTGCGGAAGTACACCCTGGGGTCGGTTTTGAACGGCGGCGATTCGGACCCCGAGGCCGGGAACAGCCTTCAAGCGTGGACCGACATGGTCGACCGCTTTCAGGAGGAGGCGATCCAGACCCGCCTGGGTATTCCCTTGATTTACGGCGTGGACGCCGTGCACGGTCACAACAACGTGCTGGGGGCAGTGATTTTTCCGCACAACATCGGCCTGGGCTGCGCCCGCGACCCGAAACTGGTGGAGAAAGTGGAGCGGGTGACCGCCGAAGAGGTCAGGGCGACGGGAATCAACTGGGCTTTCGCGCCTTGCGTCACCGTGCCGCGCGACATCCGTTGGGGCCGCACCTACGAGGGCTACGGCGAGTCGCCGGACTTGCCCCGCTTGCTGACGGGGCCGGCGGTGATGGGATTCCAAGGGTCGGATTTGAGCAATCCGCTTTCGGTGGCGGCCTGCGCCAAACACTTCGTCGGCGACGGTGGTACCACCTGGGGATCCAGCTTGAACCACAAGGAGGACCAGGGCGATACGCGCGTGGACGAGGCGACGCTGCGGCGCATTCACCTGCAAGGCTACATCTCTGTGGTCCAGGCCGGCGTGGCGACGATCATGCCATCGTACAGCAGTTGGAACGGCGTGAAATGCTCGGCCTCCAGGCGCCTGCTGACTGAAATCCTGAAGGATGAAATGGGCTTTCAAGGATTCCTGATTTCCGACTGGGCGGCGCTCGACGAACTGCCGGGGGACCACCGCGCGCAGATTGCGACCTCGATCAACGCCGGCATGGACATGGTGATGGTGCCGAACCGCTACCGGGAGTTTTTGGCCGACCTGAGGGAGTTGGTGCAGGAAGGGAAAGTGCCGATGTCGCGGATCGACGATGCGGTGAAGCGCATTCTGAGGGTCAAGGCCGCGATGGGTCTGCTGGATAAGAGCCGGTCGCCGCTGGCCAACCGAACGCTGTGGAAGACTTTCGGGTCGCCCGAGCACCGCCAGGTGGCGCGCCAGGCAGTCCGCGAGTCGCTGGTGCTGCTGAAAAACGGCCGCCAGACCCTGCCGCTCTCGAAGCAAGCGGCGTGGATTCACGTGGCCGGAAAGAACGCGGACGACCTTGGCAACCAGTGCGGCGGTTGGACCATCCGGTGGCGGGGCGAGAGCGGCGACGTCACGCCCGGCGGCACCACGATCCTGGCGGCGATCCGTAAGGCGGTCGGGCCCCACACCAAGGTGACCTTTTCCAAAGACGGGACGGGCGCCGGAGGCGCCTCGGTTGGAGTGGTGGTGGTTGGCGAAACGCCCTACGCAGAAGGACAGGGCGATAGCGACGATTTGAACCTGGCAGCGGAAGATGCGCGGGCCATCAACAACGTCCGGCGCGTGGGTATTCCCGTGGTGGTGATCCTGATCTCCGGCCGGCCGATGGTCCTCGGCGATGCTGCTCTGGACAAGGCC
>Ga0335078_10008396_pt1 | contig 15354 bp, 19 predicted proteins | sample Lox_Sample_32_FD_206711 | JGI IMG/M metagenome (GOLD analysis project Ga0335078, IMG submission 206711) | Soil microbial communities from Loxahatchee National Wildlife Refuge, Florida, United States - Lox_Sample_3.2 | ecosystem: Environmental > Terrestrial > Soil > Wetlands | place: USA... | reverse complement strand
GCCACATACCTAACGAGCTGTAGGGTTTTGGGCCCTCCTTGAAAAACAGCTTCGGGCGAGCCTTGCCGCTCAGCGCGGAGCATCTTCACCACAAGGATGTCGGGCGCGGCCAACCAGAAATCTTCTCCGACCCGCTCGCCTTGCAGGATTAGCCGTGGCCGCAATTCAGGCGCTCGGCGGCACCCAGCCGTCAGAGCAATGGCTACAACCGCTACAAGGACGCGTGTCATTAAGGTCCGCATGTGCGACTCCGTGTACTGCCTGGGTCCGTATTGATCAAGATTTGCTGCGACGTCGCTATTATGATGTTTTGCCAAGTCGGATTTCCAAAGGTGTTAGTTGCTATGCACGGTACAATCTGGACGCGAATGTCGCGGAAGCCAGGCCGCGCTTCGAGCTTCCCCGGCCCTTGATACGACGCCGTCTGCAGCCGGTTGATGATGGTTCGCGGCACCGGATCCGGCGCATCCGAAGCGGACAAGTCGTGCAGTTCGGTCCGCTGCCAGACGCCGGCCACTGTTGACGGAAACAAGCTCGGCGGCGGCCCGCTGCGCCGGCACGCGACGCTCCCCGCCGCGAGCCAAAACCAAGCACGCCGAGTCATCAGTTCGATTGTGACATGCAGACCGCTAGTGCGCCGGAGATAGAATGGAAATGCCATGGCAAGCATGGACGCTCTACCAGATCCGCGGAACCGTGCAGAATATTAACGGCGTTCTGCTGCCTCAACGGGTAGAGCATGCGGCCCGCCAAGCCGGGACCTCTATCGGACAAAAAGAGGCTAAGACCGCGATTACAGAAGCGAAAAGGGCGCAGATGGGTTTGCCAAGCCTTCCAACTCCGGCGCAAAGGCCTGGAAATTCGTCGACAGACGGAACGTTTGACAAAAACGTGTTCCACTCCGCGCCCCTCTCGATTATGGCTCGGTTGCTCCGCACCGGGGCCACGGGCGCGACCCTTCGCTCCTAGAAGCTGACGCCGGCCGTCTTCAGTCCGTCACTTACTCCGCGCCTGCCACTCCGTTCGAGCCCCTCGAACCCCGGTGTTACCATCGCAGTAATGGCAAAATTCAAGCCGGCGAAGGGCAAGCCCAAACGCACCGCGCCGCCTCCGGGCGCCATTTCTTGCGTGGTCTTGATCCTGGCCGGCATTGTGTTGGTGATGCTTTTCATGTACTTTGTGCTGCGTAGCAATGCGAACGGATAAACGACGGGCTGACGAACTGCGACCGGTCGAGATCGTCACCGGATATCTGGCGACCGCCGAAGGGTCCGCCTTGATCAAAGCGGGAAATACCATGGTGCTCTGCGCCGCCAGCGTGGAAGAAACCGTGCCGCCGTTTCTGCGGAACAGCGGCAAGGGCTGGGTGACGGCGGAGTACGCGATGCTGCCGCGCGCCACCAGCCAGCGGACTCCGCGCGAGGTGACCAAGGGCCGCGCCTCGGGGCGCACGCACGAAATCCAGCGTCTGGTCGGCCGCGCGCTGCGGTCGGTCATCGATATGACAGCGCTCGGCGAACGCACTGTCATCCTCGATTGCGACGTGCTCCAGGCCGATGGCGGCACCCGCACCGCGGCCATCACCGGCGCCTTCGTCGCGCTGGCGCTCGCGGTGCAGCAGTTGGTGAAATTCAAAGCCATCAAGACCATGCCGGTGAAGGACTACGTCGCGGCCATCAGCGTCGGCATCGTCGGCGGCGTTCCGATGCTGGATCTGTGCTACGAAGAAGACTCCCGCGCCGATGTCGACATGAACGTGGTCATGACCGGCGGCGGCAAGTTCATCGAGGTGCAGGGCACGGCCGAACACGCCCCCTTCGACGATTCGCAGATGAGCGCGCTCATCGAGCTGGCGCGCGCCGGCATCGGCCGCCTCGTCGAGATTCAGAAAAAGGCCGTGACCTTATGATTCGCCTCTTCGCCGCCACCGGGAATGCGGGGAAGCTGCGCGAGTTTCGGCTGGCTGCCGAAGACTTCCCGGGCATCGAAATCGAGCTACTTCCCGATTTCGGGGCGATCGAGCCGTGCGTCGAATCGGGCATGACCTTTGAAGAGAATTCGCTTCTCAAAGCCCGGCACTACGGCCCACATGCGCCGGGCCTGCTGTTCGCGGAAGATTCCGGCCTCGAGGTGGACGCGCTGGGCGGCGCCCCGGGCGTGTTTTCAGCGCGCTTCGCCGGCTACTATGCCACCGATGCCGCCAACAACCGTCTTCTGCTCGACACCCTCGCTGGCGTGCAGCCGCGAACCGCCCGGTTTGTGAGCGTCGTCACACTCATCCAAGGCGACCGGTTTCGCGGCTCGTTTCGCGGCGAGGTGGAGGGGATGATCGCCCCCGAACCACGCGGCGTTAGCGGTTTCGGGTATGATCCGCTCTTCTTCTATCCGCCCTTCGAATGCACCTTCGGCGAGGCGACGCCGGCAAGGAAACTATCGGTCAGCCACCGCGGCCAGGCGTTCCGCGCCATGCTGGAGTCCCTCGAACAGGCCCTGCCCACGGTAGCCCGCTAGTTCCGCCCGGTACCACGCCGCCGCGGCTGCCGATTTTGCTTTCCCCTTCAAAACATTTGCTGTACATTGTGTTTGTATGGAGAAGAGCCGCGATTCGTCCGTTTGGCGTAATCTGGCCGTCGCCTTCGGGGACGGTCTGGCTTTCGGCGTGGGCATCAAGCTCACGCAAAACCCTCCTGGCAAGACCGGCACGCCCGCGCCACCCGAGGTGAACGGACGGCTGGCTCGCCTCGAACAAAGAATCGACCGCATCGAGCACGCTCCGGCAGCGGCGGGGGGCGCCGCCAACCTGGATCAGGAGGTCCTCGACGCACTGACCCGCGCGCTCGAAGCCCGCCTGCAGGAAAACGAAGCGCTCCTCGATCGCCGTTTGTCCGAAATGGATGTCAAGCTGGCGGTGGAGTTGAAAGCTCTCCGCCAGCAGGATTCTGCCATCGCCTCCAATACCGAAACTCGCCTGCAGGAGTTGCAAAAGCACCTCGATGACAAGGTCATGGCCTTGTTGCAGAAGGTGAACGAAGATCGCAACGCCATTCAAAACCAGGTCATCGCGCTGCATCGTGAATTCGCCGCGGCCGTTGCCGATATCGTCGAAGAGCAGGTGGCCACGCAGGTGGAAGAGCGCGTGTCGGCGCTCGCGGAGCAACGCCTGGCCGAACTCGTGCGCGCGCAGGTGGCGCCGCTCGAAGAGCGCTTGCAAGAGGAATTGACCGCGAAAAACAACGCGATTGCTGAGCTTCGCCGCCGCGCGGTCGAAACCGATCGAAACATCCTCGATGTAATGCTCTCCACCGGCGAATTGTTCCGGCAAGCCGCCAGTCGTTTGGGCGGATCGACGCCGTCGAGTGCGGCAAGGGAAACCGCGCCGGAACCTCCCACACCTGCGGCGGCCGAAGCGGCCGAGGCCCGAAGTTCCGAGCCCGAGCCTCCGACCCCGGCGGCAAGCGCAAACGGCACCGCGCTCTATCGCGATTCGGATCTGCCCAGTTTCGCTCAGCCCCGCAAAGCGGCTGCCGTTGCCGGCTTGAGCATTCCCCTGGTCACGTCGTTCGTGCTCGCGGCCGGCTGTGTGGCCTTGCTGCAGTACCTGTAGAAGCGGCCCCCCAGCGGCGGGTGCCCGGAACCGCCGCGTGGTATCCTGATTCCGCGACCCGATGAAGATTACCAGCGTCCGCTCGTATCTTTTGTCGTATCCGTTCCAGGAGCCCATAGTCCTCCGCTTTCGCGGCGGCGAGCGCACCATCCTCAAGCGGGACGCCATGTTCATCCGGGTGGAAACCGATCGCGGGCTCACCGGTTATGCTCCCGGCCCCGGCAGCGAGCGCGCTCACCAGATCATCCAGGACATCATCGGGCCGTTCCTCCGAGACCGCACTCTGGCCGATCCCGACGCCTTACGCGTCCAGTTTCTGCAGGGCCCCGGCGTTGACCTGGACGTGGCGAAGACTTATTGTTCGGTGGAGATTGCGCTTTACGACATCACCGGCAAGGCGCAAGGCGTGCCGGTCTCGGAATTAATCGGCGGACGCATTCGCGACCGCGTCCGCGTCTACGGCAGCGCCGGCATGTACATGCCGCCCGAAGGCTGCGCGGCCGAAGCCAATGCGATCGCCGAACTGGGTTTCCACGCGTACAAACTGCGGCCGGCCGGCGGTGCCGAACAGGATCTGGAAACCGTGCGGCTGGTGCGCCAGACCGTCGGAGCCGATTTCGACCTCATGGTGGACGCTCATACCTGGTGGCGCATGGGCGATCGGAATTACGATCTCGAAACCATCGAGCAGCTCGCCGAGGAAATGGCGGTCTACAATATCGCGTGGCTGGAGGAGCCGCTGCCGCCCGACGACCACGATGGCTATCTCCGATTGAAGGAAAAAGATTTCATCCCCTTGGCCAGCGGCGAGCATGAACTGGACGAAGAAAGCCTGCTCGATCTGGTCCTGACCCAGGCGGTCGATTACCTGCAGATGGACCTGTGCTCGCAGGGCGGCTACGCCATGGGCCGCCGTATCTTCGCCGAGATTGCCCGGCAGGGTCTGCGGTTCGCCTTTCACAGCTCGGGAACCGCGCTCGAAGTAATGGCCGCCGCCCATCTGGGCATTTGCTGGCCGCAACTGGTGGTCGAGTGGCTGGAGTATCCCTGTTATTCGGCGCCTGAGCGCGCGGGCATGTACCCGTTTCCTCTGGCCGCGGAGATCCTCGCTGAGCCGCTCGAGTTGGACCGCGGGCAGCTCGTGGTGCCACGCGCGCCCGGGCTCGGCGTGGTGGTGAATGAATCGGTAGTGGACCGGTATCCGTGGATTCCGGGACCCTGGTCTTACTTCCGAACCGATTCGCCTGCCGGCTCCAAGCCGGTCACCTCCGACCGCTTGAGCCGGCGCGAAGGCCGCACGGCCTGAAGTCGTTCACCTCTTCGGAAGCAGCCAGTCCACCGTATCGGCGGCTTGTATCCCGACCACGTCCGGCAGATAGTGAGGGTCGTGATACACCCAGAGCGGGCCTTTCGCGGACCGCGTCAAGACGCCAGTCTCGGACGTAATCTCCACGCGGTCACGCCCCAGCGTCCAGCTCACTCTCTGTCCATCGGCGTTCGCGATTGCCGCAAACTGGTGCGCGCGATCGTGAGGATCAGAAGCCGCCAGCACGTAAGTGCCATGCCGCGGAATATCGATGCGGACCGCTGCCCCGATGATCCACGAGGCCGGCGCGGCCAGCGCCCGCCCATTCACCCGAACTCCAATTTGCCGGAGCGAAATATTGTCCACCGTCGGGGCCACGTAGGCGGACATGCCTCCGGAAGCGCCAGTGAAGGGCCGGAGAACGTCATAGATCTTTTCGCCGGTCGAAGGGTTGTACAGGATGTCGAGCGTGACCACCTCACCGATTTTCACGGCCGGGAACTCCCGCACACCACCAACCGTCGGGAGATGCTGCCCGGAGAACCGGCGCCCGTGCATCTCGGCGTCTTTGAGCATTCCGGCTTCCGTCGCGGCGCTGATCGGCTCGATCCGGATCTTCACGGTGCCCGGGTCCGTGCCCCGCATCGCTTCGAGGTTATACACGAACAGGAGGTTGCCGGCGCGATCCATCACCACGCGATTCACCAGATCCTGGGATCCGACGCCCGGCCCAATCCCCATTGCGCCTTCCGGATCGATGGAGGAGGAGCCGGTTGTCTTTGTGAAAATTTCCAAGCCCGTGCCGTCGGGAAAGGAGGCACGCAGGATGTGCTGCGAGTCGGCGTGTAACGCCGCCACGGAGAACGCGAGCAGAGACATCAATCCCAATGCACTCGTTTTCATTTCTGCACCTCCGCAGCGGGAACTACCCGCGCATCTCCGTTCGGCAAGGGTTGAAATCCGCGGGCGTTCAGTTGCGTCACGGCCCCCGGCGTTTCGGGCGGCGCCGCCGGAACGCCGGGCGGGCGCAGCCAAAGCAAGAAGACCCACAACGCCAGCGCGGCGGCCACCAGCGCCGGCACCGGCACACTCACCCGCATGGTCCAGAGTCGCCGCCAGCCCTGCGCGCGACTGTGCCTCTCCGAGCGATACGCGGAAATCACGCGCTGGTCCAATTCCGGCGGCGGCGCGGGCGATTTCCAATCGCGTAATAGAGTGTCGAGAGGATCGGGTTCTTTCATGAACATCTCCTTTGCGAATCGCGGGACAACAGCGGCGCCAACGCCGCGCGCAGCGATTCGCGTGCGCGGTAGAGGCGCGACTTGACCACTCCGACGTCAACCTGCGCGATTCTGGCGATCTCTTCCAACGGCAATTCCCCAAAAGTGAACAGGATGAGCGCCTCACGCTGCAGGATCGGAAGCCCCGCCACGGCGCGCGCGATCTGCTCGGACCGCTCGGCGGCGAGCAAATCACCCAGCACATCGACGGGCGCCGCGGCCTCCGCCGCCTCTTCGGCTTCGCGCTCCGAGATCCGCAAGCTCCGCAGCACCAGGTTGCGGGCAACCCCGAACAAGTAGTTGCGCAAGCTGCCTCGGTCTCCATCGAACGTAGAGCCGCGGACCAGCGCCAGAAAACATTCCTGGGTCACGTCTTCGGCGGCGGTTTGCGAACCGGTCAAACGCCAGGCAAATTGAAACACCGCAGACCGGTGCGCGTGATAAATCGCGAGGAAGGCCTGCTCCCGGCCCTCGCGGGCTTCGCGAACCAGATCTGCCTCGTTCATCGGGTCAGTAAGCGGCCTGTCCACGCCTCTGCATTGCCGCGAAGGCGCCAAAAGATACGCGCACGTTCAAATTTTTTGCAGGGCGCGCTTCCGTTGCATTGGCAACTATGTCACATTGGCCCTTGAGACGCCAGTGAGAATCGGAATGGGACCGACGGGCCGTCTGCTGATTCGCGGTGTGGTTCCGGCCCTGATCGCAACGGCGGCCTTCGGACAGGGGACCATCGATCCTTCGCTGCCGCCGGCGCCGCTGACGTATACCCGCACGCTGCTGTTGTTTCCGGGAATCGATACGGTCAAGAATCCCGACGCGGTGGTGCCTCCGCTGATGGCGAAACAGAAGTACCAGATCTTCTGGCGCCGGACGGCCGATATTTCCCTGCCGGTGGAAGCGCTGCTCTTTGCCGCCGGCTCGCAGGCCACACACTATTCGCCGCGATACGGCAGCGGCGGCGGCGCGTTTGCCGAACGGTTCGGCTCCTATGCGGGCAGCATCGCCAGCTCCGCGTTTTTCGGAGACGCCTTCTTTCCGGTCTTGTTCCATCAGGACCCGCGCTACTTTCGCAAGGCCGCCGGCTCGACGGCGTCGCGGGTCTGGCACGCCCTCGAATCCGATTTCGTCACCCACACCGATGCGGGCGGGATGGCGTTCAACGTCTCGGGAGTCCTCGGTTTTGGAGCTTCGACTGCGCTCACCAATGCCTGGTACCCCAGAAACTCCGTCACACTCGGCAACACCCTGCAGCGATTCGGCATCAAGCTCGCCATCAGCGCTACTTTGAACCTCGTCCGCGAGTTCGGTGGAACCCGGGAAGGGGGGACCGAGCACGAGATTCCCCTGCCCGACTCTTCCAGTACGCGATAATTCCCCTGAGGAGGGCACCTTGCCATCTCGTATACTTCGACTCTCGGCCGCAGCCGCGCCCTTGTTGTTGCTGGCCGCCGCGGCGGAAGCGCAATCGCTTTCCGGAGAAGCGCTGGTGAAAGCCCTGCAGAAAGGCGGCTACGTCCTCGTGATGCGCCACGCCAGCTCGCCGCGCGAAACGCCGGATGCAAAAACAGCCAATGCCGACAATGTCAATCGAGAACGCCAGCTCGACGAAGAAGGCCGCGCCACCGCAACCGCCATGGGTAAGGCATTACGCGAACTCAAGATTCCGATTGGCGCCGTGTACTCCAGCCCGACTTACCGCGCGCTCGAAACGGTGCGGCTGGCGCAACTCGGGAACCCCAAGCCGGTGCCGGAACTCGGCGATGGCGGCCGCAGCATGCAGGCTTCCTCGGACGCGCAAGCAGAGTGGCTCAAGAAGAAAATCACCGAGTTTCCCCAGGGAACCGACACGATCCTGGTGACGCACTTTCCGAATATCAGCCGCGCCTTCCCGCAGTGGAGCAGCGGCCTGGCCGATGGCGAGGCGTTGATCTTCGGTCCCGACGGAAAAGGCGGAGCCGCTCTCGTGGCGCGGGTAAAGATCGAGGAATGGCCGCGGTTACGCCAGTAAGTGAGACCGCAAGAATTCCAGGATTTGCCGGATCACCTCGCGCGTGGCTGCGCTGTCGTGGAGCAGATCGAACGCGTGCGGGCCCTCCGCATGATTCGTGAGTACGAGCGGGAGGTTGCGCGCCAGCGCCTGCGCGACAAACCGATCCATGTTGGAGTTCAGATGCGGATTTTGTTCCTGCCCGGCGCGCGCCAGAAATAGAGGTGTGCGCGCCGGTAGATCAGCGACCGATTTGCCACTGCACGGGTTGGCGAAGCCGTACATCTTCTGGACTTCGGCGATGCCCGCGGCGCCGTCCAGGTCGAGCGTGTAGGCGTAGGCCAGGACACCGCATCGCAAGCCCGGATCCTGCATCAGCATCGATACCGCCATCGGCCCATTGCCGGAACAAGCCCACAGGCCGATTCGGTTTTCGTCGATGCCGAGCGACGCCGCGTTCTGGCGGACGTGCTGCAGCAGCGCGGGAAGGTCCGCGGCCGGGTTGTTCGTCGAGTAAGTGATCGCCGTGAGGCCCGCGGCCGCGGTCAGCTTGCCCCAACCGATATACGATTCCCAATCTTTGAGCTTGCATCCGAGGAAGGACTGCAGCGCGGCATCCGAATAACCCGAAACGAAGATCACCGCGGGCAGACGCGTGCCCGGAGCCGCATCCGCCGGACGGTAGACATCCATGGCAAGCGCGCCGGATTCAGTTTCGCGGTAAGGGATGTCACGCTGGACCGCTATGGTTTCAGTGCCCGGCATCGGATAGAGCACCGGCTTCATTGTCATTTCCGCCCGCTGTGTCTTCTGGCTCATGGTTCCCTCGCATCCAAATAAAAAAGGGTCCTTGCGGACCCCCCTAAAAACAAATGGCTGCTGGGATTTCATCCCGAGCAGCCTGAAAATCTAACCTATCAGTTCGACGTCCCTAGGTCAAGAGTTTATTTCGCCACCAAGTGCTTCACGTCCCGATTGTTTTCGTTACAGATGTACTCCTGCAATTCCCAGCCGGGCGCCAGCTCGGATGATTCGTGCACCGTCCACGGCTTTGAATAAGCGCCGGGATCGTCGATGGTGATGTCGATATTGATCCTTCCCAGCTCCGGCCGCGTGAAGCGTTCGATGATGTGCGCCTGGTTGCTGCGAGGATGGCCGATGAGGTCGAGCCATGCTTTATCGTTGAGCCCAACTGTGTCGACCACGAGCGCGTCGCCATCCCAGTGGCCTATCGAATCGCCCCACCAGGTCTCGATGACGTCCGGGTCATGCGCGCGGCCGTCGAGAAACACCTGCCGGTAGCTGTGGACGTTGCCTTCGTAGAGGATCAGGAACAGCGCCGGCGTCTGCACGATCTTCCACGGGTACGGATCTTTGCGCGGCGTTCCCATCGGCAGGCACAGGCCTTCGGGATCGTCCTTGCTATTGGTGGCGGCGCGCTGCCGCATCAGTTCGCGCGCCGAGGGCAGCATCGGCACATCATCCGGCTTGAGGCCGCGCGCAATGTTGCGGGCGATGGTGTTGGCGTTTTTGATGGGCGGATCGCCGGGTCCGTATCCCGGCGCATAGTACACGCCGGAAAAATCGACGTGACCGTCGGCGGTGCGCGGCGCCGGAAGGCCCTTCGCCGCTTCGGGACCGACTTCGTTAAACTGGGCCGCCAGCGGCAGCGCCGCCAGGATGAGAACGCCGGGAATTTTGCGAGGCATCTCGCGCTACGGCGCCGGCTCCAGGCGAATCAGTTGGCCGTCCACTTCATCGGTCAGCACGTAGACCAGTTCATCCGGCCCCACGCGCACGTCGCGGATGCGCTGCCGCATGTCGGTAAGCAGCGATTGGCGCGCAGTCTCGTCCCAGTTCTTGTCGAACGTGATGCGCTCCAGGTGCGGATAGCCCTGGGCGGCGCCGCCGAGCATCGCGCCGACCAGGAGGTTGTTCTTCCAGCCGGGAATGCGGTCGCCGGTATAGAACGCCATTCCCGAGGGCGCAATCGACGGCGCCCAGAACAGGACCGGCTGCGTCATGCCTTCAGCGAAGTTGGGAATCTTCGGCCCCGTGTACTCGCGCCCGAAGCTGACTTTCGGCCAGCCGTAATTGGCGCCGGCCTTCAGAATATTCACTTCGTCGCCGCCATACGGCCCGTTTTCGTTGTTCCACATGTCGCCGGTCGCCGGGTTGAGGGCGAGGCCGAGCGAATTGCGATGCCCCATGGTGTAGATTTCAGGCTTGTATCCGGCGCGGCCCTCGAAGGGATTGCCGGGCGCGGCAGTGCCGTCGTCTTTCAGACGGAGAATCTTGCCGCGCAGGCTGCCCGGCTCCTGCGCCGCGTTGCCGTTCGACGCGCCGGTAGTCATGTAGAGCATGCCGTCGCGGCCCCAGGCGAGGCGCGAGCCCGAACCGCCATCGCCCGCCCACGGATCGCAAATCAGGATGTCTTTGACGTCGACGAGTTGACGCCCTTCGAGGCGTCCGCGCGCCAGCGTCGTGGCCACCTGGTTCGGCCCGACATCTTTGGTGTAGGTGAGGTAGACCAAATGATTCTCGGCGAACTTCGGATGCGGCAGGATTTCCATCAGGCCGGAAAGCCGCACAGAATGCACCGGGGGCACGCCGGCAATGGGATCGGGATCGAGTTTGCCGTCGCGCAGAACGCGGAGCTTGCCGTTGCGCTCGGTGACCAGCATGTCGCCGTTGGGCAGAAACGCCAGGCTCCACGGATGCCACAGCCCGCTGGCCAGGACGGTGGTTTTGATCGGGGTGGGCGCCGCCTTTTTCTTGCCTTCCGGCTGACCGTTGACGCCGGTCGGCAACAGGCTGAGCATCCCCAGCATGCCGACCGAGAGCGCGAGCGGCATCCCCACACGAACTGTACGTCCCAGGCGCTTCATGAATTCTCCTCGGCAGGAACCACTTTGGTAGAAGCTATCACGCTCACGGTTCGCGCCGCAACACAGTGAGGCACACGGTGAGTCACTTGACAGTCCTGTTCCGCGCCTGCTAAGTTGGCCTCCAGCGTCTTTTGGAGGTTCCAGTTTCCCGTGAAATCCCGGTTCCTTGCCCTGATTCCCTGCCTGGCTTTTTTGGCTGCCGGCACTCTCCAGGCCCATCACTCGTTGACCGCCGAGTACGACCAGAGTAAGAAGGTCACGCTCCATGGCACGCTCACCAGCATCGACTGGCGCAATCCGCACGCGTGGATTTACCTCACGGTGAAGGAAGACAACGGGACGACGTCGAAGTGGCAATGCGAGCTGGGCTCGCCCAACGCGATGACCCGCCAGGGCTGGACGCAGGACGCGGCCAAGGCCGGCGACGAGTTGGTGGTGGACGGACTGCTGGCCAAAGACGGCTCGAAAACCTGCAGCACGCGCAACGTGAAATTCAAAGATGGCCGCGTGTTGTGGAGCCAGAGCCAACGACCGGAATAGCCCGAGGGAGATCAAAACTTGAAAAAGCTTGTGATTGGCGCGGCCCTTTGCCTAGCCGCGATCCCGATTTTGACCGTCGCTCAGCCGAGAGGCGGGCGGGGCGACGGGTACAAAGCTCCGGAGGGCCCGGCACCTAAGAATCCGTGGGGCAAACCGGATTTCAACGGCGTCTGGCAGCGGCCCTATGTCGCCGATGTGACACGCAATTTCGGGCAGGCGCAGCAGGGCTCGGGCGAACTGCCGTACACGGAATGGGGCAAGAGCCAGTGGGATAACTACCATCCCGAAGAAGGCGACTATACGGGCTCGTGTTTGCCGTTCGGGTATCTGCGGTCGGTGAATTCGCCCGACCCGATGCAGATCGTGCAGACCGATAAAGTCGTCGCGTTGCTTTGGGAACAGAACACCTGGTTCAAGGAAGTGCCGATTGACGGGCGCGCGCACGGCAAGAAGGTGCCGACGTGGTTCGGTGACTCGGTGGGCCATTGGGAAGGCGACACGCTGGTGATCGATACCAACAATTTCAACGGCCTCACCAAGCTCGATACGGTCGGGCATCCGCACAGCGATCAACTGCATATGGTGGAGCGCTACACGCGGACCGACGCCGGCCACATCAGCTACGACCTGACCGTGGAAGATCCGAAGACCTTCACCAAGCCCTGGAAGAACACGCGGGTTTTTACGCTGCGCACCGATTGGGAAGTCCTGGAATACTCCTGCGAAGAGAACAACAAGGGACTCATCGAAGGGCGCATCAAGGTGCCGAAAACCGACGAGAAGAAGTAGGGCCGTTACCGAATTTCGCATCGATCGAAGCGAAATCGCCTCCCCGGAGGGAGGACCCGGTTTCTTGCCGATCGACGACGAGGGGCGGATACCCACACCGGCGGCCGCCGCTGTTATGATAAGTAATATGCGGCGTACCACTTTAATCCTGGACGAGCGAAGACTCCTTGAGCTGAAGCGGCTCGCCGCCGAACAGGGGCGGACCATTTCGGCCGTGGTGGACGAATTCCTGGCCGAGGGCATCCGGCGTTCGCGGGCACCGAAAAAGCACGCCTGTCATCTACCCGTATTCGATATGGGCGAGCCGCTGGTAAATATCGACGATCGCGACCAACTTTGGGATGCGATGGAGCGCGGGTGAGATTCCTCATCGACACCAACGTCTTCCTCCACGCGGCCAATTCCGCCAGCCCCTTTCATCAAAGCGCGAGAAGCTTTCTCGACGAGCATGTTCAAAACGGAACCTCGTGGTGCACGACGTGGCCGATCGTCTACGAATTTCTGCGCGTGTCCACGCACGGCCGAGTTTTCCCCAAACCCTTGAAGGCCAAACAAGCCCTTGCGTTTCTGGAGCCCCTACTGGCCCTCGAGGAAGTGACGGTCTTGGTGGAAACGGACCGTCATTTCCATCTTCTGGAACGCACCACCGAAGAGCTCAGCCATCCCGCAGGCAATCTGTTTCACGACATCCACACGGCGACGTTGATGCGGGAATACGGGATTCGCGAAATCGTCACAGCGGACACGGACTTCCTGCAATTCGGGTTTCTGACGGTGTTAAACCCGCTGCGCTGAGAGTCGCGACGGCGGCCGACAAGGCAAATGCCTTTCTTTGGGCGCGTGTCGAAGCAATTGACCAATCTGGAAACCGCGCGGTTGATCGAGATCCGCAAGGAGTTTGTCGACAAGAAGTCGCGCACGATCGTCAGCCTGACGGGTCTCGGACGAAGAAAGTTCAAGGCGTACTGGCAGACGATGGAGCAGTTGCGCGCGCCGAATCTGGCGATGCTGCGGCCGCAAGAAGGCTGAGGCTTCAGCGGGCCAATGCTTCGAAGAGAGCGGAGGGCCTTTCGGGCTGCGGACCCGCTTTCCAGGGGGTCCCCCGCCGCAGGCCGAGGCCTGCCCACGTTTCTGCAGTTACCGCAGGCCGAACGTGTACAACGCGGTGCCGGCCTGGATGCTGACGTATTGCTTGCCGTCCACCGTGTAGGTCATGGGACCCGCGGCCACCGACGGGCCGAGATTGGTTTCCCAGAGCAGCTTGCCGTCGCGCGCATCGAGCGCTACGAACTGGCCGTCGCGGCCGCCGCCGAACAAGACGTTTCCGGCTGTCGTCAGAATGCCGCCTTCGGTCCGCGCTGACGAGAGCTTGAACTCCCACTTCTTGGCTCCCGTTCCCGGATCGACCGCCTGGATCGCGCCGTATTCGTCCGTGCCGTCCACGTTCTTCGGAAACTCGCCGCTAAAACTCTTGTCGAGGCTGAACTCCGGCGGCTTGTCGCCCTTGCTGTAAATCGATGCGCTGTTTTCCCAGGTCGGGATGTAGAACAGGCCGGTCTCGGGACTGAACGACGGGTTGTACCAATTCGTTGCACCCTGGTTGCCGGGGTACACCAGCGTTCCTTCTTTGGTTGGTTCGACGCCGGGCGTCTTGATCGGCCGGCCGTTTTCGTCGAAACCGGTGGCCCAGTTCACCTTCGTGAACGGCTTGCCGAGCAGGAATTTTCCGTTGGTCCGGTCGAGCACGTAGAACATGCCGTTGCGGTTGGCCCAGAGCATGACTTTGCGCGGCTGGCCGGCGAACTGAATGTTGGCCAGCACGGGGACCTGCGTGGCGTCCCAATCGAACTCGTTGTGGGGCGAGAACTGGTAATACCATTTGAGCTTGCCGGTGTCCACGTCGAGCGCCACCACCGAGCTGCTATACAGGTTGTCGCCCAGCCGGGCGCTGCCGTCCCAATCCGGACCGGCGTTGCCGATACCCCAGAAGGTGAGATTGGTATCCGCATCGTACGAGCCGGTGACCCAGACCGGCGCGCCGCCGTGCATCCACGAATCGCCCGACCACGTTTCATGACCCGGTTCGCCGGGGCCCGGAATGGTGTTGAAGCGCCAGGCTTCCTTGCCGGTGTTGACGTCCAGCGCGACGATGAAGCCGCGGATGCCGAATTCGCCGCCCGCCACGCCTTCGATCACCTTGTCTTTGATCACCAGCGGCGCATGCGTCATCGAATAGCGCTGCTTGGGATCGGCCACCTGATTCTTCCAGATCTCTTTGCCGGTCTTGGCATCGATCGCAATGATTGTGGTGTCGAGCGCCGCTTCGAACACCTTGCCGCCTCCGATTGCCAACCCGCGCGTCTCCTGCCCGCAGCAGTTGCGCGCGGCGGCGTCGGGTTTATACAGGTAGCGCCAGTATTGCTTGCCGGTCTTGGCATCGAGCGCGAACACGTCGTTGATGCCCTGCACCGTGTACATGACGCCATCGGCGACCAACGGAGTCACTTCCATGTTTTCGAGGGTCGCTGCCTGGAACACCCACTTGAGCGAGAGATCCTTAGCGTTATCCGGAGTAATCTGGTTGAGCGCGCTGTGCCGCTGGCTCATGTAGGAGCCCGAATAGGTGAGCCAGTTCTGCGGCTCATGGGCGGCATTCAGCAGGCGCTGAGAAGGCACGTCGACCGCCGGAGCATCGCGATTCGGCGGGACTCTGTGCATCTGTCCCCACATCATCGACGCCACGGAAAACAACAGCAACGCGGAAATCTTCATGGATTCGGACGACCTTTCTTTCAATGCTACCCCGGACGGACTCTCGGCGTATCTTACCCCTCCGCCCGGCCGGTTCGCAACCGCCGGGACGCGGTGTTGCGCGCGCGTTGTGGGCAGCAGAGGGATTCGCCAGAAGTGGTGGGGCAGCCTTTCAGGCTGCGGACCCGCTTTCAGCGGATCCAGCCGGC
>Ga0335078_10008395_pt1 | contig 15354 bp, 11 predicted proteins | sample Lox_Sample_32_FD_206711 | JGI IMG/M metagenome (GOLD analysis project Ga0335078, IMG submission 206711) | Soil microbial communities from Loxahatchee National Wildlife Refuge, Florida, United States - Lox_Sample_3.2 | ecosystem: Environmental > Terrestrial > Soil > Wetlands | place: USA... | reverse complement strand
CGGAGGGGCGGTGAAATCGAAATTGTTCAGAATAGATCCGGCGATCGCGTCAAAGGACTGATCGCCGATCTGGCCCAGGTTCCAGTTGTCCTCGATGAATCGCAGAATCGAGGTCGTGTCGTTCACGGTGTGATCCACGAAATTCGCCTTGGCAAACGGCGAAATCACCAGGAACGGCAGTCGCGAGCCGTAGCCGCAGCGGTCAAGATAAGCGCCGGAAGCCGGCGTTCCGCACAAGCCGGAGCCGTTGAGCGCGTCGTTCGCGGAATCGTTCGACTGATTCACGATCGGCGGCATCACGTGGTCGTACCATCCGTCGGAATCGTCGTACGTGATCAGGATAGCCGTCTCGTTCCACTCCGGCAGGGTCATGAGTTCGTTGATGGTATTCACCAGCCAGGTCTGCTCTGAGAGTGGGTCCGAATTCTGAGGATGTCCGGTACTGTTGGCGGTGGCTTTCAGGAAGCTGACGGCGGGCATGTATCCGTTATAGGCGGCGTTCCAAAAATCGCCGACCGAATACTGGTGATTGGCTTGATCCGTTTGGCCGATCATGGCGACCGTCGAAGGCGGCAAATGGTGCGGATTTGCCGTGGATGCGTAATAGTTGAACGGGTCGTAATGAGAGTTGTACACGCTGGAGCAGCTCGCGACGCCATTCTTCGCGCTGGTCGGAATCCAATCGCCGTAGAACCATCCCCAGGTAACGCCCTTCGCGTTGAGCAGGTCGCCGACGTTCTTGCCGGTCATCTGGATCAGAGTTCCCGTGGCGCAATCGTCGTCGCCGGCCTCGACGTTCCCGATGATGCTTCCATTGGCGATCTTTCCCGAAATCGACGGAGTCGCGGTCTGGTGGGTGTTGCCCGAAATCAGGTTCATGTGCCCCATCACGGTTGTTCCGAACTCGGTGTCGAAGAAGTTGTCGCTCATCGCATAATGCTGCGCGTAGTTCCACATCGCCGTAACGGTGTTGCCGTCGTAGTAGCCCATCGCGAGCGCCGCCGTGCACCCCGACCCGGTGGCGCTGGTGACCTGCACGAACTTGTCGAGCAGGCCGGCGTCGTAGGCTTTTTGTTCGTCGCCGTAATGGTTATCGTTGTCGCAGGTTACGTTCTGCGTCCGGTCGAGCCGGAAGGGCTGAGCCGAATTCGGATTGTGAGTAAGAAGAGTTCCGCTCAATCCGTTCACCACCGGGGTATTCGCCAATGCGTGAAACACGGGCTCGCCCTGCGGATTCACCGCGTTCGGATAGGTGGCGAAGTAGTGATCGAAGGAGATGTTCTCGTCGAAGATCACGACGACGTGCTTGATTGGTGTCGTGGTGTTTTGGCTCTGAGCGCTGGCGAAGCCCGTAAAGAGCAGGGCCAGCAGCGCGGTGAATGGACGCGGATTCATCGTTGGCTGGGATCTCCGGAAGTTAGGTTGAACAGTGGATAACAATAGCGGAGATTTGTTCCATGCCGATGAAATCTGGGTCAAGAATCGGTCAAGAACCGATCGGCACACGGCACCCTCACCTGCGGATTGAAATCTGACTGAAATGCGCGTGGTCTAAACTCTAGGATTGCGATCAGGGGCACGGCCGAATCGGCGAGATTTTCTTGAAGCGTCCATCCTTGCGGCCATAGCTGCTCGCGCCCATGCGCAGAGCGGCATGCCGGCAATGGCTAGCCCGGCGCGCGGACTCTCGCTCAATCCCAACGCTCTGGCGCGGTGGGCCGACCCCCTGCCGGTACCGGCGTTGGCCGCTCCCACCGGCCGTGTTGCAGATCCCCGAAATCCAAAGACTCAAATTCCGCGCTATCGAATCGCGATGCGCGAGTTTCAAACCACGGTTCATCGGGACCTGCCGCCCACGACATTCTGGGGCTACAACGGCATGTGCCCCGGCCCCACCTTCGAAGCTCGCTCCGGCCAGCCTCTGAGCGTCGAATGGGTGAACGAACTGCCAACGCGGCATCTGCTGCCGGTCGACCATTCGCTGCACGGCGCCGAGGCCGACAAGCCTTTGGTGCGAACCGTGGTTCACTTGCACGGCGGGAAGGTTCCCCCAGAAAGCGACGGAAATCCCGAGCGCTGGATCGTTCCCGGCCAATCGGCCGTATGTTATTACCCGAATCGCCAGGATGCCGCGCCGCTGTTCTATCACGATCACGCCATGGGGATCACGCGGCTGAACGCGGTCGCCGGACTGTTCGGCCTGTACTTCGTCCGCGACGCATTCGAAGATTCCTTGAATCTTCCAAGCGGACCTTTCGAGATCCCTATCGCAATTTACGACCGCCTCTTCAAACCCGACGGTCAGCTCGACTATCCCGTGTCCGGCGATCCCGCTTCGCCGTGGATTTCCGAGTTCTACGGCAACGCGATGCTGCTCAACGGCAAACTGTTTCCGTATTTGGAGGTACAACCACGCAAGTATCGATTCCGGCTTTTCAATACGTCGAACGCGGCTTTTTATGTGCTGTCCCTCTCGAAAGATGATCGAAACCTAACTCCCGGAAGCGAGTCTTTCTTCATGATCGGCTCGGATCAAGGCCTGCTCTCGGAGCCCGCAGCGATGAAGAGCCTGGAAATCGCGCCAGGCGAGAGAGCCGATCTGATACTCGATTTCAGCGCCTACGCAGGGCAACAGATCTATCTCAAGCACACCGCGACTCCAATCATGCAGTTCCGCGTCGCGCCGGGCAAGGTTCAGGATCGGTCGCGGCTGCCCATGAAGCTGCGGCCGATCCGGCGAATCGCCGAATCCGCGGCGATCAAGACGCGGGAGCTAACGCTCGATCATCACCTCGACTCGCGCGGCCGTGCGATGCTCATGCTGCTGAACGGAGCGCATTACTCAACGCCAGTCACCGAAACTCCGTTGCTCGATTCGACCGAAATCTGGACTCTGGTTAATCTGACCGACGACATTCATCCCATCCACCTTCATCTGGTCCGCTTTCAAATTCTGGACCGCCGGCGGTTCGATATCGAGGCTTACCAGAAGACTCGCAAACTTGTGTTTACCGGACCGCTGCTCCCTCCCGATCCGCATGAGATGGGATGGAAGGACACGGTTCGCGCCGATATTTCGATGGTCACGCGGATCATCGTGAAATTCGAAGGATACGCGGGCCGCTATGTCTGGCATTGCCACGTCCTCGAGCATGAGGACAACGACATGATGCGGCCTTATGAAGTGCTGGCGCGTTCTTAAGACGCGACGACTTCGTAGGGACGCATCATCTCATTGTCTTCGTGTTCCAGCACGTGACAGTGCCAAACGTATTTGCCGGTATAACCCTCAAAGCGCGCGATAAATCGAGTGACCATACCAGAGTGCGCACGGACGGTGTCCTTCCAACCTGACTCGCTCGGCTCCGGCGGCTCGGGCGGATCCGTGTATTTCACTTCGCGCGAGAGCATGTACGCGTACTCGTCGAACTTGCGCCGGTCGAGAATCTGGAACCGCACCAGGTGCAGGTGAATCGGATGAGAATCGTCGGTCGGATTCACGATGCTCCAGATCTCCGTGGAGTTCAACCGGGGCTTCTCCGTGATCGGCATGTCCCAATGGCAGCGATTCAATAGCATCAGCATGGAATCGCCGGCGCCGGTCATGTATTCGTCGATGGTCAGCATCCGGGTTTGCGCCGCATCCGATTCGCGCATCTTGGGGACCGGCCGCAACGCCGCGGGAAGCGAGCTTGGATCGTCCACCTTGGCGCGGCTCACCCGGAATTGCATCATCGGAAACGCGTCATTGTTCAAAACCATCGATTCGCCCGCATGGTCCTTGAAATCGACAACCAGATCCACCCGCTCACCTGGCGCGAGCACAAAATCGGACACGGAAATCGGAGCCGGCAACAATCCCTGGTCCGTGCCGACCTGCTGGAAGCGTTTCCCATTCGACAACGACAAATGATAGAAGCGCCCATTCGAAGCGTTCAGCACGCGAAAGCGATATTTTCGCGGCTGGACTTCGAGATACGGTGTCACTTTGCCGTTGACCGTCATCACGTTGCCGAAAACCTCCGGAACCCATGGCGCGCCGGGCTTTCCGGAATCCGGATAATCCAAGCTTCCGTCTCGCAGCAGAAACCGATCGCAGAGCACAAGAGGAACTTCGAACTGGCCGCCCGGTAGGTTCAATGCATCCTCGGTCTTGTCGCGAATGATGTAAGTCCCGGCAAGACCGGCATAGATGTTCAACCGATTGATGCCCATGGCGTGATCGTGGTACCACAGCATCGCGGGATCTTGCTCATTCGGATAACGATACGTTGCCGATTTGCCGGAAGCATACCAATCCTCCGGCCAGCCGTCGCTCTCCGGCGGAACCTTCGCCCCATGCACATGGACCACGGCGCGGCTCTCGGGCTTGCCTCGCTCCGCGCCATGCAGGCGATAATCAATCGGCAGGAAGTGCTTCTCGGGAAGCTCGTTGGCCCACTCGATCAGGATCGGCTCGCCAGTACGAGCTTCAATCGTCGGGCCCGGCCACGTCCCTCCGAATGTCCATAACCGCGTTGGCGGAAGATCGCGATGAAGCTTGGCGCGAGTTTCGCGCATCGCGATTCGATAGTACGGGACTTTCCCTCCCGGCGCGTCCTTCATGCCCTGGCTCATGGCGACGGCCGGAATCGGCAAAGGATCCACGAACTTCTCGAGCGTATTCGGATCGAGCTGAGGAATCCGTTGCGCCCGAGCGAAGCGGGCCGTCGCGGCCGCCATTGCGCCCTGCAGAAATCGACGTCGGAGAATCGGCAATCCACGAGCTTAGCAAGCAAGCCTCGCGGGCCGAATTAATATTCCGTGAATTTTGATTCGGTTGTATAATCGCCCCAGCATGAAGCTGACGAAACAGGCGGCTTTGATCGTGCTGACGTGCGCCTCGCTTTCAGCGCAATGGTTGAAGTATCCGACCGCCGGAATCCCGAGAACACCCGACGGCAAACCCGATCTGACCGCGCCGGCTCCCAAAACAGCCGACGGTAAACCCGACATCTCCGGACTTTGGCAGCCCGGAGGGGGCTACATCGAGGACCTCGCCAGAGATCTCAAGCAGGGCGAAGTTCCGTTCCAGCCTTGGGCGCAAGCCCTATATCAGCATCGCCGCGATACTCTGAGCAAGGAAGATCCGACCGGCTGGTGCGTCCCCGGCGGCGTTCCGCGTTCCGACGCCGTGCCGTATCCCTTCAAGATCCTTCCGTCCGGCAATCTGATGATCATCCTGTACGAGGCCGTGCACAGCTACCGGCAGATCTTCATGGATGGCCGCGCGCTCCCGAAAGACCCGAATCCCAACTGGCTCGGCTACTCCGTCGGGCGTTATGAAAACGGCGCTCTTGTGGTTGAGTCGGCTGGGTTCGTAGAGAATAGCTGGCTGGATAACGACGGGCATCCCGGAACCGAATTGCTGCACGTAACCGAGCGTTTCCTCCGCAAGGATTTCGGTCACATGGACGTCCAAGTCACGATCGACGATCCCAAAGCTTACACGAAACCCTGGACCGCGACCATACCTCTTCGCCTGCTTCCCGACACGGATCTCCTCGAATACATCTGTACCGAGAACAACAAGGACCTCCAGCACCTGGTCGGCAAGTAAGCCTGGGTCGTTTTTGTCCGCAGCTTTAGGACAAGTTCAACATTTTGGGGATGCGCCGCGCGAAACATGTAACGCCAATGTCATTCAGAATCAGCGGGATTGCCTTTGGAGCATCGCGTGCTTTATGCCGGGCCGTTCCTACAATTCAGCATGATCACCGATTGGATCGCCATGGAGCACTATCGGCTGCACGTGGTCGAAAACTGGCCTGAGGGCCCTCGCCGAGACGCAACGCTAGCCGCTATTCACTCGAAGCTGGCGAGCTTCGGGCAGCAACCGCACCTGACCACGGGCGCGCGAGATTGTTCGATTTGCTCTAGCCGGGCTAGAACACCCGGCGTCCGTGCAGTCGAGCTAAAGCTGCGCGTTGTGGCCGAGCATCCCAAGGCTCGGACTGCGGCGCACGCCTGACAATATTCTTTTATTTGATCGCGACGGCGTTCGGTGGCGAGGCGATACCGCCATCCACATGCAAAGGCGCCGAGACCAGCATGAACTCGTAGCGCTTGTCCCGCGCGCAATCCTCCGCGAGTGGGGCCAGCACAAACAGTTCGCCCAGCGGTAGACCCAATAACGCCAGTGCGCGGTAATGGAGTAGGTTCTCGTCGGCCAAATCCATGGGAAGCGACTCGACGCCTGGAGAATCGGTGGCGATCGCCGCGACTTGGTTATCCCATAACCACGCAACCATGCGCCGGCTGGTCTCGACGCCGGCGGCGCGGATCTTATCGAATGGCGCCATTGCCTCTTTTTCTCCCGCAGTGGACGCCTGATAAGCTTCCAGCCATCCGGTCCGAACCAGCAAGATCGTGCCGGGCTTCAACTTAACGCTTTGAGCGTCGAGAGCCGCCTGCAACTCCTCCAGTGAATAGATGTCCTTTTCGAGGGGAGCGGCCGGCCGGCCCTGGGCCTTTCGGAATCCGAACGCGTCGACAAGCACACCCCTACCGATGACCTTGTCCGCCCAGCGATGGATCCCGAGCTTCTGATTCCCCTCGTCCCGAATCTGGCCGGCCGTAACGTTGTTATAGAACCGTTCATACCGCGGATGGCCAACATGGCCGAGCCCGTCCCACTGGGTGCCTTCTTGCGTGTTGAAGCGCTCGAGCAGGTCATCATTAGCCACCGGACCAAGCGGCACGATGCGATGCTCCAGACTCGCGCGGCCGAACAGAGTCGGTTTGGCGAAACCCAGCTTCGCGTCCAGACGAAATACCTTGCCGTTCTGGACGAGCCGCGCAGCCTCCACCACTCCATCCGCGGTCAAGAAATTCAGACAGCCGATCCCGTCGTCCTCACCAAACACGCCCCAGCTCGACTCGGGCGGCGCACCCTTCAACGCTGGAAGCTCGTCAAACTTTGGAATTTTGTTCATATTCGCGAATCGATCAGTATATCGTGTGCAGGTGGTATAGTCTCTTGAAAAGGAGTCAGCCCGATGGAACCGACCAAACCGAAAATGCCGAGCGAGGCGATCGAGCTCTACAACCTCTTCATTCACGGCGTGATCAGCCGGCGAGCGTTCATGGATGGCGTGCAGCGATTCGCCATCGGCGGCTTAACCGTCGCGGCCGTAGTCGATGCGCTAATGCCCAACTACGCCGCGGCGCAGCAGGTGGCCAAGAACGACGATCGGATCAAGTCCAGCTATGAAACGGTCCCTTCGCCGAACGGGAACGGCAACATCCGAGGCTATTTTGTCCGGCCCATTAGCGCCGACACGCGCAATGCGATGCCGACCAAGTTGCCCGGCATTTTGGTAGTTCACGAAAACCGCGGCCTGAATCCGCACATCGAGGACATCGCACGGCGCTTTGCTCTGGCGAACTTCATGGCGTTCGCGCCGGATGGTCTCACGTCGGTCGGCGGGTTCCCCGGCAATGATTACGATGGCGGCCAATTGTTCAATAAGGTGAACGGGGCGAAGATGACCGAGGATTTCGTCGCCGCCGCGAAATGGCTGAAGGCCCGCGCGGATTGTACGGGCAAGATCGGCGCTACCGGCTTCTGCTACGGCGGCGGGATTGCGAATACGCTGGCAGTCCGGCTGGGACCCGATCTGAGCGCGGCCGTTCCCTATTACGGCGCTGTTCCAATGACTGGAATCGGCGATATTAAGGCCGCAGTCTTGGTGCATCACGGCGAGCTCGACACGCGCCTGGCGAGTAGCTGGCCGGCCTACGATGCAGCCCTCAAGATGGCGAACGTTCCGCACGAAGGCTACATTTACCCTGGCGCGGTTCACGGATTCAATTGCGACGCGACTCCTGAACGCTACAACAAAGCCGCGGCGGACTTGTCCTGGACCCGAACAGTCGATTGGTTCAACAAGTACGTGCGCGGCTGAGCGACGCGCCATCTGCCGCGATTCGCCGGAAGAGATCCGCTGTTCGCCGGATTTCGAATGCGGCTCGGCCGCGCGCCAGTAGAATGGGGCATGCTCAGCGCGATTGAGGTTCGGGGCCTGCGCAAGTCCTACGGCGATTTCGAAGCCGTGCGCGGCATCGACTTCGAAGTGGCTCCCGGCGAAGTGTTCGGATTGCTCGGGCCCAACGGCGCGGGGAAAACGACGACGGTCGAAATTCTCGAAGGTCTGCGCGCGCGCTCTGCCGGCGAAGCGAAAGTGCTCGGTTTCGATCCTGGCGTAGACGTGCGGGCGCTGAAGGATCGCATCGGCGTGTGCCTCCAGGCCACGAACCTGCCCGGCAAATGCACGGTCAGGGAAGCGCTGGAATGGTTCGCGGCATTCTATTCGCGCCGCGCGGATTGCAACAAGCTGATCGATCGATTGCAGCTTTCGGAGAAACGCAACGAGGCGTACGCGAAGCTCTCCGGAGGGCAGAAACAGCGCGTGGCTCTGGCGCTGGCTCTAGTGAATGAGCCGGATCTGGTTTTTCTCGACGAACCCACCACGGGTCTCGATCCGCAGGTGCGGCTGGAAATCCACGGATTAATCTCGGAGATGAAGAGCTCCAAGCGTACCATCCTGCTTACCACGCATTACATCGAAGAAGCCGAACGCCTATGCGACCGGGTCGCGATCGTCGATCAAGGCCGCATCATCGCCATGGGCACGCCGCGCGAGATTCAGGCGCAAACGGTGGGGCAGTCGCGCATCGAGCTTCGCACCGCGCAACCGATGCCGGCGGAGCTTCCCGAATTTCAGGACGCCGAGAAAGCGACCCTCGACAATGAGCGCAAGCTGCTGCTTGTCTTTTCCGCGCGGCCGGCGCGCACTTTGCCGGGAGTCATCAAGTGGATCGATCAACAAGGGCTCGATCTTGAAGACATCCATCTGAAGCGGCCCACGCTCGAGGACGTATTCATCGAGCTGACCGGGAAAAGGCTGAGGGATTAACCGCCGTGAACGCGTACATTGCGCAAATCCGGATGAACTTGCGGCTGACCCTTCGCGACCGCTCCGTTCTGTTCTTCAGCTATCTGTTCCCATTGATTTTCTTCTTCATGTTCGGCCAGATCGCGCACGCAGAGCAGGGCGGCGCCACGCAGATCGTCAATATGGTTTTGACCATCGGTGTGCTGGGCTCCGGTTTTTTTGGAGCCGCGATGCGCGCGATCGGTGAGCGGGAGGGCAATATCCTCCGGCGCTTCAAGGTCGCGCCGATCAGCGCGGGGCCGATCCTGGTTTCCTCTTTAGTGACTGGGCTGGTGACGTATCTGCCCCTCGTTTTTCTCGTTCTCGGGCTGGCGCACGCCGTGTGGAACATGCCGGCTCCACAAAATCCCATCTCTCTATATCTCTTTCTCGGACTGGGCGTGATCGCCTTCCGAGCCATGGGCGGAATTATCGCCTCGGTGGCGAATTCGATGCAGGAGGGACAGGTGCTGGTTCAGCTCTTCTACACCCCGATGCTGCTTCTAGGCGGCGCAACAATCCCGCTCGCGATCATGCCGGAGTGGCTGCAGATCACTTCCCAATTTCTGCCGTCGACGCATTTCTCGACCGGGATTCAGGGAATCTTGTTGCGCAACGAGACGATCATGGACAATCTGCCGGCGACGGCGGCGTTGCTGATCACCGCGGTCGTTGCGACATTCCTGGGAGCGAAGCTGTTCCGCTGGGATAAGGACGAGAAGCTGCGTCCTTCGGCCAAGCTGTGGGTGCTCGGCGTAATGACTCCGTTCTTGGCGATGGGTGTTTGGCAGGCGCACGCCAAAACGAATCTTGGAAAAGAAAAGATGACCCTGCGCGAGCTCAATCGCAGCCGGTCGCTGTTGATTCGAGATGTGAAGGTTTTCGTCGGAGACGGCCAAATCCTCGATCAGCAGTCCGTGCTGATTCGCGATGGAAAGATCGCCAAACTTTTCTCGGGTTCCGCACCCGATGCAAAGACGCTGAAGGCGGAGGATATCGATGGAGCGGGAAAAACTCTTTTGCCGGGATTGATCGATGTGAGTGTCCACCTGAGTAGCACCGGTATTTTCTCAAATCAACCGGAGATCCCATCCAAAGCAGACGACGGCATCGATCGCGAGCTGGCGGCGTACCTGTATAGCGGAGTCACCGCCGTCAATAGCGCCGGCGACCAACTGGATCCGATGCTGAGGCATCGCTCGAAGGTTGCGTCCGGAGAAACGCTTGGAGCTGAGCTGTTCGTGACCGGCTTCGCCTTCGCCGGTGACGGTTCAGAGACATCTCAAGCAAGTGGCGTACATGTCGTAAAGTCCTCTGAGGACGCGCGTGCCGCAATAGCGGGGCTCAAGAAAGATGGCGGTGATGGAATCATTGCGATCGTGCAGGGCAATGGAGGCATGACGCATTTTGCTCCTATCGACCCGGCTGTTCTTTCGGCCCTTGCGCAGGCGGCCCGTCAGGCTGGATTGCCCCTGATTGGTACCACCGCGAACTCAGCCGGCATTGGGACGGCGCTTCAAGCGAGCATTAATGGAATCGAGCACGGATCTATAAGCGACGAAATTCCCGGCCCGATCTTCGCTCAAATGAAAGACGGAAACGTCAGCTATATCCCAGCGCTGGCTGGCCTTGAATCTGCGATGGCGTTTCGTAACGGAAATCTCTCGCCGCTCCAGCGCTCTTTGGTCGCACAGGTGACTCCGCGGCCCGCGATCGAATCCACGGTGACGATGCTGCAATCGCCGCAGCTCAAAGCAGTGCGCGCTACTTATGGGAGCGATGGCACGCGATACGATTTGGCGGAACAGAACCTCGCGGCGGCGTTCCGCAGCGGCGTGACACTCGTCACGGGCACGGATTCAGGCACGCCGCTTCTGGTGCATGGTCCGGCGATCCATCGGGAGCTCGCGCTCTGGGTCAAGGCCGGAATCCCAACCCCCGCCGCGCTTCAGGCGGCAACGTTCAATGCCGCCCGGTTGATTCACGCGGACAATCGAATCGGCGCTGTACGCGAGGGATACGATGCGAACTTACTGCTGGTCGACGGCGATCCGATCGAAGACATCTCCGCCACGGAGCGCATCTCGGAAGTAATCTTCCACGGAGAGCGAGTGAACCGGGGTCAGCTATTTAAACAGGAGTAATCCGCGCTCGCACTTCTTCGCGCTCACTTCTTGAAGATGCTTTTCGGGATCATCCCATGGACTCCCTTGGTCCCGTCCACTAACTGCGTGATCTCGAAATCCACGGCCACGCTGGCGAGCATATAAGCCTCCTCGCGGGTCAGTTTCTTTTCGCTCATCAGGAAATCCAACGTCTCGTGCACGGCGATCTTGGCGGCTTCCGTCAAATCCGGATCCAGCCCCATCGTGATCCAGTGCGTGGGAGTTTCGGCGCGCGGCCATTTAAGATGCATGTCCTTACGCACGACAAACTGAAAGACTCCGGTTAAGGAAGTCTCCATCGCCGTGATATCCACTTCCCCGTTCCCCATGCCCGCGTGGCCGTCGCCGACCTCGAATAACGCGCCATGCGCGTGTACCGGAATAAACAAAGTGGTTCCGGCGACCAGCTCCTTATTGTCCAGATTGCCGGCGTGAATACCCGGCGGCGCGCTATTCACCTTGCCCGCCGATTCCGGCGGAGCCACGCCCATGCTCCCGAAAAACGGCTTTAGCGGAAGCTCTATGCCGCGAGCGAAGACTCCCACCTTGCGCTCGCGATCCAACGGAATGATCTTGGTCTGGCCGCGGTCAAACTCGCCCGCCAGGAAACCGGATCGGTTGCCGAAACTGTTGTACGCGAACGGAACGTCCATGCGGATCTCGCGAATTCTCACTTCCAATACGTCGCCCGCTTCGGCCCCCTCAATCGCCACCGGTCCGGTCAATAGATGACCACCCGGCCCCCTCTGATCCTGAGGAATCTCTTGATAGATGGTCCGCAAAGCCGCGGGAATCTGGTCCGGAGGCGCGCCCGCCCGTTCCAGAGTCTGAGGATTGCCCGATACGGTTTGGATCTCGACGGTATCGCCGGATTTGACGGTAAGCACGGGTTTGGCGGCTGACCAATAATATCCCCAGGCGATCGTCTGGGGCGTGACCCGCAAGGTGTGGTCGGCGGCGAGCAGCGGGCCGATGCTCAACAGGGCGATGAGCAGGGGAGGAATGAACGCCGAACGGCCGAATCGCGGCAATAATCGGGATTCCATAAACCATGCTCGCATAGAACGGCGAGCTCGCTGGCCGGGCGTGCGGCCAGAACCCAGGCGAACGCTGATCTCGGCCGACGGAATCGGCTACAAGCGCACGATATTGCCGGACTGGATTCCCTTGAGCGCGTTGCGCGTATCGACGATCAGCTTCGCCTTCTTCACCAGCGCGGGGTAATCGAAGGCTTTGTGATCCGTCACGATCACCACGCAATCGGCGGAGGCAGCGTCTCCGTCCGAGGACGCTTTGAGCTCGATGCCTTCCGAGTGGATCTGCGGCACGTAGGGATCGCTAAAGGAAACCTTCGCACCGCGTTTGCCAAGGAGGTGGATGATATCGAGCGCGGGCGACTCCCGCACATCGTCGATGTCGCGTTTATAGGCGACGCCCATCAGGTGGACTTTCGAGCCCTTCAGCGGCTTGGTGTGATCGTTCAGCGCGTTCTGGATTTTATCCACCACGAAGTGCGGCATCTGCCCGTTGATATACCCGGCCAGTTCGATGAATCGAGCCTCAATGCCGGCCTGCTTCGTCTTCCACGAAAGGTAAAACGGGTCGATCGGAATGCAGTGCCCGCCCAACCCCGGGCCGGGGTAGAACGGCATGAACCCGAACGGCTTGGTCGCCGCCGCCTCGATCACTTCCCACACGTTGATATTGATGCGATCGCACATCAGCGCGATCTCGTTCACCAGCCCTATGTTGATCATGCGGAAGGTGTTTTCGAGCAGCTTCACCATCTCCGCCACGCGGGTCGATTGGACCGGCACCACGGTTTCGAGCGCCTGCCGGTAGAAGGTCGCGCCGATCTCGGTGCACTTCGACGTGATTCCGCCGACTACCTTTGGGATGTTTTTAGTCTGAAATTTGGGATTGCCGGGATCGACGCGCTCCGGCGAGAAGCACAGGAAAAAGTCCTCGCCGACCTTCAGGCCGCCCTTCTCGAACATCGGCAGCATCAGCTCATCGGTCGTTCCCGGGTACGTGGTTGATTCCAGGATTAGCAACAGACCCGCATGAAAATGTTTCGCGATCTCCTCGCATGAGCTTACGATGTAGCTCATGTCCGGGTCCTTGGTCTTGCGCAATGGCGTCGGCACGCAAATATTGATGGTGTCGACCTTCGAGACCGCTCCGAAATCGGTGGTCGCGCAGATCTTCCCCGCATCGACCAGCGGCTTCAGAACCGAGGTGGGAACGTCCTGTACGTACGATTCACCGCGTTTGATCGAGTCGACCTTGCTGGCCTGCACGTCGATGCCGATCACGTTGAAACCGGCGTGCGCCAGCTCCACGGCGAGGGGCAATCCTACATAGCCCAGGCCCACCACCCCGGCCACGGCCTGCCGGGATTCAATCTTGCTCCGAAGGGTTTCGAAATGATTCATAGTTACCTTTTACTATTGTGAATTCCAGAAGAACGTGCCGCGCGCTACGATCTCGGCGGGTCCAGCTAATAGAATATCGCCAGCTTCCCACCTAAGATTTAGGGCTCCGGCGGGCGTAAGCACCCGGATTGGGTTTTCCACCAGCCCCCGGGCCATTGCCGCCGCCCCCGCTCCGGTCGAACCGGTTCCAGAACTCATGGTCTCCCCGGCCCCACGCTCGAAAAACCGGACGTCCAGGGTGTGCCGGTCAATGACCCGAACAAAGGAGACGTTCGTGCGCTCCGGGAAACGGGGATGCCGCTCCAATTCCGCGCCGAGTCCGCGCCAATCGAAGTCGAAATCGTTGACCAGCACAGCGCACTGTGGATTACCGACATTGAGAATCACCGAATCCCGGCCCGGAACGACTTTGGACTCGAGCTCTTCGACCCGGGCCGAACCCATATTCATCTCCAGTTCGAACTTCAGTCCGTCCCGGCCGAGCAGCTTCAATTTCTTCACGCCGGCCCCGGTTGCGATTGAAATGTTACGATCCGCCAATCCCGAATCGATCAACAGCGCGGCCGCGCAGCGCGTTCCGTTGCCCGAAATCTCGCTTTTGCTGCCGTCGGAGTTCCACAATTCAATCGCCGCGTCCGCATTCGTCGCACGATCAAGTAGGATCCACCCATCCGCGCCCGCTCCGGTGTGCCTTTCGCAGATCGCCCGAGCGGCGGCGGCCAACTCGACACCGGCCGGCAGCTCCGTCCGCCAAGTCAGCAAGAAATCGTTTTGCGCGCCGTGAGCCTTAACAAAAGGAATGGTAACCACGCCACGTTAGAAGGACGTGAATTTGCGGAACTCCTCGAACCGCGCGTCGACTTCCTTGCGCTCCAGCGTCCGGAAGCGCTCCACGCCGAAACGCTCGCAGCAGAAGCTGCCCATTACGGAGCCGTAAATCACAGCCCGGCTCAGTTCGTGCCGGCTGATGTGGCCCTTTTCCAAATCGAAGCCCTGTTGCGCCAGGTAGCCGATGAATCCGCCCGCAAAGCAATCTCCGGCGCCGGTCGGATCGAACACGGTTTCCAGAAGATATCCCGGAACAACGAAGAAAGAATCCTGGCGGAACAGCATCGCGCCATATTCGCCGCGCTTGATTACCAGCGTGTGGGGCCCCATCGCAAGGATCTTCTTCGCCGCCTTCTTGAGATTGTCCTCGCCCGAGAGCATCCTTGCCTCGCCATCGTTGATGAGCAGGAAATCCCAGTCGCGAATCGTCGCCAGAAGCTCCTCGCGAAAGTCCTTGATCCAGAAATTCATCGTGTCGCCGCCGGCGAGCTTGATGTGCTTCATCTGTCCCCGGACTTCCCGTTGCAGCGCCGGCTGAATGTTCCCAAGCAGGAGATACGGCGAGGGAAGATAGCTCTTCGGCAGCTTCGGCTTAAAATCGGCGAACACGTTCAGTTCCGTGGTCAGCGTCTCACGATCGTTCATATCAGGCGTGTACTTGCCCGCCCAAAAGAACGTCTTTCCTGGGACTCGTTCCAGACCCTCGATGTCCACGCCGTGCCCGGCGAGAAGATCGGTGTCTTCCTTGGCGAAATCGTCACCCACCACCGCGACTAGGTGGGGCTTTGTGAAATAGCTTGCTGCGAGTGAAATATAGGTGGCCGCTCCGCCCAGCATGCGGTCCACTTTTCCGTGCGGCGTTTCGACGCCATCATAGGCTACTGAGCCAACAACGACCAGAGACATTGTTTTATTGTAGCGATGCCGGGGAAAACGGCAACCGGGTCGAAT
>Ga0335078_10008394_pt1 | contig 15355 bp, 8 predicted proteins | sample Lox_Sample_32_FD_206711 | JGI IMG/M metagenome (GOLD analysis project Ga0335078, IMG submission 206711) | Soil microbial communities from Loxahatchee National Wildlife Refuge, Florida, United States - Lox_Sample_3.2 | ecosystem: Environmental > Terrestrial > Soil > Wetlands | place: USA: Florida... | reverse complement strand
CACCCTATTGGGGGTCAGGATTGGTGGCTTTGAGCCAAGCCAGGTTGTTTAGCGCCTCAGGGAAATCTGGCTTCAAACGCAGGGCTGTTTCGTACTCATGGATGGCTTCGTCGAACCGGCCCTGCTGAGCGAGAATTGACCCCACGGCCCCATGCGCAATCGCATGCTCAGGATTCAGCCGGAGGGCTTCCAGAAACTGTTGGATTGCCTCCTCGGTTCTTCCTTCTGCGGCGAGAGCAATCCCGAGATTCGAGCGCGCTCTCACATTGTTATCCGTAACGGCCAGGGCATGGGAGAACAGCGTGATACTGTTCCGCCAATAACCGGTTTGACGGTGGGGGAGGCTAGCGCAGCAGACCAGCATCGCGAAGGCAGTGGCAGCCACGAGGAAGCGCCGGTTACGCCATCTTTGAGTCAATTCCTCCGTCCCCCAGACCAACAGCAGGAACAAGCCGATCAGCGGCACGTATGCGAAGCGGTCAGCCAAGGCCTGCTCGCCGGCCTGGATCAGCCCAATAAATGGGACCAACACCCCCAGAAACCAAAACCATCCGACCAGTAAATAAGGGCGGCGGCGAGCAGCGCCAATCGCCACGCCGGATATGGCCAGCAGTACCGTGCCGCCGGCGACAGCTCTCCACACCGGGAATTGGTTGGGGTAGGGGTAAAAGACGGCTAAATTGAGCGGCCATACGGTCTTGCCAAGGTATCTGACATAAGAGAACAGCGCGTTCTGGACACGCACTTCCAGTGGCAATGCTGGCGAAGCTTCCACCAGCGCACCAACTGCGCGGTTAGCCGCTATGGTTATGAAGCACGAGGCTGCGGAAAGGAGGAGGAAGGGAACCTTCTCAGCGAGGAGACGAAGGGATGTGAAGCGTGAAACGTGAAACGTGAAACGTGATGCGTGATTCTGCATTCTGCGTTCTGCATTCTGCATTCGTCCCAAGGGCCAGTAGTCGAGCAGGAGCAGGACGAAGGGGAGAGCGACCAGGACCGGCTTGCACATGAGGCCGCAGGCGAACATGACCACGGCAGTCCAGTACCAGAGGCGGGGAGAGGAGGGGGGTGATGCGTCATGCGTGAAACGTGATGCGGGATACGTGATGTGTGATGCTGGACCTTGGACTTTGGACTTTGGACTTTGAACTTCGACGTAGCGCGCGTATGCCCACAGAGTGAGGAGGAAGAATAGCGCGCTAAGCAGGTTTTTGCGTTCAGCCACCCAGGCCACGGTATCTACTTGCAAAGGATGCAGCGCAAACAGCGCGGCCAGCAGCGCACTGCGCCAGAACGCATCCGTCAGCCGTTTGAACAGGAGAAAGACCACAACACTGTTGAGGGCGTGAAACAACAGGTTGACGAGGTGATGCCCGGCTGGCTTCAGACCGAAGAGTTGGCAATCCACTATGTGCGACACCCAGGTCAGCGGATGCCAGTAAGTATGGTCGCCGTGGAGTCGCCCAAAGGCCCAGGCCAGCCCCTTCCAGGTCACGCCGGCCTGGACCTGACGATTCTGCACGATGTAGCAGTTGTCGTCGTAATTGACGAAATCGTTGTGAACCACCGGCCAATACACAGCCAGCGTCGCCGCGGCCAGGAACAAGCAGATAAGGAGCGTAAGCCGGCTGTCTTTAATGCGGTCCATCAAGCTCCGCCATTTTGCCCATTCCCCCCTCTGGCCACAATCGCCAAACTCAGAGGGCAGACCTAGATAGCCGCGGATGAAACACGGATGGAACCAGACGACCAAAGGATATAGTCACGAATTGAACAAATGGTTCCTCGACAAGCCTTAACTAGACTGTACCATCCGGACACCCTCGGACCCGCGTTCCGCAGGCGATTTGGCATGCAGTTGACTTCTTGCAGGCGATGCGACGTGTTTGGCTGGCCAGCTTGGTTCTGTTCTTCGCGACTTTTGCGGTCTTCAGCCGCGTATTGCTCGCGGATTTCGTCAAGTGGGACGATGATATCAGCGTATATGAGAACCCCCACATACAAGGCCTGGATTGGGAACATTTGCGCTGGATGTTCAGCGATGCCAGCTACGCCCTGCGCTATGAGCCGCTTAATTGGTTGAGTTATGCCCTGATCTACCAATTCGGCGGCTTGAAGCCCTTTGGCTACCACTTGGCGAATCTGGTTTTGCACTGCCTGAACACGGTGCTCCTGTTCGCGGTCATTCGCCGGTTACTGGGGGCAGCCAGCGCGGCGGAGAATGCCGCTGGCCGGTTGGAGCCAGCCACTTTGCCTGCCGCCTTGGGAACGTTGCTTTGGGCGCTCAATCCTTTGCGCGTGGAACCGGTTGCTCACGTGACCGACCTCAGGTACTGCCTCTTGCTTTTTTTCCTCTTGGTTTCGTTATGGTCTTACCTGCGAGCGCACCAAAGCGGCAGCGGTGACACCGCTCGGCGTTTTTTCCACTGGTGCTCGCTCGCAGCCTTTGCTCTCTCAATGTTGTCGCTGCCGTTTGCTTTCGCTTACGCCGCCGTGCTCCTGGCTGTGGACTGGTATCCTCTTCGCCGGTTTGAGGGCTGTACGTATTGGTGGCAGGATGCGAGAGCGCGCAAGGTGTTGCTGGAAAAGATTCCGTTCTTCGTAATAGGCGGCCTGCTGTTCACGACTTTTCTTGCCAGGGTGAATCCCAGCGGGATTTGGGCCGCGCTACCCGTGGCGGGTGGCTCCAACCCGTTTGAGCAGGGCATGCAGGCGCTCTACGTTTGGGCGTATTATGCGTGGAAGCCCTGGGTACCGTTTCATCTCTCGCCGCTATACACTACGCTGGTAAACTTTAATCCCAATTCATGGCCCTTCTGGTTGAGCGCAGCGCTTGTTGTTGGAACCACGGCGTTGCTCGTGCGGAGGCGCAACCAATGGCCTTGGGCGCTCGCGTTGTGGGTCAGCCACCTCATGCTGCTGTTACCCGCGCTGGGTCTGACGGAGCGCCCACACTCCACTGCCGACCGCTATGATTACCTGCCTGGCCTTGTCTGGGCCGTGGTTATCGCAGCCGCCCTCTGGAAAATCAACACACAGCCCAGGTGGCGGCTGGCGGGAATGACCTGTGCAGTGGCCCTTTCACTGTTCTGGGGAACGTTGAGCTTGCAGCAGACCCAAGTCTGGCAAAACAGCATCGCCCTGTTCGAATACTTGATCCCTGAATTGGGTAATAACCCCAGCCGCGCCGACATTCACTGGCGCCTTGGTTGGGTGTATGCGCACCAAGGGAAAACCCAGGAAGCAGTGAAGCAGTACCAAACCTCGCTGAGCATCCGGCCCGCCCCCGGACCCTACCTCGCTTTCGCCGAGCTTCTCGAAAAGCATGGGGACAGGGAAGGAGCGCTGACCAACTACCTGGGCCTGCTTGACCTGGGTCACCACGCCGCAGCCTATACCAAAGCCGGGGACCTGCTATTAGCGCTTGGGCGAACGGGCCCGGCCATTGGCGAGTACCGGCAGGCGCTCCGCGTGTGTCCCAACCTGGTCCCGGTCTTGAATAACCTGGCCTGGGTTCTGGCCACGGACCGTGACGCGACAAACCGCAACGGCGCCGAAGCCGTGCAATTGGCCGAGCGCGCTTGCGCCTTGACCGACCGCCAGATCCCGGTCGTGGTCGGCACCCTGGCCGCGGCGTACGCCGAAGCCGGCAGGTTCAAGGAGGCGATCGAAACCGCTCAGCAAGCGCGGGCCTTGGCCCAGGCTGCCGGGCAACCCGATGTCGCTGAAAAGAACCGCCAGTTGCTGGAGCTTTACCAGTCTGGACGGGCTTGCCGGCAGCCACCGCCAACTGCAAGCGGCCGACCCGGGCATACCGAGTAACCGGCACTTTATCTCGGCCGTTTTGGTTGGTTGGTCGTTCCGCTCCCCATAATCCTCTCCAGCGCCTCTGGGGCCGCCACGCGCACCGACTCTTCCTTGTCCTGCGCCAGCCGAGTCAGCGCTTCAAGGGCAGGGCTGCCCGACCGACCGGTCTTTGCGACTGCCTGGGCTGACCCCTCGTGCGCCAACACGCCAATCAGCGGCGCCACCGCAGGAGCCCCTATCTTCGCCAGGCTCTGCGCGGCTATTTCCTGCTCACTCGCGCTGCCGCGCTTCAGCATTTGAATCAGCGCCGACACCGCACTGGCCGCATCCGGGCCGGCTTCGCCGAGGCCGTAGGCGGCGGCGCACCGCACGAGCGTATCGCCGTCCTGCAACGCGTGCGTCAAGTCCGGCACCGCCGGCTTGCCAATCCGGCCCAATGCCCCGCCTGCTTCCCAGTAGGTTCCGTTCACTTTATCTTGCAAGGCCTGGACCAGCTCGGGCTCCGCTGCCACCGCTCCCGGGCCGAGCTTTCCCAACGTTCGCGCCGCCGCCGGGTGGATCAGGTAGGCGTTGAGCGGGTTTACCCGCTGCAGGATGGGCCCGCGCAATCGCTGGGGAAGGCTGCGCGCGTGACGCCAGATCAGTTTCCGCCAGCGGGAATCATCGGCTCGGAGCAGCCTGGCCAGTTCGGGGACCGCATTGGTTCCGAGCGCCGCCAGGGCGGCCTCAGCCTCGGCACGAGCCTTGGGATCGGAAGGGTTGGAGATCTGGAGCAGCCATTCTCTGACTGTCCTGCCCTGGTAAACCAGGTTTCTCGCATCCGCTCCGGAGATCAGCGTACCGATCACCACGCAAAAGCCTATGACGGCCAGCCCCACCATTAACCAGGCGCGGTGGCGCAGGAAAGCCTTCGGCCACAGAGAAGCTGAGCTGCTTAATCGGTCGCTCGCATCCACCGCGCTCAACTCTTGGGGGCCGCGACTTTGGCGGCCTCGATCAGCTCCCAGAATTTCGGGTTCTGCTGGAGCGCCTCGTCCTCCTGGACCTTCAGCCCGGAGCGGAACAGGAAGTCCTTGAGCGTATGACGATTGAGAATGCGATGGACGACCAAACCCAGGTCGTGCCGCTCGAAATAGACGCGGTAGTCCCCCACCCGAAACCGGTGCAAGCTCCGGCCGGCGCGCTCGAGCTTGCCGAACTGGTCCATTTCCGTGTTCAGGACCTGCTGCGGCAGCCCGCGAAACTCGCCCAGAATCTTGAGCTGCAGCTCTTTAGGCATCCGTGCCAGTTCCGCCGCGCTGGTGGGATTGAAGATGATTTGGAATAAGCGCATTTATTGCCTCGAGTCAGACTTCCGGCTTCTCAACATTAAACATAGGCCCTTTCCGCATCTTCCCTGCATGATACACCGATCAGGTCGGCAAGCAAGTCTGCATAGTAGCATGCCGACGTAAGGAGGCTCACACTTCTTCGGGAATCGGTCGTTCTGGGCTTGATCAGAGCCTCCTTACGGGCCTGTTGCCCAAGTCGTGGCTGCCGTCTATTGGGTGGGCGAGCGTCCCCGCGAGCCCTTTTTTCCTCAGCATTCCATAACGGTTTGGGCTCGCGATGACGCTCGCCCTCCCGGCAAGGCGGTTCGGCAACACGCCCTTACGTCGGCTGTTACAGGCGCTCAGCGCAACGCTTCGATTGCGTCCGCGAGCTTGTGCCGGAAAGCTTGCCAATCCTCAGGCGGGAAAAGCGGTTCGTGCTCCCGTTCACCTAATTTGAAAGCTGAGAGCCGGCTGGCGATCAGTGCCTCCCCCGCGGCAGCAAGGGGTGTCCCGTGCTGTTCGTTCGCCAGCCGCGCCAGGGTCAGCATATAGCGATAATCGTCAATGCCGGCGCGGAGCTGCTCGAAATGGATGGAGGGGACGAGTCGCCCGTCGGGGGTGGCATTGCACCAGGCGTAATCATCCTCGCGGCAGTCCAGCGCATAATACGGATCGCCCGCCGCCGCGTTCCAGTGCCAGGAAAGCCGGAACTTCATATCGAACTGCTTTGCCGCCTTGTAAAGGTAATAGCCGTAGGTCCAGCGGTTCCCGCCGTTGTAGAAGGCCCAGTCAACGCCCGATTCGTGCAGCAGGTTGACTCCATCCTCATCGTGCAAGTTCCAGTCGGCGACGTGAAATGCCTTTGAGAGTTGGAAGTGCGGGTCGCTCCGGTCTTTGCCGGTGAAGCTGCTGGCCCCCGTGAAGAAAGGCGGCCCCTTGGGGAAGGCTTTGCGATACGCCTCCGCATTTTGGCAAGCGCGTTTGAGATCATCACCCAGCGGTTCGTCGGCCAAGTTCCAGAAGACGGGAATCCAGGCCTCCTGGACCGCATGTCTTTGTATCGCCGAATAGATGGCTTTGATGAAGGCGCTGTAATCACTGAAACCCGCCGCCTTCATTGGGTCGGTGTCCTGGTAATAGGCGTTCAGGCCAGTGACGCCGCTACCGTAGCTGCACACGGCCAGAAAGCCAAGGTCCTTGGCAAGCCGCATTTGCGTGTCCGCCGTTGCGAAATCGAGCATGGGTTGCCCGTCTTTGAAGCCTTGGTAACGGACCGTCGGAATACCACTGCAAGCCGTGAAGCCGTACTCGCGCAGCTTCCGCAGGCTTGCCAACGTGAGGCGTTGGCTGAACTCCGCCGCCGCCGGGTCATCCTCATACCAAGGCACCCCAATTGAATGGCCCCACGGCCCGGCCGGGATGTCAATGGGGTCCAATAATCCTTTGCGGACTCTAACCTCGAGGGGCACGGTCGCGGCCCCGCCAGACTCTGAGGTGAGGGTGAGCGCACCTGTGTACGTGCCGGGTTTCGCATCAGGGGGCGTCTTGAGGGTGATCCAAAACTGACGGGTGACTCCTTGAGGCGCTGACACCGTGTTGGTCGGCATAATCAAGCGAGGGCTGATCGTATAGACGGACCCTTCCATGCTCACCCGGCTAAGCCGGTAAGAAACAAAGCCAATATCCACCGCATCGTCTGGTATCTTCCCAGCCGGTCCAGTCAATGGGCTTGCCTCGAGCCTGGCTGTGCCAAGGTCTTTAAGGGGGACCACGCCGAGCGTGGCCGTCTCGTACTGCCCCGCGAACGCTTCCAGGCGGAGGGGCTTGCCGATTTCCTGCCGCTGCGGCATGTCGTTGTAGTACACCTCCCTCATTGGGTCGCGCTGGAAAAGAACGTAACCGCGGCGTAGATCTTCGCTGCCGGGCTGCAGCGGGTCGCCCGTTGGGGGATGGAGAATGCGTTTGAAGTAATTATCAAAATAGAACTTCCGCTTGTCTTCCACCCACTTCAAGAACCGCTGGCCTTGCGCCGATTTGGCGACGGGATAAATCACTACGGCTGAGACGCTGCACGCCCAGTTCTCCCCGGAAAACTCCAGGCTCAGTTCTCCGTTCGTGACCTCGACATCAAAAGTCTTCTCCTGGTACCGCCGCCGCTGGTACTTGTCGAAAGTGTTGTCGCCGGGCAGGTCCTCGACATCCCAGAACCGGAAGTACTTCTGCTTGAGCTGGCCGAAGTCCATGACGTCAGCAGCCACTTCTTTCCCCTGGGCCAGGACCGCGCGGCGGCGGTAGTATTGAAACTCCCCCCAGAACCCGGAGGGATTGTCCAAGTTCAGGAACACGCGGTATTTCCCGTTTGGAACATCCACTGCCAGACCGCCGGACTCGAGGCAAATGAAATCCTGGTAGAGCGGATCGGGTTGCAGCACGTCAAACGCGCGCCACACTTTCGCGTCTTTCAAGCCGTAACCCCGGCCCTGGCTGTAGCTCGTGGCGGGCGTGATGGGAGTAAATCCTTCCATCACCGGGCTGGTGCCCGTCCCGAAATCGAATGCATACAGGCCGTCGAACTGTATTTTCTCCGCCGAATCGTCGCGCTCGAGCCGCAGGTTGTCCACGAACAGCGGTGCTAGCGGTTTGTCCCCGATGCTCAGCACGAGTCGGTTTACGGCGCTCAGCAACAGCCTCCGTCCTGGTCGCGACTTTTCGCCCACGTACAATTGCTTCACCGGCAGCACCAGCGTGCTTTGCCCTGGGGGGACGACGGTGTCGTAATTGACGCGTGTCCAGTAGTCCTTCGTGGCGGCGTCGCGGATTTCGATGTAGAGTTGCAAGGGTTCCTTGGCCGCGGTGTAGAGGTCCGCCTTCAAGTAGTCGTAACCGGACCAGTCCTGCGGGCCGTCCATGATAGCGTAGGATTTGTCTATGCGCAGCGCCCTGGTGCCGTCAGTGGCGTGCTCTGGAACGACCGTGCCGCCTTCGAAAGGGTTCTTCTCCTCGAACGAGGTGATGGCTTTAAGGGCGGGGACGCTCGAATCGGTTTTCTCTGGCTCGAGAGCCGTTCCACACGCGTAACAAGTCTTCCACGTAAGCTGGTTGCGATAACCGCATTCCCGGCAGCGCACGACGTGGGCTCCCAGGTCACCGGGCGGCGCAATGGCAGCCTCTTCCGCGCCGAGTTCCGGCTTGTCCGTCAGCGGCACTTCGGTGCCGACTTTCCTAAGGGTGACGTCATCAATCCAGAAATAGCCTGGGGCCATCAGTCCGAAGGATGGACCGGCCTGCTTCTTTTCCTTGATCTCCCCAACATAGGTGAGCTTGGTCCACCCGAACGATCCGTTCTTGCCCAGAGGAATATACTTCCCGTCGAACATGAATTCGGTGGTCTGGTTCCACACGCCCACTCCGATATCCAGCCCGCGAAGGTAAGCGGTTATTTGGTAACGGCCCGGCTCGAGGTCCCGCAGTTGCACGACGCGAATTTTAGGTGCTGATCTCCCGACCAGCAGACATGAAGAACGCCCGGAGTGGGCCACACGCCCAACCGCGAAGTCGCAATCGCCCTCGTACTTCCACCCACCCCATTTCGCGAATACGAGCCCGAACTGGTCTTTGTCTTTGGGCTGCTCGAAAGACGGATCCTCGAGCAGATTCTCCTGGGCTTGCGCCGAAACGAGGAAAACACCTGAAACGGCTAGAATCCAAAGAAACTGTTGCATCTACGGGGCCATCGCACAAGCTAGAGTGGTAGCGCGTACGGGAATCGAACCCGTCTTTCAGCCTTGAGAGGGCCGTGTCCTAACCGATAGACGAACGCGCCGCACGGACATACTCGTAAATGCTAGCGGTTGCCGGCCCAATGTCAATGAGAGGACGATACATCCTCGCCCAGTTCGACATTCCAATAGGCGAGGTCAATGAAGTGTTTCCAACTGTCGTGCTGGTGCAGGGTGAAGTTGATTTGCAGGAAGGGACGCCACTTCGGCCGCTTGGGTTTGCGGATGAGACGCATTCCGGCTTCCTGCGGCAACCGGTTCGCCTTGAGGGTGTTGCACCCGATGCAGGAGCACACGATGTTTTCCCACGTGGTCGGGCCGCCGCGGTCGCGCGGAATCACATGGTCCAGGTTCAGGTCATTGCGATCGAAGGTCATGCCGCAGTATTGGCAGGTGTTCTGGTCCCGCTCGAAGATGTTGTGCCGGGTGAATTTCACTTCCTTCTTTGGCAGGCGATCATAAACGATAAGCAGGATCACGCGCGGCACCCGGATGCGAAAGGAAACGGTGCGCACGGATTCGGGATGCGGCTCGTGCTGGGAGAGGTCGTGCCACTCGTTGAAGTTGAAGGTCTGGAAGGAGCCGTCGCTGCGATTGAGCACGACCTGGGCGTGGCCCTGGAACAGGAGTGTCAGCGCCCGACGGGCGGTGCAAACATTAACCGCCTGCCAGAGGCGATTCAGCACCAGCACATGTTGGTTGAGGATGGAACTCATATCCGATCCAACTCAGGGGAAGATACAAAAACGGCTTGGGCGTGTCAACGCAGGGCTGCGCCGCGCCGACCACGCGATTCAACGCTTGACTTTCACCTGCGTAATCTGGAAGGTGGAGTAGAGACGGACGAATATGCCTCTGTACGAATACGAACTGTGCGAGGGGACGTGCGCGGCGTGCGGCGGGAAGTTTACCTTGCACCGTCCACTGTCGGCGGCGCCATTGACCAAGTGCCCGGCATGCAAGAAGCCGGTTCGCCGGGTATGGTCCACCTTCAACTCACCCCGGACGCTCTCGATCTCGGACGCCAAGAAAGCCGGGTTCACCGTGCTTAAGCGTGTCAGCAAAGGCGAATACGAACGGCAGTAGGGCGAAACTCGGCTGAACCTAGTGAGGCGTTCCGGACGTGTTGGCGGCGGGAGGCTGGTGGGCGAGGATGGCCGCAACTCTCTTTTCGCCTTCAGCCAATTGTCCCGCGTCGAGCTTGCGCTGCGTGCCGTTGCGGAAGACCACGGCCAGCCGGTTTCCTTGCGCGGCGGCGACGGCGTACCAGACAAAAGCCTCCAGGTAATCCGGCTTGCCCTCAAGTCCGTCGCTGTAGAAGTTACCCAGAGTCATGCCCGCTTCGGCGTAGCCGTTAGTGGCCGACTGGCGGAACCAGTTTAAGGCGGCGGTAACATCCCTGGAAACACCCTCGCCCTTGTCGTACATCATGCCCAGGTAATACTGCGCGCCCGCGTGACCTTGCTGGGCGGCCTCTTGGAAGAGCCGCGCAACCTGGGCCTGGTCGGAGGCCGGAGTCTGGTAAAGGGCCAATGCTTCTTTGAAAACCGTGTCGGCATCGCTCGTCAGACCCCGGAGCAGCCTCGACACCTCGCCCTTCAGTTCGGTCTCCCAATAACGATCCAGGGCCGGGGCGAGCGTTTCCAACACCGGTTGGTCTTTGGCCGCACGGAGTCGGCGCGCGCAGTCCTGGATGAACTCACTGCGCGCAGGGGATTGCAGCTTCGCTACCACGGCGACCTGTTCTTCATCCAGCCCACGCAGGGTGGTGGCCAGTCTCTGGCAGCATTGGCTGGAGACGGAGTTGCCGGCGAGGAACAGGCTGCAGTCATGACGGAAGTCCGCTGCGGAGAGCCGCTCCAGCCCGCGTGCGGCGAACTTCTGGGCGAGGGGGGACTGCAGCTTGCCCAGCAACCGGGCAATTATCAGATAACCGAGCGGACCGGTTTCGCCGGATTCGTAGATCTCCTTAAGCGCCTGGTCATTGTATCTGCCCTTGCCCTGGATGGTGAGGCTGGCTTCCCGCAGAACGATCCACGGCCAGGAACGCGCAGGAAAGAGGTCATCGCTACGACGCAGCAGCCAGCCGACAGCCAGCCCCATGAGGTCGCTGCGCGTCTTGCCGGCTAATTGCAGGTCCACGGGTATCGAAAAGTCCGCTATGTCTGCCCCCGGAGCGTCGGGTTTGCCCAGAAGCTGGTTCAAGGGCTCGAGGATATCTCCCAGCTTGAGCTGCCGCAGGAGGCCGGGCAGGCGCGCCGCGGTCTCAGTGGACAGGGAGGAACGCAGCAAGGGCTGCAGGTACTTGGAAGAGATCACCTCTTCGACGAGGAAGGCCGCTGCCGAGCTGAGCGGGGCGTTGGTGTCGCAGAGGTCCGGCAGGCTGGAGGCGCTGGTTTCGAGCCGCTGCCAGGCGTGGTCGAATGCGCCGGTCTCGAAGCGGATTTGCACCGTGCCCTCGCTGTTGTCGCCGGTCGTGCGGAATTCGAGGAGGCGGCCGGTGACGGTGTCGAGCTTGACGAGCAGGGTCGCGTTGCTCCGGATGAGGACGTCGCCGTCGAACCAGGAGGTGCAATTCCAGCGGTGGGCCATGCCCATGCAGGCGACTGGCGGCAGGGCGAGTTCAAACCGGTAGGGCGGCGAGGGGGGCCCCTTGTGCTTCGACTGATTGAAACCGACCCCCGCGTTCAGATTGAATGGACTCGCATTCGTTTCGGCCTCTTTCGGAGTGACCTTCAGGAAGACCTTGAGTTGCTGCCGGGGACAGGGAATGAGCAGCTTGCGGCCTCCCGTGAGGGAATAGAGCCCCGCAAGCCCGCTTTTGAACACCACGGCGTATCCATCCCTTGCCGCCACTTGTGGGTTCGCATTCAGTGCGCGCAGGGTCAGGCCGCTGTGCGGCGATAGGACGAGTTCCCCTTCGGGGGCGGGGGCGGGAAAACCGGAGAGGGTGACGGCCAGATCCTCGCCGTTCGCGTCCAGCTTCGACAGCCACTCCCGGAGCTTGAGCATGGTTTGCTCGGTGCGCGATAACGCCTGGTCGAGGGGCGGGGCTTCGTCGTATTCGACGACTTGGATCTGGAGCGGGACGCGCCCCCCCGCATCTGGTGAGCCGAGGGTGACTTTGTAGGACAAGAATCGGGCCGAGCGCCAAAGCTTGTCCTCGACCGTGGCGACGAGTTGGCCAGGCAATTCCATGCCGGGTTTGAGATCCAGGTAGCGGAGGACCGCCTCCGGGCTGTTCTTCTTGTTGCCGGTGACTTCGATGCGGTCAACGACGCCCCGCGGCCCCTCCTCCAGCACGGCCACCCGCAGGTCGGCGGTCCGCGCCGTTTTGTCCGGCACTACCTGGAGTTGCACTTTGGACGAGAGGAAGCCGTTCTCATGCATGACCTCGGTCACCGCGTCGGTCATCTGGCCAAGGTCAATGTCGGAGAACGGCGCGGGGTCGCCCTTGACCCAAGGCGCTTCCGGGGGCTCGGAGTTCTCGGATGTCGCACCAGTCAGAGGATCGGTCGTTGGAGCTTTGTCCTGGAAGGCGAAGGGTTGCTGCACCGATTGGGTGGTCACCTGGGAGGGAGTGAGGCGATCGAGGATTGCCGCGGCGGGCACGTTTGTCATGCCCGTGACCGTGACCTCGCCGCACGTATAACGGGGTCCTTCGGCTACCGTGACGACGATCCGATCGGCTTTGGCGTCAAGCCGGGCCTCGATGTGCGCCTCGGGGAAACCGCTGTGTTGATAGCCGAGCAGCAAATCCCGCGCGATCGCCTCCACGTACGCATCCCGGGGGGCGAGGGGGTCGGAGATAGCGAAGAAATTAAGCGTGTCTCTCAGGGCTTGGCGCAGCGTTTCAGGGGGGAAGGTCTTGGTGCCCTCAAAGACGAGCCGCTGCAGGTCGTAGAACTCGCCGACGCGCGAGGTCAGGAGCTCGACGATGTCCCAGTGTCCCTGTTCCGCGGCGGTGGCCTTGGGGGTGCGGCCGGATTTATCGAGCGCGGCGAGGTCGGCATTCCGGCTGAGGAGCAGCTCGACCAATTCGGCAGAGCCCTTGCGGGCAGCCAGGTGCAAGGGAGTTTCGCCGGTCGCGTTGCGGGCGTTGACATCCGCATGGCTCGCCAGCAACAGCTCGGCGACCTCGCGGTGCCCGTCATACATGGCCATGTGGAGGGGTGTTTCTTCACGCAGCCCGCGGGCATTGACTTGCGCCTGGTTGGCCAGCAGCAATCGTGTGATCTCCGCCTGCCCGTCCAACGCGGCCAGATGGAGTGCCGTGCTGCCGTCTTCGGTTCGCGCGTCAACCAGCTTCGGGTCCGCCTGCAACAGGGTCTCGACTTTCTCGGCGTCGCCGGCGCGGACGGCGTCGAAAAGGTCCGTGCCTGTGACCGCTCCGCAGCACGCCGCCACTTGGGCGACCGCGACGCAAATGGATGTCAGTCGTTTCATGTCAATGCCTCCTCTTCATAATGCCAACAGGGCGGGCAGCCGTGGGCGTCGGCCAGGTTCATCGCATTGGCCTTTGGCGCGAACGCAAGCAGGGTCACCGGCACTGTGAGAACCACCAAGATCCGCGAGTATAACCCGACCCCAACGCACGCCGAGCGTTTCATTGCTGTTCTTGTATGCGGTTTTAGGCTATTGTGCCACCCATTTCTTTGCAGGATTTGTGTAACCTTCGCAACGGTCCGGGAGTCTATAAGGAGGACGCCGGCACCCCGACGCGCTGTGCTGAGTCGGGGCCGAGTGAAGCGGTGTGGCAGTGTGGCGGCGGAAACGGGACAGGGCGGGAGGACCGAGGAGGAAGCCTGCAACAAGCTTGGAACATGCTAGGAACATGCTAGGAACATGCTAGGAGCTAGCGCTGCGCTTGGGGGATAGTAGGGCGTTGCGGCGGCGGCTCGGTCGCCGGGATTGGTGGGGCAGGCTTCCGCCGCAGATCGCAAGTAGGCGCTGACCGCGCTGACGAAATAGCTGGTGGTCGCACGAGCGACGGATCCGATGTTTCGCAAGTGAGTTGCTCTGGGCGCGCCGCCTCAGCCGGCGATTGCACTTCCGTTGCAGTGGGGAGCGTGTATCTTCGCACGCGATGCCAGTACCGGTAATCAGCATTGCCCAGATGCGCGACTGGGAACAGGCCACGTGGGCCGGCGGTCAAACGGAAGCGGAAGTCATTCGCCGAGTGGGGCAATGCGTTGCCCGGCGCGCCCTCGAGTTGACGCAGGCTGGTGATGTGATCGTGATCCTGGCCGGCAAGGGGCACAACGGGGAGGACGCGCGCTCGGCCCGCGAACACCTGGCGGATCGCAGGGTGGAGGTGTTGGACGTGACGGACACCGCCGCGGACCTATTGAAGCTGGATGCGCTGCTGGCGTTGCGCCCGGCGCTGATGATTGATGGCTTGTTCGGCATTGGCCTGAACCGACCACTCGGGCCGGGGTGGATCAGCGTGATCGAGCGCGTTAATGCCGCCGGTTTGCGAGTGCTGGCGGTGGATACGCCGTCCGGTCTAAACGGGGACACGGGTGAGGCGCAAGAGGCCGCTATCGTGGCCTCGGTGACCCTCACGGTGGGGGCGCCCAAGGCCGGGTTGCTGAGGGAGGCGGCCTGGCGGTTTGTCGGGCGGCTCGAAGTGGCGGCGGATGTGGGGCTGGGGCCCTGCCCGCATGAGAGCGAGGTGCAGTGGACGTTACCCGAGGATTTCATTGGATATCCGCCGGCACGCGAGGCGGCGACACACAAGGGGAGCTACGGACATCTGGCGATTGTGGCCGGGAGCCCGGGTTACCACGGGGCGGCAGTGCTGGCGGCGCGGGGCGCGCAACGGGCGCAACCCGGCTTAATCACCCTCCATACATTGGAATCAGTCTATTTTGCGGTCGCGCCGCAACTGCAGGCGGTGATGGTTTCGGCATGGCTGCCGGAGGGCAATTTGCCCGGCACGCACGACGCCGTCCTGGTGGGACCGGGGCTGGCGGCGGCGGACATGCCCGACCACATGAAGCTGCAGACGCGGCATCAGTGGCGTGACTCGCTTACGCCGGTGGTGGCGGATGCGAGCGCGCTGGACTGGCTGCCGCCAGACGCGGTCCCCAAGAATGCGTTGCGCGTGATGACGCCGCACCCCGGGGAAGCGGCGCGGTTGTTGCGCACGACGCCGCAGCAAGTGCAAGCCGACCGACTGAGGGCGCTGCGCAATGTCTCGCGGCGATTCGGCGATGCCTGGGTGGTGCTTAAGGGCCATCAGACGCTCATTGGGCGAAGCTCGGGGGACGTTTATGTGAATTCGTCGGGCAATCCGCACCTGGCGCAAGGCGGGAGCGGCGACGTGCTGGGGGGGTATCTGGCTGGTTTGCTGGCGCAACCCGCATTGCAGGCAGACCCGCTGAAGGCGATTCGCTACGCGGTGTGGCAGCACGGCGCGGCAGCGGATCGGCTGCAGGCTGCGCGGCCGAATTG
>Ga0335078_10008393_pt1 | contig 15356 bp, 13 predicted proteins | sample Lox_Sample_32_FD_206711 | JGI IMG/M metagenome (GOLD analysis project Ga0335078, IMG submission 206711) | Soil microbial communities from Loxahatchee National Wildlife Refuge, Florida, United States - Lox_Sample_3.2 | ecosystem: Environmental > Terrestrial > Soil > Wetlands | place: USA... | reverse complement strand
GCACCGAAGCGTCGCTGGCAGCAGCGACGTGGTTCCCGACACTCGAGGGCATCTAATCCCGTTCAATCTCTCCCAACAGGCACGGCAGCAAGGTGCCGTTCAGCTGAATCTTGAAACAGTTCACTACAGCAGTGCTCAGATAGAGCAAATTCTCCGTGAAAAGGTTTTCGCGGGCCAATCGACCTACGATTTGATTCGCCCATCTTGGATCAGTTCTCTCGGGTTCTTCGTTGCAGGCCTCCTATTTGTCATCATCCGCGACCGGGTCCATCGGCGCCGCGACAAAGATGAAGAAACGAGGTTGAAGGGGCCGGAGATGGTAACGGTCAAGGATTTCAACCGACGGACTGACGCGGACGGCCTCAGCTTCCTGACTACCGACAAAAAGAAGGCACTCCGCATCCCTCGGGCACTGGAGAGTAGTCACATCATGATCATGGGTGACACGGGCGCTGGCAAGAGTGTCTTGCAGAGACGCATCCTTACCCAGGTTGCCGAGCGTGGAGAAACGGCAATCGTGTACGATCCGGCGCTCGAGTACACGCCCCAGTTTTTCAACGAGGCCCGCGGCGACCTTATTCTTAATCCTCTCGATGCAAGGTGTCCGTACTGGTCGCCTTCGGATGAAGTGATCCACGAAGCCGAAGCCCTAACCCTGGCAACCTCACTTTTTCCAGAGAAGCCCCACGAGAATACGTTCTTCGTCGAAGGCCCCAGAAAGATCTTCGCCCACTTGCTCACGTTGAAGCCGAGTCCCGAGGATCTGGTCCGGTGGATGAGCAACGAAGAGGAGTTGGACCGGCAGGTAAGGGGTACCGAGCTGGAAGCGTTTGTGTACCGCGGAGCCGGTCCACAGCGTGGAGGTGTTCTTGGTGCGCTCAACATGGTTGCCGGCAGTCTGAAACTCTTGCCGCGAGAGAGTGACGCGAAGCAACGCTGGACCACCGAGGAATGGGCGCGAAAAAAGACCGGTTGGCTGTTCTTAACTTCCACACCCAGATTCCGCGAGCGTTTATTGCCGCTCACCAGCCTTTGGCTCGACACGCTAGTGCTTCGCTTGATGAACCAAGGTGATCCTGCCGTGCGCCACGCGTGGTTTGTACTCGATGAGCTTGCTAGCCTGCAGCGATTGCCACAATTACACACTGCCCTGACCGAGAACCGAAAATCGGGAAATCCCGTTGTAATCGGTTTCCAAGGTCGCAGCCAACTCGAGGTGCGCTACGGGCATGAAGCCGAATCAATGCTGTCTCAGCCGGCGACCAAGATTTTTCTGCACACCAGCGAGCCCCGTGCTGCGAAGTGGATCTCTGACACGATTGGCGAAGTCGAGATGGAACGCCTGAAGGAGACGGTGAACACCCAGCCACTGAAACTCACAAACTCCAAGAGCTATCACCTTGAAAGGCGAACGGAGCCACTCGTGCTGCCCTCCGAGATCAGTGGCCTCGAACGTCTTCATGCATTTCTTAAAGTCGGCAATATGGTCGTGCCGTTTGGCTTTCCCTACACAGCGCCACTGAAGTCTCAACAGGGATTCATGCCCAGAGCAGGCTCACCTCGGGTGATCGAAATGGAGAAGAGGCCATCTGAGCCGACGGTAGTTCCGGCCAGACAAGAGACCAGCCCGCGTGGATTGGAAGAAAGCCCGAAGGGGATAGCTGCCGGCCAGGAACCGTACTTCGAGTGAATGAAATATGCTCACGATCTCCAAACCGCTCAGCGCCGGGCAAGCCCAGACATATCACAAGGAAGAATTCGCCAACGCCCAAGAGAACTATTATTCCGAGGGCGACCGCATACGTGGCGAATGGCACGGCAGATTGGCTCAGGAGTGGGAGCTCCGCGGAGAAGTGCAGGAGGAGCACTTCCAGCGCCTTGCCAACGGGCAGCATCCCCTAACGGCTAAACAACTAGTGCGGCACCAAACGGCGCGTGAATACGTCTCTGCGCGAGGCGAGACGGTCAGCACGATGGAGCACCGTGCCGGGTGGGACGCGACGTTCTCGGCTCCCAAGAGCGTATCGTTAACCGCCCTCGTGGGTGGAGACGAGGGGGTGCGCCAGGCTCATCGAGACAGTGTCAAAGTTGCATTGAACGAAATGGAAAGGTTCGTCCAGGCTCGCATGGGAGGCAATCGCGTTCCGGAGACAACTGGTAAATGGATCGCGACGAGCTTCGAACACGACAGCGCCCGACCTGTGAATGGATATGCCGCACCGCAATTGCATACCCATGTAGTGTTCTTCAATCTCACTGAAACGAAGAATGGCGAAGCGCGAGCGTTACAGCCGCACGAGCTCTACCGGTCTCAACAATATGCGACAGCGATTTACCGGTCGGAGTTGGCACTTCGTCTGAAAGGCCAAGGCTACGAGATCGAGAGGGGCAAAAGCGGTCAGCCGGAGATCGTCGGCTACACACGCGAGTACCTCGATGCCTCCAGTCCCAGAAGTCAGCAGATCCAAGCTTACCTTGAACAACAGGGTGTCAAAGGGGCTGGCGCCGCGCAGATCGCAGCGCACCAGACCCGCGACGACAAGTTGTCGGCCATCACGCACTCGGAAATGCAGCGGATGCACAAGGAAATGGCAGAGCGATTCGGCAACCAGCCGGAACAGGTGATCCGCGCCGCCCATTCCCAGGAAATCGAGAGGAATGCTCCGAACCGCCAGCACCTCGAGTCGGCCCTGACGTACGCCCAGGACAAGAATCTCGAAAGGCATGCTGTCACCGACGAGCGCGACCTGATGCGAGATGCGCTGAAGCACTCCATGGGAGAAGCTGGCTTCGGCGAGGTGCGCGAGAGATTCGAAAAGCGGATAGACTCAGGCTCCCTGATCCAAGTCGAAAGCAACTCGACGGCCCGTGCGTTCACTACGGAAAGGATGATCCAGTTTGAACGCGACAACGTGACTGAAATGCGAAAGGGCCAAGGCCAACACGGTCCCTTGGTGAGTCCCGAAACATGGCAGTCTGTCCAGCAGAACCACGCGCACCTAAGCACAAGCCAACGAGCAGCCGTAGAGCAGATTCTGACAACTCAGGACAAGATCATTGGTCTTGAAGGCGTAGCGGGGGCCGGCAAAACTACCTCGTTGACTGCTGTCCGCGAGGCCGCAGAACGCGAAGGGTACCAAGTGAGCGGGCTCGCTCCCACATCGCGCGCCGCTCACAAACTGGGGGAATCAGGAATTGAGTCGCACACATTGCAACGTGAGCTTATACGAAATGAAACGCCCAGTGACGGGCAGAAGCGGCTGTTCGTGATCGATGAATCGAGCCTTGCCAGCACGAAACAAATGAACGAGTTCTTTCACCGTTTGCAGCCGCCCGACCGCGTCCTCTTGGTTGGCGATACGCGGCAACATGAGGCAGTGGAATCTGGCCGGCCATACAAGCAGCTCCAAGAAGCGGGGATGGAGACGGCCAAGTTGGGTGAGATTTTGCGGCAGAAGGATCCGGCTCTGAAGGATGCCGTGGAGCAGTTCGCGCGCGGCGATGTCCACGGAGGAATCGCGCGTCTCGAGCAGCAGGGCCGCGTGCACGAGATCGTTAATCCCCAAGACCGGTTCAAGTCGATTGCTCGGGAGTACTCACGGAATCCAGAGGGAACGCTGGTTATCTCTCCCGATAACGAATCACGACGCGAATTGAATTCGCTGATTCATCGCGAGTTGCAGAATCGGGGAGACGTGAGCAAAGACGAGCACAAACTCCTTGTACTGGAATCGCGTCAGGAGATGACGGGAGCAGATCGGCAGTGGGCCGGACAATACGAGCCTGGTGATGTGCTTCGATACTCGCGTGGCAGCAAAACTGAGGGCATCAAGCCGGGTGAATACGCACGGGTCACCGGCGTGGACGCGAAAGAGAACCGGCTAACCATCGAACGCGAGGTGGGCACTCTGCAAACCTACGATCCCCGCCGCCTCTCAGGTGTCTCAGTGCACCGCGAAGCGGAACGCGAGCTTTCAGAGGGAGACCGCGTTCAGTTCACCGCGCCGTCCCGCGAATTGCATGTTGCGAATCGTGATCTCGGCACTGTCGAACACGTCAACTCCAACGGCGATCTTAGAATCCGGATGGACTCAGGCCAGGAAGTCCGATTCAACGTTCGCGAGCACCCGCACCTTGACTATGGTTACGCAGTGACCAGCCACAGCAGCCAGGGGCAAACCGCGGACCGAGTGCTAATCCATGTGGATACCGAAAAGAGCGAGCTATTGGTCAACAACCGCTTTGCGTATGTCTCCGTTTCGAGGGCTCAACACGATGCCCACATCTACACAAATGACGGAAGCAAGCTCTCCCGTAGTCTCAATCGCGAAAGTTCCGAACGTACAGCAACAGAGGTGGAGCAGCGGCCACCCGCCGCAGTGGCCGAATCAATCAACCAGCGGGGTAGCCGGCCCTCTGAAGAGGAACAAGGTCACAGCCTCGGCTTAGGACTGGCTTAATCTGCTGCGCGGAATAGCGCGCCGGCTCCCAAATACTAACTTGGGAAATGTCTTGACATTATCGGCAGAAGTGCCGATGATTGACCTGTGAAATATCCGGGAGGAAAAGGCAAGTGCTTTCAGCAAATCATCAATATCTTGCCTCCCCATTCCACGTATATAGAAACACATCTGGGCGGTGGCGCGGTTCTGCGCAATAAGCAGCGAGCTGCATATTCCATCGGCATCGACAAAGATGCGCAAGTGATCTCATTCTGGCGCAGCCATCTGCCTGATCTTGCGGAGTTTGTTCATGCTGATGCTATTGTTTTCTTGCGGTCATATCGATTTCAAGGCACTGAACTGGTTTATTGCGACCCTCCGTATCTTCCTTCAACGCGAAAGCGAAATAGGATCTATCACCATGACCTAACGGAAGCAGATCACCGCTCACTTCTCGACGTTTTGGTGTCCCTTCCGTGTTCGGTGGTCATTTCAGGCTACGCGTCGGGACTCTACGATAAACAGCTCGAACACTGGAGCAAGATCAGGTTCTTCGCGAAAGCCCACGACGGGCTTCGTGAGGAATGCGTGTGGTTCAACTACTCCGTACCGGAGCGCCTCCACGACATGAGGTATTTCGGCGCGAACTACAGAGAACGTCAGGACTTCAAGCGACGCATGGAGAGATTGCGAAGAAGAATCGCGAGGCTCTCCTTACCGGAGCAACACGACCTTAGCCAATGGCTGTCCGCACACCTGGATCAAAGAGATGCAGCGTATGCAAACCTTCACCTACCTCAAAGGGCCTGACACGTTCGAGCTTTCTCTGCCCGACGCCGACAAGACAATTGTCAGTGGCGTGCGTTGGGGGAATCCCTGCACTCTATTCACACCTGCATATTGGTACACACAATATGTCATGCGCGGTCCCACTCAAACTCCGACTCGACATCGTCTGGGACTGACGTTCGCAGAAGAGGTTGCAGCTTGCGTTCTTGGTGGGTACGGCATCCCTGCAGAGGTCGGGAAAGCGGCATTCGAACACGTAAAGCAAACAGGATTGATTCAAAGTCTTTGTGACGATGCTACCGTCTTGGAGCACGCATTGTGCGAACCGCTTCGGATCGAGAATCGGATGGTCCGGTATAGATTTTGGAAAAAAAAGGCTTCGTATCTCGCATCTGCATTCCGCCATCTACGCTTTACGCAGTTGCCCCTTGATGATGCCCTGGAGCTGCGCAATGAGCTTTTGGCACTGCCGGGTATAGGTCCAAAGACCGCATCGTGGATAGTACGAAACTGGACCGGCTCCAATGCGATAGCTATTTTGGACATCCACATTGTTCGTGCAGGTGTGCTCATGAACCTCTTCGGCTTACACGAGCGGGTCGAGAAAGACTACTTGCAAATGGAGATGCGATTTGTGGCTCTGGCGAATAACCTCACCGTGCCGACTTCAGATCTTGATGCGTTGATATGGTCAATGATGCGGACCACACCATATCTTGTCGCACAAGTATTGAGGTCTCATAACCGGCTATATGCAAACAGCGGAGCGGCCTAACTTTCAGTCGTGCGCGAACCGATAACCATCCCGCCAACTCCAATTATCCGCCCAGAAGAGCCAAGCATCTCTGAAATGTGCGGCTCGCCTGTTACTCCCAAAGGACAGCACGCCAAGTTCATTGCCTCCGCGACGTAACACATCGTCGCAGCAACTATGCCGGCATCGCGCCATATCAAACTCTCAGGATACTCGTACTTCGCTGCGATCAAATCCACATCCGCCACCATCCAGAGCAAACGTCCCTTGTGGAGCGCCAAGGTGTTCTCCGCTTGGTGAGTGAGATTGGAAAGAGCGCCCTCACTCGCGCATGCGACTTGTTCGGTAGCATGCGCAATCGGGTCGTAGCGGAACAGTCTGTGCCCGATTCGGTCCACGATCAAGACGTCAATTTCGTGGACGCCTCCCGACGACGGATAGCGCCGGTGTTGCCATCGTTCGAGGGAGTGTATTGGTGTACTCGAAGAAACCCCAACTGAATTCCACAGCCATGTCCAAAATGCCGGATCATCAACCGGGCCAAACTCCCGCCGCGTAATCCTCTCCTGGAAGACTGAGAAAAAGCCTGTCTGTGGATCACACTCGACCGGGCTTGGGAGGTAAGTTTTACCGACTGTCCGGTATGCATAAGGTGACTGCGGCCTTCGGTTCGGCCAAGGTTTCGGACTGGGAAGCTCAATATGGTGCATAGCCAAGTTCTTCCATCACCGAATAATGTTTACTGCAGCCCCGACAGGCACCACAGGCCCAGACGCTTCGATGGCATGAATGTGCCCAACACAGGATCTCCATGGGGACCCCAGATTTCCTTACCAGCTCGGCAGAGGTGAGATCAATGGCTGGAGCTGACACCCTTAGGTGTCCCTCTTGCATGCTCATCAGTCGGTCTAGATTCGAGTAGAAGTCCACCGACCCATCAATATGTATCGAGTCCGACGCTACCGAACCCGAGATAAGGTGCGTGACTCCAAGGGAAAGAGCGGACATACCCGCAACGGTAACGAGTAGTTGATTTCTGAAAGGCCACCACTCAGGCATCGGAGCAATGGCGAGCGGGGCTGCATTGGCAAGATCGCCAGAGCCGGATGCGCAACAATTGGAGGTAATGACATGATGTTCCAAGCCAATCGCTTTGGATGCGGCGAGTGAGGCGCGAATTTCAGCCGCTGCGCAGACCTGTCCGTAATCCACCGTGAACGCAAAGCGTGGCCGTTTCCAATACGCAAGCGCAATAGAGTCGATACCGCCTGATAACAGTATTCCTGTACTCATTACGCAATTGCGCGCCAAGTAACTCGATAAACCGCACTCGCGAAATCATCGACGACTTCGCAACCGGTTCCGGTCAACATTTTCAGGTTTTCCTCTCTCTCGTTTTGCACAAAAACAACAACGGGTACGTTTCTCTTTCTTGCCCATCCGACTTCAAATACCGTTCCAGGGTCAAAATGATCGAGCAATGCCAGAACCGCAGCACAACGCTCAAGAGCTTCGATGTCAGCCGGCACGACGGTCTCGGCTAACCCAAGTCCCACGTCGTGAAAAGGCGAAAAGACGGCCACGGGTTGCTGGCGAAGAGCCTCGCGGGCTTGTTCAACAAGCCAACGCGCACCCATATTGAAAAAGGGGCCTGCTAAATATACAGACGCAGTTTGCAGGCGTGATGGGTTCACTTTCACCCGTGGAAGCTCAGGCCGCGTGTCAATATCATGAGGAACGGGCAATGTCTTGGACCCACAATAGAGAGCTGTCGCTAGGGATGCGATCCGAGCGGCCTCAAGCGGCTGAAGCTTTTTAGCGCCCCAGAAGTACGCAAAAACGGCACTAAAAACGTCCCCTGACCCGATAGGCCACACCCGTTCAGTTTCGTACGCACATACATGTTCCTTGTTCTCTTTGGTCAGTACAGCCGCTCCAAGTGGACCTTGCTTGACAATCACAACCTCCGTGTCTTTCTCGCCCAGCAACACTCGACCCGCTTGTTCAATATCAGTGGCACCAGTCAACTTCTTGGCCTCGGTGGAATTTGCAATGATGGCGAGGTGCCGAGCGGTGGAACCGTTTTCGGCAAAACGCTTTGGGCTGATTGGATCTTGCGGATCATAGACTGCGTATTCCGAGGTAGTAATTGCGTCACCTTCAAGCATGCCATAGCGCATGATCACATCGGCAGTGACGTTCAGCGGCGAGGTGACGGCTGAGCGTTTGTCGGCCTCTATGATCGGCTGCGCTAGCGGCTGTTGATAAATAAACGAACCGGTTACGGTGTTAGCGGAGGTAAATAATTTGATTCCAAATGCGTTTGCGATGATTTCAAGTGCGCGTTTCTGGTCTTTGGAAATATACGTATATAGCGTAACGTCTGTCAGACCGCTAATTGCTGCCGCTCCTCGCAGACCAGAACCGTAGAGCTCGTTCCAGTATGGGTCAAAACAGAACTCGGAATATGTTCCGCCGACAATCGTAACCATGCTCACCTCGGGCGAATAAGGACGACAACTTGTCCACCATTTACCTGCTGCACCTCAGCGACGAATTCGTAACCCTCTTCAATACACTCAAGAATCCGCGCCGCCGATGCGGATGTAACAGATCCCACAATTTGACCTTGGTTTAACGTCGCAACCAGGGGCCCAGTCGGCGAGTTGGCGCGAACATCGAGAATTGTCCCTGTGCTAAGAAGGTTTACTGCCGTAGGGTCCACAGAGTTAAGGGTTGTTCTTTCTCGCAACGATGCACAATTCGAGCGAGGTTCAGGACGCGGCCCCGGTCCACCACCAGTCATCAGCTCCTCCTGGCTTGCTTGGTACGTTAGCGGAATAAATATACATCTCCTTGATCGGGTGAAGTACTCCGCACGAGATAAAAGTCGATCGATGACGACTGGGGACAGTCTTGCAGAATTGCGCTCAGCCTCGATGACGTGGAAGAGTACTCTCGGGCGGGACTGCCGGCATTTCTAGTAGGAGTCAGGAAATTCGCTTCGCTCGCGTTGCAAGCACAGGGCTGCGGAGACTTGTTGCGCCACGATCTCGACTTCACTATCGCGATGGTGGATCATACATAAGGCTAACGCCTTTGCGGTTCGAGGTACAAAATGGCAATCATTGGAAAGACGGATGAGTTTGAACATAAGTACAAGGAAAAGTTTCGCGCTTTTGCGGCGCAGTTTGGCCATTTCGTGACTTATGAGCGTGATATTGCAAAGCGCGACATTGGTTTGCATCTAAAGGAGCCGCTCCCGTCGGGCGAAGCAAAGCTTACCAGCTGCCTGTGTTGGTTTCAGCTTAAAGGAATCATGGCAGCGACGCTTCTCGAAAATGAAGCTAAGGCAACGAGTACTTTCAAATATCGGATGAAGGTCGAGGACCTCCAGTTTTGGTTCCTTCAACCGATGCCAACCTATCTGGCTTTATATGTTGAGAGCATTGACAAATTCTTCATCCTGAACCTACAGAAGTACGTTGAGGAGAAGTGGGGCCGAAAGATTCTCACGCTTAAGCAAAAGACGGTCGATGTCGAGGTTTCGGCGGGGAGCCCGCTTGATGACGAGGCGTTCGCTCTGATTCTTCGAAAAAGCACAGTAGAAGAATGGACGAAAGCGATGTCAGCCGATGAGAGCCACGTCCGGCTCTGCGAGCGAGACTACAACGTGATCTGGAGAATCGGCACGGCGGCGAACCGCAAAGTTGAGCATCGTTTCGAGATTTTCGACTGGCAGAGCAAGACGCGCGGTGAGATACACATTGAGGAGCGTACCGTAGGTGGCGCCGACGATGATTGGGAAACCGTGCGCAACCACTGGCAGTACATGCTACAAGCGACGGGAGTAGAGGATATGTATCCCTATTTGAAGTTTTCGGTCGATGAAGAAGATGAAGGATCGCCGAATGACGAGGATGATGAGTTGGATGAGGGTGGGTATCTAAACTATTGGGATGATGGAGAACACCGACCGTCATTCAAGCTGAAGAACGGTCAGGTGGCTCTCGGAGACGACTGCTCGGGAGAATACAATCTGTACTACATCATTCCCGAACTGAATGAGCTTGGTCTGTCTCTCTTCAACCTCATCCAAACCCTTATTGACGTTAAGTTTATCGAGGTCAAGCTTGATCCCGGTGAGTTCATGAGTGTCGCGCCGTGGCATCACCGGCAGGTCTGAGGTCGTGGGACAAAGCCACCTAATGGTGTTTCGGACTGCGAAATACCCACTACTAATGGTGGTCCGAAAAGTATTTCTGCAATATCTTGACGCCTATTACAAATGCCTGCTATTCTGATCTGTATCAGGTTTTAGATGTGCTCTGCAGTTGCGTCCCTTCGTCTCGGGAACCAGCCGCCCAACCGCACCGCCTCCACCTAGCCTGCAAATCAATTCAAAGGAGCAAGTATGGCAAGCGACACGCCCGTCTTGCCCGCAGAGGGCAAGGTCCAACCAATTCAACCACCGTCCGAACCAATTCAAAAAGAAGTGAAGCGAGCAGCAAGAACAAAGTTGAAGAGGAAGTCGAAGAAGTCGAGGAAGGTGGCGACGGCGGCCACTGAGAAGCGGGTCCGCATCATCCGCAATTTTCCCACGGTGTCCTTCGAGGAGTCCCTGGAGATCGCTGACGCGATCCAGAAGCACGCCGCTGGTGCAAAGATTCGAAGGTTAACGCTGTTCGATGCACTTCAGAAATCGCCAGATAGCGGGCCTAGTCGAACGCTTGTCACTAATTCCTCGAAGTACGGGTTAACGATTGGGGGATATCAGGCCGACTATCTTGAACTGACACCGAAGGGTCGTGTCGCGACTGATCCTGAGGTATCTCCTCAAGAGCGCTTGAAAGCGAGGTTTGATCTTGCAGTCACTGACATCCCTCCATTCAAGGCGCTGTACGACAAACTAGCGGGCAGCAAACTGCCTGCCATGCCCGTGATTCTGGACAGCCTTCGTGAGATTCACGTGCCTGAGGGCGACTTGACCAAGTGTGCCGAGGCATTCATCGTGAACGCGAAATTTCTCGGCCTTCTCAAAAACGTCGCCGGAGCCGAGCGACTGCTGTCGCTCGAACACGTACTCGAAGAGATGCCCGTATTGTCGGGCTTCGACTCTGGTTCGGTGCCGCGAATGAATTCCTCTGTGGCGGCACCTGCAAGCACCGAGACTTCGGACTGGTCGAAGATCTGTTTCTACATCACGCCAATTGGCGCCGAAGGATCGGATCAAAGGAAACATTCCGACCTGTTCTTAAACTACGTGGTCGAGCCTGCGATTGCAGAATTGAAACTGAAAATCGTGCGCGCTGATCAGATAGGAAAGGCAGGCATGATCGGTGCGCAAATCGTAGAGCACATCTTAAGGGCTAGATTGGTCATCGCCGATCTCTCATTTCACAACCCAAATGTGTTCTACGAACTCTGTCTGCGGCATGTGATCGGACTTCCCCTTGTTCAGGTTATCCGCGAGAAGGATCAGATACCGTTCGACGTCCAACAATTTCGAACGATCCCGATCGACAACGGAGACATCTACTCCTTGATTCCGAAGCTGGACGTGTACAAGTCGCAGATTGCGATGCAGGCCCGCCAAGCATTGGAGAACCCCGAGGCGGTTGACAATCCGATCACGATGTTTTTTCCAGGGCTTAAAGTGACTCTTCCCGAGTTGGCGCAGAAGGCCATTACGGAAAAGGTGATGTAACCGACTACGCGGTCGTCGTGCGCAATGCGGATCGCAAGGCGACCGCACTTTACGGACTGGTGACAGACAAGTCAAAGGATGGAGCCAATTCTTAATCGATAGGGAGTGGTCGTGTCATGGGAGCTGGCCGTGCTTCCAATTGTTCGACCTTAGCACGGCTGTCTCCAGGGTTGGCGGAAAACGTAAAAGAGTCAGTCAAGGCGGCAACGTTCATCCGCGTTCATTGGCGGTACCCGCGGGATTTACGATGGGAAGGACTGCGAGATGCGAAAAGGATTCACGAGAAAGCTAAACCGGACGCGCCGGCGAGGCGATTCAAAACTGCACAACGCCGTGCGGGCTGCAGCGCCTCAAAGAGGAGCACCGGTTTCTGCTCACCAAGGAACCGGGCCGTGACGGAGGTGGTGGCGTGGGCTGCCGGCAATGGCAACGCAATGACAACGCCGACTATCGATACTGCAAGCAACGTGTGCGGCAGATCTGTCGACGGTTTTTTTATGGCACAGAAATTGCCATGGTCGGCATAAGCCCCGAAGATAGTTGAAACGGATGAGCTATTCTCAAAGTTGGAGCCAACAACATGGCGAGACGAAGATGTTTCATTAGCGCCCCATACGGCACGGACCTTTCCGCCCTTCAGCGAGCACTGGAAGCCAACCAGATCGATTGGCAATGGGCACAAAACCTTCCAACGAACAAACCACTTTCAGAGTCAGTTCTATCCGCGATATCCAAGGCTCAATTCCTCGTCGCGGTCTCGGCTGACCGCGGACTGAACGCTAACGTCTCCTTCGAGATTGGATATGCGATCGGTCAGGACGTTCCCGTTGTCTTGCTCAGCGCCGGCAACATAGAAGTCCCTTTCGATATGAGCGCTGTTCGTTACCTACAGACTGAGATCAATGACGAAAAGCTTCTGACTTTTCAAATCGACCTCTTACTACGAAGCCTGAAAGAGCCAAGGCCGCGAACGAAAAAGCCCCGGCCTTCATCTCCGAAGGGATATGGACTGGGGAAGGCCAGTTTGATCGCCTCCGCCTCGGAGTTGGAACGGTTCGTCGCTAACGAAATCATCGACTCCGGTGGGCGCATTACGATCCCAACGTTCTCCGAAAAAAAGCAACCCGCTGATTTGCTGATGTGGTTCCCGGAACAAGACAAAGAGCTTTTTAATCCCGCCGCTATCGAAGTCAAAGCGCGTGTTACGCGGGATGAATTGGCAGCGGTTCATTCGAGACTAGGACAATTTGTCCGCGAATCCGGCTTCGGTTGTGGCTTGGTGGTAATCGAAGACCGAGCGTCAGTCGAGAATGCCGGGAAAGCTTTTCCCTTCCCGTTGGTCTTCGTGATTTCGGTCGAAGAATTCCAAACCAAGTTGCGGAAGGGTGAGCTCGGCTCCTGGCTTCGGCTAGAACGTAATCGGCTCGCACACGGTGTACGCTAATGCCGTTCCCATTTCGCAAAATCGCTCGAAGACTGATCGAAGGCGATAACACCAACGTTACGGAGGAAATTGGCGCGGCGCTGGAAGATGTCGTGGGGTGGACGCTGTGCGCATTGCCAGGGGTTCGTATCCTTCATCGGGACTTCGTCAATCGCATGGGCTCGACAGAATTGGATCTTTTTCTTTTCAACAGCCCACGCGAAAGCCCTGTCGACTTCCTGCCTCAGTTTCTCGTCGTCGAATGCAAGAACTGGCGCGCGAATGTAAACAGTGCGACGATCCGCGACTTCGTAGCGAAGGTACGCTCAACTAAACAGAAAGTCGGCATCCTAGTCGCCGCCAATGGAGTGACAGGCGATCCGGACGAGCAGACCCGGGCCAATGATGTCATTCGGGAGGCTTACGATGCCGAAGAAATCAAAATCCTCGTGTTGACCCGCGCAGAGATCGAGGCCTTCCGATCCGAAGGCGATGTTGTCCGTCTCTTTGAAGAGAAATACGGAAAAGCATGTTTACGCAGCACTAGGATCGGCTGACGACGCGGAAACAACCTTATGTCTTGAGCGATCCATGTGTTCATAAATTGCGCTCGGCAAAACCCTTCAAAAGCGACACACTTACTTACACACTTTCACATTAGGCGCGCTTAGGCTGCAACGGATATACAAGTACAATACGCTTGTAATCAGCAATTTATAGGGATTGCCGGGATGGCGAAATTGGCAGACGCAGCGGACTTAAAATCCCGAGTTCCGAAAGGAACGTACCGGTTCAATTCCGGTCCCGGGCACCATTCAAATCTTCCCCTGCGTGTCACTTAATTCACTCCTGGATTCTTGCTGGAAGCGACTTGGGAATCGCTCTTCGCGGGACTTATGGCCGAATTATGTCCGAACTCTTCAGATTTCTGCGCCAGCGCAAGTTTCTGAAGAGCTTCACGAACGTCGCGTTCATCGACGATGTTGCACCAATCAAACGTGCGCAACCGTTATGCGCGAGATAGCGAAGACGCGGCGGCGGAATACTAAAGCAACTGCAGAACCTTGAGGCTGAAGTTGCAACGAGGCTAAGCAATGAGTTTCCCGCATGGTTGTTGCCCGGCTTCTCCCCGGGTTGCGTTGCGGGCAAGCACGCGGTCTTGCATAGCTACGTGCGCCAGGGGGCTGGGTCCTCTTCCCGTCAGAGCTTCGTCCCTCTTTCGGGTCTTCATTCCTAGCCTCTTAGCTTTTCTCAAGGTCTGGTGCGACCGGTGGGTTTCTAGCCTGCGTCATTTTGCCCGGGAATGTAAACACCATAAACCGTTCCATCCACAAGCCAGGTAAGGCTCTGTGCAAACTTCGTCGTGTGACAATCGCCAAAGATATCCTCATAGGTGACGATTCCCCAAACACACAGAGCCTGCCCATTCCCTTCCTTGATAGCGTGGACTTCATGGTCGGGAACAAAATCTTGGACCGTGACATTCATGATGTAGCTAAGGTGTGCCCCTACAGCAGCATCGCCAGCCGCATCTACATCTGGCAATGGATACGCAAAATCCTCGGGAATCGGAATAGGCAGAATGCTGGCGGTTCGGCGGATGCACACTTTGCGGGCAGGAGTGTTCCCAGTGTTCATCAAGTTTGGCTTCGCCTCGAACTTAAGATCGCCTTGTCCGACTCGTCGCTCTTGATAGACAGCAGAACCGACGACGACGGTGAGATAGGCGCGCATAACGGCCTTATTTCCGGATTGAATTGCAACGCAAATTTGCTCCATCGCGTCCGCAGAGCGAGCCGCCTCTTCGATATGGCGCTGCATGGCTACAGACTGTTGCCCCGAGGCCGCGACGGTTTCTCTAAGCTTCTTAGCTTGGTACAAGTAAACGCCAAGCTGCCCCAATGCGATGATTGCCAAAACGCCCGTAAGGACGACGATCCTCCCGTCATTCGTCGTTTTCTGTTGGCGGTCTTTGGCTTCTTGCTCTGCTTCTGCTTTGCTCTTTGTTGGTTCAAGTGTTTTGACTACAAAAGGCGATTGCTCGGTGCCACGTTGATCGTTGTCGGCCGGCTGTTGGGAGGCTCTGGACTGTTGCTGTTTTGGTTTACCAGCTTTATTCGGAGTTGGGGCGGGTATTTGTAGCCAGACGAACAGTAGAAAAGCTATTGCGAGGGGGCGCATAGTCACTCCGTGAAGCAACCGGAATACATAGAAGGCCCGAAAAGCACTTGAGAACTTTGA
>Ga0335078_10008392_pt1 | contig 15358 bp, 9 predicted proteins | sample Lox_Sample_32_FD_206711 | JGI IMG/M metagenome (GOLD analysis project Ga0335078, IMG submission 206711) | Soil microbial communities from Loxahatchee National Wildlife Refuge, Florida, United States - Lox_Sample_3.2 | ecosystem: Environmental > Terrestrial > Soil > Wetlands | place: USA: Florida... | reverse complement strand
CGCACGCCGGTGAAGACGGAGTTGACCAGGGTCTGAACCACCGAAATGTTGCTCGCCCCTGACGAATCGGCAAATGTGAAGGCGAAAGTCTGGCTGGTTCCACTTCCCGAACCGGGACTGACCGACACCGCGGTCGGAGCCGCAATCACGCCTGGCACTGTCCACGATCCCAGGGTTTGCCAGCCGGAGCTCGAACCACTTCCGGTAGAGGCATCTGCATACACACTCTTCGCTCCCGCAAAGCCACCCGTGAACGTCAGCGCGAGATTCAACGTTAACGTCGCACCAGCGACTCCGATAGATGATCCTGCTCCATTTACAGCGCACTGACTATTGGTCAGAGTGGTATTGGCACCCGGGGCAATCGGGCCCAGGAAGGCTGTCGCCGAATCATTCAACAGATATAAGCCTGAGTTCGCGACGTCCGCCCAAACGTAGCACCCGTGCAGCCCGGTGAGGGCCGAGTTCACCAAAGTCTGAACGACCGAAATGTTGTTGGCGCCCGCCGGATCCGTAAACGTGAAGTCGAATGTCTGATTTGAACCCGTTCCGGATGCCGGAGCCACCGAGACAGCCTGAACGAGGCTTAGTAACCCAAAGACACCGACCCCCGTGCTTGTTCCGACATAGACCTTCCCATTAACTACTAATGGAACAATAAACTTGTTACCCGCACCAAAATTGTCACGACCTCCAGAGGCCTGGGCGCTGTTGTATAGCTCATTGCCCAGATTGCTTGCGTCAAAGGCATGGAGAACGGCCGGACTGGTATTTTCTGACGCCCACACGATACCGTTCGTCGTCCCATTTGCCGAAATTGATGGAGTCGCGCCCGGATAGCCAAAAGTGTGCGCCGACTTTGAAGTGGGGACTAATCCGAACATCCCGCCTGAAAACTGAAAAGCCTTCAATGTGTCGCCCGAGCCTCCGTAGTACAACGTCCCATCGAACCAGGCAGGACTTGAAAAGACCGAACCGACCGCGGACCCGAGTTCCTGATAAACTCCGTTCGAAAGCGAATTGAACTTACCCATGTTGGCTTGGTCCACCACATAGATGTTTCCATCCTTTCCAGCTCCAACAGCGAGGTTTCGTGTGTGCCCCAGAGCATCACTCAAGGGTGGCAGCAGCATCGCTCCGCCGGACCCCAGGTCTTCATCGGCGCTCGATTCCGCAACCGTATTGTCCATGGTGAAATAGTCCAAGACGGACGCTCCACCTGGGGCAACCTTGACGAAGCCGTTACCGTAATCGCCACTGTTGGGAAACCCGCCGGCATTGAGTGTAGTATCAAATGTTCCGTTGGCCAACAGGACGAAAATATCGCCGGTGGTATCGGCTGCCGGACCCGCGCCAGCCTGCCACACCGAACCCTCGGCTCCGTTCGGCGTCAGGTCGAGCACGCTCACTTGCTGCAGATTGGACTCGTTGTATCCGATGATCCAAGCACTGTACGGTTGAATGTCGCAGTGGGACGCCCAACTTGTGTACACGGTTCCGCCATAGAGCAGCAACGCGGCTCGATCCTTGTACTGTTTTGGGTCGAATGTAGTAGTGCCACTTGTCTTCGGATATGTCGCCTGCACTGCTATGGGCCCGCTGAATTCCTCAGCTCCTGTCGTGATGTCCAATGCATGCAGTCTTTGGAAATATGTCGACCCTTTCTTCGACATGGCAACGACATACATGGTTCCGTGCGGACCCATTTTGGGGTCGATGACGGGCGTCGATGTAATTCCGATTTCGGGCGTAACCTGGCCGCAGTTCCTGTTGTCAGACGTGGTCTCTCCGGTCAATAGCAGCGACGCGTGCCAGAGTTGTGTTCCGCTGTCGGCGTCAAAGGCGTAAGCGCTATCATGCTCCGTCACCACGAACAGCACATTATGGGTCCCCTGGCTGGGAATGGAGAGCCCCGGAACGTACAATGGCTCTGCGTCGACCAATCCGTCAACGGGTATCGTGAATAACCGACCGAATGTTGATTGCCTGACGTTCGCCGGCGTTAAGATAGTCTCCTGCAAATTCTGGCCTGTGCGCCCATTATCGTTGTGCCAGGTCAGAACACTGGGTTGCGCGTATGCGCTAACCCCGCAAGTTGTAAAGAGCAGGGCAGCCGTGCAAAGCCTTCGGTGTTGTATATTTCCCGGCGAGTGCAATCCAGTTCATGATAAGCGCGAGGGGATGGCGTTACCAGCCATCATTTGTTAATTCCTCAGCGTTCCCGGCCGTGATTTTGTCTGGTTTATCGCATTCATTTGACCATGCGTCTTGCTGCTGAGTTCATAATCGTCGGCTGCCTGGCTGAAATAGAGCCCTCACCGTAGTACTAATCAACGCGGCCTCGATGGTTGCGCCGGAACCGTATAAGCGGCTTGCCCCAGATCATAGGAGACCCGGACCACCTTGTTCGGATCATCCAAGGACCTGCTTTCCAACCAGAGAATTCCCGACGGAGCATCCCGGCTTTCTGGCATGCTGCCCTCCGTGTTCCCCGGCAAAACCCAAGGGGATTCAGAGACCGAACCGGTGTCCTTGGATTGAACGGCATAGCGAACCACAATTCGATCACCTGGTGTCAGACCGGTACAGCAAGTAAGGTTCTGAACCGCGACAATTGTTCCGCTCGTCGGACTACGGCGCCACGCAATTTGGACGAGAGCATATCCGGACCGCGAAGGCCACCTCGACTCAACGCCGGCTCCAGCCGTAAAAACATGCTCGTTGTCAGCCTCCCCGATGTACGTGAGCGCTCCTGGGGTTTGATGCGGCAGCGGAATCGGGATCAGGCCGTCAGAAATCCGTGCCGCAACAGATAATAGCATGAGCGTTTGTGGTGAAGGGTCCAGGAATTCGTGGCCAGTGGAATACTTCGCAACTGGGTTGAACCTCATGAAATTGAAATACAGCACCTCCCAATGTGTTCCCGGAATGTAGATCTGGCGGGCCGATTGTAGCGTGCGCACCACAGATTCCTCGGCGGAGTGAAGATCAAATGGAGGAGCGGGTTTGTGAAAGAGGAAGCCCACATTGCGAAGCATGCCGAAGGTCAGAAGGTTAAAAACCAGTAGGCCTTGTGTGACAAACAGCCCAACGAACCCGATCGTGGCAAGGCGGCCTATTCCGCGCGGGCACCGTCGTGCATGGTCCCACGCCGGGCCGAACGCCGCGGCGACCAGAACTGCCGGAAAAGCAAAGTACGTGCACGACCAGAAAACGTATTTCATCTCCATGGTGTACGTGACGGTCCAACATATCGCGGCGCCGAACAGAATCATGCTTGCAACCGGCAATCGGAAATTCAGCACGCGCAGAACACAGAAGAGGAGGATCAAGTGAGGAACGAATCCCAGCCAGACCGTTGTTTCAGCGGGGATATAGGAATCCATCGGCCCGCGAAACGTATAACCCTCGGGGCTTAGACGTCTCGATATCGGTACAAACCGGGAGAACCGCTTCATGAACCATTCATTGACGGACTGGTTCAGGTGGTAGCGCCAATCCGATTGAACGGGAGGAACGAGGTCCGGAACTGGACTGATCAACATCTCCGCGGATGTTGTGATCAGTTTCTCGCGTGCCAAGGCCAAACTGAACGGCTTATTCAGAACTATGTTATTGAAGTGCTCATCTGTGATATGGCCCGATGAAATGTAGTTAGCGACGATAAACCCCGTGGCCAGCGGTAGGGCCAGCGCGATGGCGGGAATCGTCCGCGGGATCACCGAGATTAGTTGGCGCAACAGATCGCGGTTTCGCCAGGATCGATAAGCAATCACGAATGCCGCCGCCGCCACGAAGCCCACGTAAAACGTCCAGTGCAGCTTCGCTCCTAGCGCCAGGCCGCCGGCAATACCCGCGAGAACCGAATGCCGCCAACGTCTCGTACGAAACCATTCCAGCCCGAATATTACGGCAATCAACAATGGAACCGAAGAAAGAACTTCATCGTTGCCCGATGCTCCTTGCGCCAGAACGGCGGGCGAGAGGAGACAAATCCATGCAGCCACAAAGCCGCCGCGTTTAGATGCGCCCAGTTGCCGTGCTGCGCAATAGACGGCGATTCCGGCCACTACCCAAGCCGAAAACGATATCAGGTTGAAGCATAGCGCCGGGGCTGCATACACCGCCAGAAACAAATAGAGGAGTGCGCCGTTGAAGGGATAAAAATACAGCCGCGGGTCGGTGCCTTTTCCGGCATGCAGGAGGTTACCTTGCGCGAGATAAAAAAAGCCCCGGCTCATTCGGTACGTCACTGTATCCCAGTTGTTTGGTATATATCGGGTGCAGATGGCGGCCGTCGCCAGGGCGGCCAAAACAATTGTGACGGCCAAGGCGTATCTGACACCCTTGTCCAGACGACGCTCTTTGGGAGCCTCCGGCTCACCAGACGGCAGCCACGGGGTCAACGTGCGCCGGGAGGAGAACCAAGTGACACTTACGGCCAGTCCAAGTGAAAGGGCAAAGTACAGCCCCCGTACATTCAGGTCGGAGAAAACAGAGAGAATGAGGCTGGTATATGCGATGTTGCCCCACACCAGCACGAAGCTTGCGCATATCCGCTGAGGGACGTCGGCAAGAAGGTGTCCGGAAGTTCGCCACATCAGCCAGATTAGAAGCAGGCCATGCAGCGCGCCCAAAACGTGTCCTTGGTTCATCAGTTCACAAAGGCCCGGACCCTGGACCACGATAGCGACGCCACAACACGGATGGCCAGAAAGAAATTATCGGCGGCAGTCCGCGTGGGGTTATCGGGCGGCTCGTCACCTTTCCGGCGCCGTAGTCGCCACCTGGCTCCGCTCGACAGCCGGGCTTCTATCCCGATCTACGGATACCATACACCTATGCTTGGGAAGGATCCGGCATTTCAACAGCATCCACACTGCTTCCAGGCCATGACGCGCTCGAATCTTCTTCCCTTCGGCGATGCCGCGAGCGTTGTAGGTGATGGGCACCTCGCGAATTCTATAGCCGAGACGCCGAAGTTTCGCCGTGACTTCCGGACAGAACTCGAATCCCCGGCAATGAAGCTGGACGCGGCGCAATACGCTGGCGCGGAACGCCTTGTATGCGGTAGCCTCATCGGTGAGACCCGCCTTGTAGAACACGTTCGCAGTGCCGGTGAGGATTCGGTTGGCGACCAAATTCTTCCAAGCCATCCCTTTTGGCTTTCCCAAAAAACGCGATCCGTAGACTACGTCAGCTTCGCCCCTGACGATCGGATCGACGATCCGCTCATAATCGTTCGGGTCATATTCGAGATCACCATCCTGAATCAGGATGATATCGCCGGACGCCAAGGTGATCCCGATACGGACCGCCGTGCCCTTGCCAAAATTGAGAACTGACTGATGACCGACGATGATCCCGTCGGCGCTGAGTTGGCGCACCCTGCTTTCGGTTCCATCAGTGGAGCCGTCGTCCACCACAATGATCTCTTTACCGCAGTCAGCCGGCAGTGGGGCGTTGCGCACGCGTTCAACGACCTCGTCAAAATCCCGGAACTCATTGTAAACAGGGATAATGATCGAGACTTTCATGGCTTCATCCAAACCGGGCGGGCTACCGGAGTCCAGTTGGGATTGTATCAAGGAACGCTTGGCAGTTGGGCCAGCGAATCAGGAATTGTGTCCCGTTTGAGAATGCGCCTCAAGTTCAACGTTTCCGAACAATCAATATCCAGTGGAGCGCGAGGAACGGCCGCAACGGCACACTGATTCTCTCGGCCAGCGTCAGAATCGGAGTCAAGAATCGAGGGACAAGATTCCGCATCGTCACTCCGCCGGCTAACAGGTACGTCAACCAAGGAAGCCAGCCTTTCCTCTCCAGGCGCAATCGCGGGAACTCTTTTTGGAATCTATCCAGATCCCTTTCGAAAATCATCCAGGAGAGAGCCTGGTTGGAATCCATCATGGGGTCGACCTGGCGAAATGCCCAATCGGACGCCTGATCATCGTATGGTTCGGGGTGAAAATGGCGAAAAAAGTAACGTGCGAATGGCGTGTGCGCTACCTCTACCATTGCCAGAACTCCGCCTGGTTTCAGGACCCGATCGGCCTCGGCTAGAAAACAAGAGACGTCCGGTATGTGATGAAGGGTGTGCGTCATGAAAATAGCCCTCAGACTGGCATCCCGAAAGGGTAGACGCCGGCCATCGACCGCACAATCCGCGACACCCGGTACGACGTCGGAGGTTATCAGTCCGTCGAGAAATTCCGAGAGAAGGCTGCCACCGCTTCCCAGTTCGAGAGCGTCACGCGGAGCCAACGGCCTTCCCCCGGCCGCTTCAACCATTCCGCGGTACCAGGTTTCGTAACAATATTTCAGAAGTGGCCGGTTCTGAATGAGCCTCCTTTGCGCCTCGAAATATTCCCGGGTGCCCACTTGCATGCCGCCAAGACTGGGCTCTCTCAGAAACGCCAGCATCGAGGTTCACCATACCATGGCAAAACGGCGTCCGAAACGGCACTGCCAGTAGTTCTGTATATAATTGAGATTTTAATTTCGCCGCCGGTGTGACTGATTCCATCATGCCTTTGAATGTATTACGACCGACCGAACGGGAACTCGAGGATATGGCCCGCGCGGAAACGGATCCCGCACTTTATCCATCGTTCAAACCGATCTGTCGCGGTCCCATTTTTGCCATACTGGCTCTGGCGTTCGCCGGGATCATGGCGTTGGTTGCGTTGCCAACTCGAGCGTTGCGGTTCTGGCTCCGCGGCAGTGCCTAGAAGCCGTGACTTTTCAACCTGACGTCATCGTCATCGGCTCGGGGATCAGCGGTAGCGCCGCCGCTAAGACCCTGGTCGACTTGGGAGTGGCGACCCAACTGATCGATATCGGGTTCGACGACCCCGCCTTTCGCTGTCAGATACCCGACGCGCCCTTTTCGAAATTGCGGGAGTCGGACCCCGGTCAGTCTTTATATTTCCTCGGGGATAAACTGCAAGGCATCCCTCGCAAAGGGGTGAGGGTCGGCGCACAACTGACGCCACCCCGTCAGTTCATCACCCGAAATGTCGAACAGTTACTGCCCACGCGTAGCGGCGAATTCTCGCCGTTGCAATCGACCTCGCTCGGTGGTCTTGGGGCCGGGTGGGGAGCGGCGTGCTTCACGTTCTCCGCAGAAGAACTCAATCGGGCAGGATTACCGGCGGCCGAGTTTCCGGAACTTTATGCCCGCGCGGCTGACTTGATGGGAATCAGCGGAGATCCGGAAAGCCCGGTGAACCAATGGCTGTGGCTGCACGCAATCCCCGCGCAACCCCCATTGCCGCTCGATGACAATGCTCAGAGCATCTTTGCCCGCATGGAAAAGAGGCGCGACAAATTGAGCCGCATCGGGGTGCACGCCGGCAGGATCCCCATGGCGATCCTGACTCGCGATCAGCCCCCAAGACAGGCCAATCCATATTTCGATATGGATTTCTATGGCGATTCTCGCAAGTCGATCTTCCGTCCGCGGTATTTAGTCGATGCCATGCGCGATTCCAGGAATTTCCTGTACACGCCTCATCAGGCCGTCGTCACATTAAAGACGCTGCCGACAGGATTAGTGGAGGCGCAGGCAGTAGACTCGGAAAGCGGCGCCAAAACGATGTACACCGCCAGAGAGGTTATCCTGTGCGCCGGCGCGATCAACTCAGCCCGGATTGCATTGAACTCACTCCGCCTGGTTGGCCAACCGACCACTCTGCTGTGCAATCCATATACGTACTTTCCATGTATCAACCTGGCGATGCTCGGTAGGGACGCCGGAGACCGCCGGCACAGCATGGCCCAGTTCGGAGGTGTCGTGCTGGCAAAAGGGGACAAGGCTGTCGAAGGTGCGTTTCAGATGTATTCGTACCGATCCCTGCTGCTGTTCAAGCTCGTCAAGGAATTACCACTGCCGCCGAAACCGGGACTCCTGACGGCGCGCGCATTAGTCAATTCGCTGGCGATCTTCGGCATCTTCTTCCGGGATCATCTTTCGCGCACGAAAACTCTGAGGCTGGCGCCTGGAGCAGGCGATGAGCTCCCAGTGGTCGAATTCGCCTACGCGCTCTCGAAGGAAGAGGAAGAAAGAAAGGCCGAAGCTGAACATCGTTTTCGGCGGGGCCTTCGGCAAATGGGCTGTCTGCCGATGAAGCGGGTCGACCCCGGACCGGCGGGAAGCATCCACTATGCGGGGACAGTGCCTTCAACCAACCCCCTGTTTCCGGCCTTCCATACAAAACCCGATGGAACCGTCGAAGGGTTGCCGCGGGTCTACATCGGTGACAGCTCCTCTTGGGATTTCTTGCCGGCGAAGGGGCTCAGTTTCACACTCGCGGCAAATGCCATCCGGGTTGCCCGAATCGCGGCGAGGTCGCTGTAGGTGGCGGCACCGTCGGTCATGATTTCGGGAGCCGATGGATTCCTCGGCGGCGCTTTGTCGTCGGCATTTGTCCGGTCGGGATGGAATGTCTTCGGTCTGGTCCGGGACCTTGCGGCGAAGGCAATACCAGCGGGGCTCAGCGACGCCTTCGACTACTCGTTTCCGGATCAGATCGCCGAGGATGCGTTGCGATTGCCAATCGACCTTTTCGTTCACAATGCGTTCACAAGCAGGTTGGATGTGAAGACTGATTCGGCCATTAATATCGAAGCCACCCGATTCCTTCTGCAGCAGTTTCCGCGCAGCCGGTTTGCGCTAATCTCAACCATGTCGTCGCACGCCGGGGCTTACTCACGATACGGGCGTACCAAATTGAGGATGGAGAGCATGATGGATTCTGCCCGGGACTTGATCGTCCGTCCGGGCTTTATCGTAGGCAATGGCGGAATCTTTCGGCGGCTCGCAAAGAGCTTAGCGAAACTCCCGGTGGTACCACTCTTCTACGGTAGCTCGCGACCGATTCACACGGTGGCGTTAGACGACATCAGCCGGTCGGTGGTTCGACTCGCAGAGTCGCAGCGGACTGGGACGTGGCCCGTCGGAGAGGAGGCGCCCCTTACGATCAGGGAGTTCTATGGGACGATTTTGGATTGGCTTGGAAACAAGCAACGGTTCCTGCCGTTTCCCGGCGAATTGTCCCTCCTCCTGCTGCGGATCGCGGAGTCCTGCGGTATGCGCCTTCCCTTCACCGCCGAGAATCTGCTTGGATTGAAGGGCCTCATTCCATACGACATGGCGCCGACTGTCGAGGCGCTCGGTTTTCGTCCGTCTACCCTTCGCGAAACCCTGGCACGTATGGATCCAGCCACGGTCTGCGCTTCTGAAGATTAGGAGTCGGACCAACCATTCCGGCTGGAACACCTTTGCCGGTGTCAGTAGAGCCGCAGATATCGTTCCGCCAACTCGAGGACAACCAAATCCGGCCGCGTGGCTTCGATCAGGTCATGATTCAAAGGAGTTCCGTTGTGGTGCGTGTAGACCGGGTCACGAAAGGTCTCGTAGAGGAACAGGGGACCCATCACATAGTCCGTAAAGGAATCGCCGAATACAATCAGGCGCGGACTATCCGCCAGGTCGGTGTGCATGTACTTGACCAGCCAACCCCAGCCCTTCGGCGGGGGCTGTTGATTTGTAGATACCAAGTGACTGCGACCCTTCCACTGAATCACTTCTTCGGGATACAGTAGCTGCTCGTAAAGATTCAGAAGAAATGCCAGGTCGCCATGCATGGGCAGGATCGACGAGCGATAGGAATCGAGGCTGACGGCGTGCGCGTTGGGAAAGGACTGACTCACTCGCGCCATCAACTTACCATAGGCGATATACGCCCCACGCGGACCCCAGTGACTGTCTGCCCGCGGATAGAGAACCGCACTATGCTTTGCGCGCCACAACTCCGGTCTTGGATCGATGAACTCCAGGTCCTTGACGTCTTTCAAACGGGCCACGACCTGGTCGAGGCGAGTCGTGGCGTTCGGAAGCCTGGGATAGTCCGGGAGAAGTTCCGGATAGATCGTGGATTTGTCAGGGGCGATTACAATGTAGAAGGCGATGCCTCTTCCTTTTAGCCAATCCCGCTCGCTGACGACCGATCTGACCCAAGCGTCAAGCTGCGCTTGCGTAAAGACGTCCTCACCGGTGTGCTGCTCCAACAAATATTCCGGATGGTAGGCATAGAAAAGGACACCGTCTTTACCTATCGCAACTGACGGCGAACTGCTTGTGCCGAGTTTTAAGCGAAGCTCGCTATTCCACCGGACAAGGTGGTCACGAAGGCCAAAATGATCGTCCACGAAGGCAGTCATCCGCTGCGGAAATGTCCGATAGTCCGCCAAACTGACAGGCCAGCCGGGCCGTTTCGCTAAAGTACGATTCTCTGAGGTAGGCTTGGCAAGCCCTGAGATCTGAAAGGCAGCAGGCAAGCACAGACAAACCGCAACCATGACAACCAGGAGCACATCTCCGGACTTCGCACGCCGTGATGGGCTGATTGGAGCGGCTTGTTTGCCTTCCGGTCCACCGTCTTGAAGAGTAGTCCTCTTGGAAGTTCCCATGAAATGCCGCCAGCCGGATCAGAAACGGAAATAAATAAACGGATTATAAGCGCCGCCGGCCAGACTCAAGAGCGAGACCGCGAGCACCGCCAGCAAGACGCCGACACGAACCAGGGTTAGCGGGCGCCACGACAGGCGCCGCTCGGCAGCACCAATCGCGTTCCCCAGCCACGGCCCGGCGGCCAATATACCGATCACGCCAGCCAGCAGCACATCATTGTGCAAGAAGCGGCTGATTGGGGGGCCGAACGCATAAGGCACACCGAATCCCGCCATCGAACGAAGATAGTACGCCGCCTGGCTGAAACTGCCAGCGCGGAACAGCACCCAGCCGATCATCACGGCCGACAGGCAGTATGCGCGGCAGAGAACGGGCGGCAGGCGTTTGAGCTTTTCCCCGAAGCCAGTTCTCTCGAGCATCAAAAGCAAGCCGTGATAAAGGCCCCATACCACGAATGTCCATCCAGCGCCGTGCCAGATTCCGCAGAGTAGAAACACTACGAGGAGGTTCCGGAAGGTCCGCGCCTGCGAAATGCGATTCCCACCGAGAGAGATGTAAACATAATCCCGGAACCACTGCGACAGGGTAATGTGCCAGCGTCGCCAGAAATCCGTCACGGAAACCGCCGAATAGGGGTGGTTGAAATTCCAGGGGATTTGCAGACCAATCAGCAGAGCGAGACCGACTGCCATAGTCGAGTATCCGCAGAAATCGTAATAGATTTGCAGGGTATACGCTACGATGCCAATCCACGCATCGGCTGTGCTGAGCCTGTCCGCGGGGAGGCTGAATATGGCGTCAGCGGAAGCTGCCACAACATTGGCGATCAGGACTTTTTGACCAAGCCCTACCAGTATCCAGCGAACACCCTGAGCGGTCCTGTCGAAGGTAATGATGGGGCTGTGCAGTTCTTTGGCAATACTCTTGAAGCGGATTATGGGTCCGGAGATCAACTGCGGGAACATTGAGATGTAGACGGCCAAATCCAGAAGCCGGCGCTCGGGGAGTACATCTTGCCGGTAGACGTCGGTCAGATACGAGATGGCGTGGAACGTATAAAACGAAATCCCGAGCGGCAAGGGGATCTCCCCAAGGCGCACGGTGACATCCGGAACTCGCAGCGCCGCCGAGAGAACCGACCCGAGAAAATGCGTGTACTTGAAGAATATGAGGGGCAACAAGTTCAGCACGATGCCGCTAATCAGCCAAACCTTTTGGCGCCCTTGCGCCCGGGACCGCTCGATCGCATGGCCGAGCCAATAGTTCGCCAGAATTGACGCCATCATCAGCCCAACATAGAGCGGCTCGCCCCAAGCGTAGAAAACCAGGCTGAACAACAGGACTGTCCACTTGCTTCGCCCCGTCGCGTAGAAGCAAATCACGAAGAGGGGCAGGAAATAGCAGAGGAAGATGATGGAGCTGAAGACCATAATCAGGCGGCCGCCCGGGTCGGTGCAATTGAAGAATTCGCGTGCCAGCCGATCATGCGACTGGCATTTGCGATCGAGAGTCGGTCCAACTTGTTCACAGAGCGTTTGATTGAAGCTGACAAGGTTGAATCTGGGAAGGAACAGGCTATTTCATCGGACACCGCTGCGTCAAGCCGGAATTTCGATTTGAAGTGGCATCATTCCCGCTTGCGCGCCGACGGCGTGTCCCGTCTCGTCCCGTCTCCACTTCCAGCGCGATGTCCAACAAAATCTGGTACAGTCAAAGTGCCCGCGACAACCTGATGCCCCTGTCCGCCTTCCTCTCCGATTTTCCTCTGCGTGACGGCCTTCATTTTATCTCCGAACCGCGCGCGTTCCAACATCCCGAGGAAGACTACGATCAGCAGTACGGCATCGATCGCCTCCAGCTGGACGAGTTCCGCCGCGAGGGCGAGGCCATTTTCGGATTGTGTGAGGAACATGGTTTGCGCGATTCAGGCCCCGCGCTGGAAATCGGTTGCGGCACCGGCCGCCTGTCAGTCTCGCTATTGTTGTCAGGCCGCATGTCCGAGTTCCTGCTCACCGACCCGTCGCCTGCCTTCTGCGCGATCACAGCGCGCAAATTAGCGGCTCTGGAACTACTGCCCAGGTTCTCCATGGGTGTACTTTCCGCCGAGGATATGCAACGCCTGCCGGTTGCGTTCTTCAGCCTGGTGATCTTGCGATCCGTGCTGCACCACATCATTGACATCCCGGAATTCTTCCGCCAATGTGCCCGCGTCCTCGCACCCGGTGGACTTCTGATATTTGAAGAGCCGTGCCAGGAAGGGTACGTGTTAATGGGCGCCATGACCCAGATCATTCCGGACTTGCTTGCGGCTCGTGGCGTCGAACTGAGCGAAGCGCAGCAACGACGGATTCAGATATTCGTGGATGCGATGCAGTTTTATGCGCGGCGCGACCTGGACAAGTCGCAAGCAGAAGATAAACATCTCTTTCGTCCAGACGAATTGATGCGCATCGCCGGGGCGGCTCAGATGGATTTACAATTCGTCCCCAACCGAACGCTGAAGGAGCTGGACTTCCGCCGCGAGCCGCTGCCGCCCGACTACTTCGAAAGATTCTATTTCGATTATCTGAAATACTGCATGTCGTGGGAGGGGCCTCTGCTCGATCTGTTTTCAACCCACGTTCGCCGCTATTTTCAATATTTTTCCTGTCTCGCCACCGGTAACGCTCTACCGCACACCTACGGAACGTTCCTCTGTAAGAAGCTGTAGCCTGCCTCCAGGCGCCAGCGTTTTTAAGGCCACTCAAAAAGGGCTTCCCCGCTCCGTAAAGTCCATTGCCGCTCGGTCATGCCGTGCTACGCTTGAAAATTCCGATGCCCATCGAGCAGGCCGACAAGGACTTCATCAAAAACCAGTTTCCCCAGGTTGAAGGCTGGTGTCTGGATGATGCCGCCTACCTCACCTGCTGCCTTTTGGATGCGCAATTGGAAGCCCATCTTTCCGGTCCATCGCTAGAGATCGGCGTCTACAAGGGCAAGTACCTCTCGATCCTGTATCATCGGGCGCTGCGAGCTAACCTGCGCGTGGTTGGGATTGATACCTTCAACTGGTCTCCTCGATCCGAGGTAACGGACAAATTCTCGACGATCTTTGGGACCTTGCAGGGGCTCTATTTGCACTCGGCGGACTCCTCCACTCTCGACGCGGCAGCGCTCTCCGTTCTGCTCGATGGAGCGCGTGCCAGCTTCATCAGCGTCGACGGAGATCACAAGGCTCCCGGTGTCGAGGCGGATCTCCGGCTGACAAACCAGGTTCTGGCCGAGGGTGGGATCATCGCGATTGACGACTTCCTGAATCCCAGAGCGATAGGAGTTTCCGAAGGGACCTACCGTTTTTTTCTGGACCCCGCTGAAACCGGCCTTCGACCATTTGCTTATTGCGCGAACAAATTGTTCGTGGCGTGCCTGGAATATCACCAGCCGTATCGCCAGGCGATTCTATCATTGGTGGACGAGGCCCCCGAACTCACGATGGTCCAGGAGTTTCGCAGCTTGCGGACCAAGGGCGAACACTGGGTGGATATGGATCTGCTGGGATCAAAAGTCCTGATACTCTAACCCGCCCGACTTCGGTCCGGCGGTATAGCCCTGATCACTGCCGAAACTACTCTGAACTTCTCCAGAGAGCTTCCAGCATCTGCTGTTCGCTCAGACCGTCCAACAGATCGCGCTCCCGATTCCGAGGTTCTGTCAGAATATCGGTCACCATGATCGCCAGGGCGCGATGGTCATGTCCCTCGGGGATTTCTCCCGAGAATTCCAGATGCAGGCCGTTCACTCCCTCGAACAGGTCGGCTTCCAGCATCAGCACGCGGCTCGAGTCGTAGCCGCTGTTCGGCAGTTGGTGATCGGCCAATACCAACCCGCCGTTACACCTTATCGACAGACGCAGCCGGCTGTGAGGGTTTAGAAAGGAAATCAGGATTGTGTGCGGACCGGTATGGTCAGCGTATATTTCCGCATCAGCGCCGGGCGCGCTCACCCACCAGTAGCACTGCAGTTTGTGCGCGCCCGAGGACTCGCGTCTCGAGAAGCCCTGCCCCGGGCGCCAGCCGCGCGGCGTCCGGCAAATCGGCTCAACAGCGGGCACCGGCGGCAATGTTGGCTGAAACGCGATCTTCTCCGGCAACTTGAGCGAATCCAGGATGCCGAGCCGCCTGCAGACATCGAAGAAATGACGGTAAGCGGCAAATTCGCTCCACTCGTTCTCCAGATATATCCGGCCCCATCGCGCCAGATCCCGTCGCACGCCTGGGTTTCCATACAGATACTGGACGGCGGCGGCCAGACTCGCCGGTTCAGTATCCCGCGCAAGTATACCCGACACCCCGTCGCGGATGGCTTCCCCAATACCGGCACACGGATATCCCAGCGCCGGTGTGCCGCAAGCGCTCGCCTCCACCAGCACCTGGCCGAAAGTCTCCGCCACACTTGGCACGACGACCAGATCCGCCGCCGAGTTGATGAGGGCAAGCTTTCGCGGGTCGGTAACGTATCCCAACTGCACCAACGGAATATCCACTCCAACTGAACGGGTCGGCGCCCCCGTGGCCACCATCAGAAGGTTGGGAAGTTTCAGCCGCGCCAGCGCTTCCAGAAATGGCCGGCCGCCTTTACGCGATTCGTCGAGCGAGGACGGGAACAACACCAGGAAGCGATCCGCCGGCAACCCCAGCGCCTCGCGGGCACTTCGGCGGTCGTGCGGATGGAACACGTCCAACGGAAAACTCAAGTGAATCGCTTCGATTCGCGGCGGCCTCTCGTCGTGGAAGTAGGAGAAGCCTTGCCGCAGAAAGCCGGCCGTCCAAGCCGAGTTCGCCAGCAGCACCGGAGCGTGCTTGGCGCCGAGCAGCATTCGCTTCTTGCGCCATGCTTCGGCGATCT
>Ga0335078_10008390_pt1 | contig 15358 bp, 13 predicted proteins | sample Lox_Sample_32_FD_206711 | JGI IMG/M metagenome (GOLD analysis project Ga0335078, IMG submission 206711) | Soil microbial communities from Loxahatchee National Wildlife Refuge, Florida, United States - Lox_Sample_3.2 | ecosystem: Environmental > Terrestrial > Soil > Wetlands | place: USA... | reverse complement strand
GCGACGGAATCGTCGTGAAGGAAGTGCTACTCAAGGATGTCGACCTGCCGGCGCAGTACGCAGAAGGCCTGCAGGATTTGCTGCTCAAGGAGCAGGAAGACGATCGCACTTCGATCGACGCGGATATCGAGCACAAGCGCGTCGCGATCGCCGAATCGCAGGCCGAGGCGCAGAAGGTTCGCGACGTGAAGCACGCCGAGGCAGATGCCGCTGCACAGGTGATCATGGCGAAGGCGCAGGCGGACGCGATGGTCTACACGCTGCCGCTGAAGCAGAAGCAGATCGAGCAGTCACGCCTCGAGGCTGAAGCGAGAAAGCAAACAACGCTCGAAGACGCCGACGCGGCTGCGCAGGCCAAGGTGATCGACAGCAAGGCCGAGCAGCAGCGGCAAGAATTGCTCGCTGAAGCGGAGGCGAATCACACTCGAATCTCGGCACAAGCGGACCAAGATCGTCAGAAGCTCATGGCCGATGCGGAGGCGAATCGCATTCGTGTGACGGCGCAGGCGCAGGAGGAGCGGGACAATCTGCAAGCGCAGTCGGAGGCGACGCGAATTCGTCTGACGGCACAGGCCGAAGCCGAGCAGATGAATCTGGAGGCGAATGCGCTGAAGACGAACCCGCAGCTCGTTCAGCTGACTGTGGCCCAGCGGCTTTCAGACAAGGTGCAGATCATGATGGTCCCGAACGACGGCAAATTCTTCTTCGCCAACGATGTCCTGCGCTCCGTGATGGCGAACGACAACTCGAACTCGAAGGCGACCGCGAGACCCTAGGAGTTTTCGAGCGGCTCGCGCCACAAGGGAGGCTAGGAAACCGCGGCGGGAGTCGTTTGAAAGGCAGCCGGTAAAACCCTTGCTGAGGCTTCGTTCCTTTCCCCTCGGAACGAAGCCTCGCCGGCGCGAAAATCAACGGAGCTGCCAAACGTTCGGGCAGCTTTCGGACGGCAGGAACAGATTCTGTGTGGCGCGCAATATCACCGGCCGTACTCCTCGCACTCTTTGTTGTTACGCCGTGTTTCTCTGAAAACGACCGGGATCAAATCGAGCCCGATCGATGGTACGAACTCAAGGCCCGGGCCGGGCCTCAATTGAAGACGTACTTTCCCGACAACCTATCGGGTACTGACGAAGACTGTCCGAGTGATTCTTCTTCGACAACCTATGGCTGGTCCTATGTCAGTCTGAAATCGGACGGGAATCGCGAGCTGGTTGCACGGATTCGAAACAGCTGCGTTTGCTCGCCGACAGGGAACTGCGACTTTCGAGTATTTCGTCGCTCAGGAAATAAATGCGTTCTTCTCTTGGAATCCAACGGTAGCGTTCAGACGTTTCAGATCTTGAGCACAGCGAGCCATCGACTGCACGACTTCGAGACCTCCATGCATGGCTCGGCGTACGATTCCGAAATTACAAGAGGGAAGTTCAATCCAAGCCCCCGGCTTGAGCTTAACGGGTGTGTTATCATGACGCTCTACGAAAGAATTGCGCGATTCGTCCAAGCCGAAAGGGTCTGTCCGGCATTTCCTGATTCGATTCAGCATTCTTTTTTGTACCGCGATTACTTCGATCATTCTTGTTTCTGCCGCGTCGATCGCGGCGGCAGCGCCGCGAGGAGCCGCGCAAACAAATGACCTACTTTCGATCGCGTGGAAGGACGAGCTGCGCGAATGCGGCGATTTTGTGGCGCGCGTGCTTCCCGGGCCGGCCAAGGTCGATCTGCTGGTGAGCAATATGTCGTCGCTCCGTCCGGAGCAAGTGGCGGCAGCCGATGACTGGCTGAAGACGATGCTGGCCAATCACCGGTTGCGAACGGCTGGGAATCAGACAGCAGAGGCGAACGTCAACGTGACGTTGTCGGAAGGCGTGACTGGGTTTGTGTTGGTGGCGCAGGTACGCCGAGGCGCCGATGAGCAGACCGCGATTTTCGCGGTAGATAAAGATGGAACTCCCGGCAAGCGAGCGGGCGGCGTGGCGCTACAAGATCAGCTGATTTGGGAGCAGCCGGGAAAAATTCTCGATTTCGCGCTCGTGCAAGGACCGACCGGCGACGCATCGCAACTCATTGTCCTGGAAGTCGGTCGGCTCGCCTTCTACGCGCGCAATGCCGCGCAGTGGCAGCTTACCAATTCGATCACCATTCCGCCGATGCGGCCCTGGCTCCGCGCGCCGCGCGGTTACATCGACCTCTCACACGGGGGCGCACAAGGCGTTGCCTTGCTTTCCGGTGTCCAATGCAAAGGAGACTTCACGAATCCGAGCGCGATCGAGTGCAGCTTTGTATCGCAAGAATCGGCGCCGTGGGCAGGGCAGGACGCCTGGAAATCGAGAGTGCTCGAGTCCGCAGGCGACGCATCGCCAATTTCTCTCGAGTGCGACTCGCGTCCGGTGGCATTGGCGACCGGCGGCGGCGATTGGACGCAAACCGATTTCATTCAGGGCTACGAAATAGGCACGCAGAAAGGGCAGGGGGCGATGGCGTCCGGAAACCCAATCGAGTTCAAGGGGCCGATTACCGCGTTGTGGTCAAACGGCGCGACCGCCGGCGCTCGCGCTGTGATGCAAAATCTCCAGACCGGCAACTTCGAGGCGCATCTTGTCACGGCGACGTGCAGCCACTAGTCTCGCCCTCGCGGCTGCACTGATTGTCGCCGTTCACGCCGAAGCGTCCCATCGCCCTCGCATGGGAGGCACGCTCCGTTTTGAAATCGGCGCCTCCGTGAATTCGCTGGATCCAAACGCGAAGCCTGCAACTTTCAAGGAAGCTCTCGCCCGCGATGAAATTAACTGGTTGCTATCCGAGACAAGAAAAGTCATCACGGAGAATGAAGGAGCTGGCGCTGGAGGACCTTTTCGCGTTTCCGATTGGGAGCCGGGCAAGCGCGTGGTTCTTGTTGCCAATGAAAATTGGCCACAGGGCAGGCCGTATCTCGATTCGATAGAAATTCAGATGGCCCGCTCCGCGCACGACCGCTTGCTCGATCTGGACCTGGATCGGGCCGACATCGTCGAAATTGCGCCCGAGGAAGCGCGCCGCGCATCCGAGCGCGGCGTTCATGTAAGCGTTTCTCAGCCGGACGAGCTACTGGCGCTTGTTTTTCTTCCGAGTTCCGAAGCGGCTGATGCCGAGCAGCAGAAAATCGGCGAGGCTGTTTCGCGTTCGATCGACCGCGCGGCCATCGTAAATTTCATTCTTCAGAAAGAAGGCGAGCCCGCCGGCGGATTTTTGCCGCAGTGGTCGAGCGGCACGGCGTTTCTTTTTTCGACGGCCACCGACCCCGTTGCTGCAAGGAACCTCTGGTCCGAAATCGGACGCTCTTTGAAGATTACGCTGGGATATGATGCCAGCGATTCGCTCGAACATTCCGTCGCGGAACGCATTTCCGTGGATGTTCGCGAAACAGGCGGGGCGATCAGCGTGGTTCCGGACGGGCCCGCACATTCTTCCAAGGGCGAGGGAGCTAGGCTTGTGAGATTGAGCATGTCTTCGCCGAATCCGCGCGAAGCTCTGGCGCATTTCGCGAACGAACTCGGCCCGCTTGCCGGTGCCGAATTTGTCGCGCCGCCGGTCGATGGGGGACCGCAGCAAATCTACGATGCCGAGCGAGCTATGGTGAACACCTATCGCGTCGTGCCACTCGTCTGGTTGCCGCGGGCATATGGACTCGGCCCGCGCGTGCGCGATTGGAAAACTCCGGGGCCCGGTGAAGGCTGGCCGTTCGCGGATGTCTGGTTGGGAGACATGAAGTGACGTTTCGCACCAAACTTTTCGTCGTCTTCATGATTGCGCTGCTCTCGTCGGTGGGCGTCGTGTCCGTCGGGGTCACGGTGGCGACTCGCCGGGCATTCGAGGAATCGAATCGGTCGCATAGCGAAGCGCTCGTCGCGCAATTTGAGCGCGAATTCGACCGGCACAAGCAAGACATCGTGCACCGCGTGCAGGCCATCGCCGATGCGGAAGCCACCGTGCGCATGGCCATCGATTTGAGCCGCCCGAAATCCGATGTTTCCGTGTACGTGAATGATGCGCGAGGTGTTTCGCAATCTCACCAGCTCGATTTTCTCGATTTTGTCGGCGACGATGGCTCCATCATCTCTTCCAACGAATCTCCTGAACGCTTCGGTTACAAAATCGATTGGCTAACGCAGCCGCAGGATTGGGCGGCGCTCGGTTCGTTCCTCACGAAGGTCGATACGCAGGATGGCCCGGCACTTGGCCTCATGGCGGTTTCCGTGGTGCGCGTGGGCGATAAGAATATGTACGTCCTCGGCGGCGAACGCCTCGGCAAGGATTTTCTGGCCTCGCTGGTTTTGCCGACGGGGATGCGCGCGCTGCTGTATCTGAATCTCGATCCTTCGTTTCAGCCGGCGAATCTGGTTGATGAGAATGGCCCAGTAAGCGACGGCGACCGGCTCGCGACATTTATCGAGCAGGAGCGTCAGCAGCCCACGAGGCGCACCTTTAAGATCTCTTGGACTTCCGACGCTGCGAGCGCCGAGTCATTCCACGAACTGCCGTTACTCGGCCGGCAGGGCGAGTTGCTCGGGACGCTTCTGATCGGCAATTCGCAGCGCGAAGCCGTGCTGCTCGAGCGGCGCATCCTCTTGCTGGCCGTCAGCGTAGCCACAATGGGTCTGCTTTTCGGGCTGCTGCTCAGCTGGTGGGGCGCAGCGCGAGTCACCAGGCCGGTCCGCCGCCTGGCGGAAGGTGCGCGTCGCGTTTCGGAAGGGAATTGGAATACGCGCGTGGAAGTTCGTGGACGCAATGAGATCGCGCAACTTGCGTCGGCGTTCAATCGCATGACGGAACAGCTCAGCGAGCAGCGCGAGCGCCTGGTCCAGGCTGAGCGCGTCGCTGCGTGGCGCGAACTGGCGCGTCGCCTGGCACACGAGCTGAAGAATCCTCTGTTCCCGCTGCAAACCACGGTCGAAAACTTGCAGCGCGCGAAAGAACAAAGCCCCGAACAATTCGAGGAAGTCTTCCGCGAATCGACCGGAATTCTTCTCTCGGAAATCGACAACCTAAAAATCATCGTTTCGCGATTCAGCGACTTCGCGCGCATGCCGCAGCCAGAGCTTGGCCCCGTGAATCTCAACGAGACTGTTCGCGGCATCGTGAAACTTTTCGAGTCGCAATTCGGGGCGGTTGGCCGTCCGCCGATCACCCCGGAACTGCATCTCGACGAGAATCTGCCGATGATTCAAGTAGACGAAGCCCTGCTCCGGCGGGCCATCGAGAATCTGGTCCTCAATGCGATGGACGCAATGCCCTCGGGCGGAGTCCTGATGCTGCGCACCACTCACCAGGACGGCGGCGTCGATCTGGAAATTTCCGATACTGGGACGGGCCTCACGCCTGAAGAGTGCGAACGGCTTTTCACCCCGTATTACACGACGAAGCAGCACGGCACAGGTCTTGGCCTCGCGATTGTGCAGTCTGTGATCAGCGATCACGGCGGACGCATTTCCGTCGAAAGCGAGACGGGCGTCGGCACGTCCTTCCACATTCATCTCCCGGTGAAAGCCCCGACCGCGCGCGGCGAGGCAATAGCGCCAGCACCGGCGCCTGTACCGGTTCCCGTCGAAAAGGCCTAGCCGTGAGTCTGAAGGCGCATATCCTCATCATCGATGACGATGCGAATACTCTCGCATCACTCTCCCGCGCGTTTCGACTCGCGGGCCATGAGGCGACGGTTTGCGACAACGCTGCGCGCGCCCTCGATCTGGCGAAGGCGCAGCGCTTCGATCTGATTCTTTCCGACGTGGTGATGCCGGGGCGCGACGGCATCTCGCTGCTGGAAGATTTGAAAAACGGGGGCGTTTCGTCGCCAGTCGTGATGATGTCTGGCCAGGCGACGATCGAGATGGCGGTGCGCGCCACGCGCCTCGGCGCCATCGACTTCCTCGAAAAGCCCATTTCGACGGACAAGCTGTTGCTGACCGTCGAGAATGCTCTGCGCTTGACGCGCCTCGAAGAAGAGAATCGCGATCTCAAGCGTCAGCTTGGCAAACATCCCATGGTGTGGTCGAGCCCTGTGATGCGCGAAATCATGGCGCAGGTCGAACAGGTCGCGGCCAGCGAAACGCGTGTTTGCGTTCGCGGCGAAACCGGTACAGGCAAGGAACTGATCGCGCGAACGCTGCATGAGAAAAGCGGACGCCACCTAGGGCCATTCGTGGCGCTTAATTGCGCCGCCATCCCAGCCGAACTGATGGAATCCGAGTTATTCGGCCACGAAAAAGGCTCGTTCACGGGAGCGGCCGCGCGGCACGTCGGAAAATTCGAGCAGGCGCATCGCGGCACGCTTTTCCTTGACGAAATCGGCGACATGCCGCTGCCGATGCAAGCGAAGCTCTTGCGCGTTTTGGAAGAGGGCGAGATCGAGCGCGTTGGGGGTGGCGCGCCAATCCAAGTGAATGTGCGCGTCGTGGTCGCCACGCACCGAAATCTCGAAGAGCAAGTGAAGCAGGGAACGTTCCGCGAGGACCTCTACCATCGCATTTTCGTTTTTCCCATAGTGCTGCCGCCTTTGCGCGAGCGCCGCGAGGATATTCGCATCCTCGCCGAACATTTCGTCGCGCAGCTCGGCGAACAGAATCACTGGAAGCCCAAGACGCTTTCGGCCGCCACGCTGGCGGCGCTGGAAAATTATTCTTGGCCGGGCAATGTGAGGGAATTACGCAACGTGATCGAGCGCGTCCTGCTGTACGCCACGGGCGACACCATCGAGGCTTCAGCGGTCGAACGCGCGCTGCCAAGATCAGCTGTGACTGGGGCGGCGAAAGCGGGCGCGGACGACGGTGCGGATGGCTCGCTATCGCAGCGCGTCGAATCGTTCGAGCGCGAAACGCTGCTAGCCGAGCTAAAGCGCAACCGCAATCACATGACGAACACCGCGAGGGCGCTTGGCCTCGAACGCAGCCACCTCTATAAGAAATGCCAGCAGCTCGGCATCGACCTCCGCGCCATCCGCCAAACCGATTAGCCGCCCGATTCTCCCGCAGTTGCGAAACAACGCTTCAATAGCAAATGCATCGGCCAGTAGACGACGAACACCATGAAAAGCCAGCTGATCAAGATGTGCGCCGGCGCCGGACCCCACTGCCGATGGAGGAAAGGATCGGTGAACGCGAAATTGATGTTCTTTTGGCTCGATGTAAACCGCGCGATCGCAAAAAGCGGGAACGCGATCGCCGATTGCAGCGCCCAACCGCGCCGATCGTAACCCGCGCGAAAAAGCCCCCACAACAAAAGCACGGGCATGCAAACGTGAAAAAACGAGAGAAGCCGCACCCACAGCGGATAACTCGGGTCGAGCAGGTATTCGTTTCCCGGAAGGAGCTCCCGATGGAGAAAGACGATCCATGCTGCATCGGCGGCCCACACGGCATCGACAAGCAATGCCCCCACGGCTTGACTCGAAATCAGCAGCCTGCTGTTCGTCCACATGCCGATGCACGTGAGAATCACCGCGACGTCGCACAGGTGAATGAAATTCGCCACACCCCAATAATGCCAGTACAGGGGAAACCAAGTGAGAAACCATACGAGCGAAATCCATCGCATCCAGACGGGATAAAGCTGAACCGTTGCGTTTGACGGCGTAAGTGCTGGGCGGCGCATGGCCCGGGATCGTATCAAACTTCTAGCGGGCGAAACCGCCGGGCCGCATGAGTGGCGTTTTACAAAGCTCGATGCGAGAATCTTGCCAGATGCAATTTGTTCCGGAACTTGTCACAGGGGGCGCTGTTTGTGCTGGCAGCGGCGTGTTTTCGTGGGCCGCGGTTGCGCCCTCGTCACAGCTTTTCGGCCCAACCACGCGCCATACTGGCGATTCCTCGACGATTGCACTCACCTTTGACGACGGGCCGAATCCCGTCGTCACGCCGTCGCTTCTTGAACTTCTCGCGCGTCACGACGTGACGGCGACATTTTTCTTGATCGGCAAGAATGTCGAAACCAATGCTGCGATTGTGCGCGACATCAGCGCGCGCGGCCATGTGATCGGCAATCATACGCACACCCATCCCAATCTCACGTTCCGTTCGTCTCGCGCCATTTCCCAGGAGATAGAGCGTTGCGATGACGCGATCGAATCCGCCGCCGGCGGCACATCAAAGTGGATCCGCCCGCCGTTCGGCTATCGCGGACCAGCGCTTGCGGGCACTGCGCGCAAGCGCGCTCAGCGTGTCGCCATGTGGTCTTTCGCCGCTCGCGATTGGAAGCTAAAAAATGCCGAGGCATTGATTCGCCGCTTGCGCCGAGTGCAGGGAGGGGATATTGTCCTGCTCCACGACGGCGACCATCGTGTGCCGAATGGAGATCGCCATCACACCGTCGCGGCGCTAGAATGTATGTTGCCGCGCTGGAAGGATGCGGGTTTTCGCTTCGTCACGATGGACGAGATAGGAAACGATCGGTGAACGGATCACGAACAGACGAGAGACGCTTTTACGACGAGAAGGAAGAAACGAAGCAGATTCCGCTCGTCTGCCCGCATTGCCGCCAGGAAAATACGTTTCCGGTTCGGTGGATGGTCCGCACGAAAAAAAACCAATTGCCGCCTGGGTCGACCGCCGAGGATAAACAGCATTTCGCGAAGGCGCGCACATACATGGTTCGGGTGGACAACATGGTCGCGTGCCGCAATATCAAGTGCCGTAAACGGTTCGAGCTCACCGGTCAGTCTGTTTTCTTGATCTAGGTTTGTGATTCGGTTTTCGTGCCGACGTTGTCGCCGATGCGGCGATCCCGCCGGTTGGCCCTAGGTTTCCTGCATTTCCTCGCGCGTCGTCGCATTCTGCCCGCTCAGTACTTCGCGGATTTTCTGGGAGAGAGATTTCAGGTTGAATGGCTTCTGCAAGAAGGCCACTCCGCCCTCGAGCACGCCGTGGCGGAACACCGTATCGTCCGTGTAGCCGGAAATGTAAAGCACCTTCATCTCGGGCCGATCCGTGGCTAGCTTCGACGCTAGTTCAGGCCCGCTCAGATGCGGCATCACCACGTCGGTCACCAGCAAGTGGATCGGGCCGGGATGGGTGGACGCCACCTTGCGCGCCTGAATTCCGTCAGACGCTTCAAGGACGCAATAGCCAGTCGCGCCAAGATACTCGCGCACGAGATCCCGCACGCTCTGCTCGTCTTCGACGAAAAGAATCGTCTCGCTTCCGCGCGCATGCTTTTTGGTCTCCTGTTCGGCGGGCGGCGCGGAAAGTTCTGCGTTCACTTGCGGCAGATAGATCTTGAATGTCGTGCCGTGATCCACTTCGCTGTAAACATAGATGTAGCCGCCGCTCTGCTTCACCACCCCATATACGGTCGCGAGCCCCAAGCCGGTGCCTTTGCCCGGACCCTTCGTCGTGAAAAACGGCTCGAAAATTCTCGCCTTTGTTTTGTCATCCATACCGCAGCCCGTGTCGGTGACGCTCAACATCACATAGCTGCCGGGTTGCACGCTGGCATGCGTCGCCGCGTAACCGCGATCAAGGACCACATTCGATGTTTCAATCGTCAGCCGCCCGCCATTCGGCATCGCGTCGCGAGCGTTCACGACCAAATTCAGCAGGACCTGCTCGATTTGCGCTGGATCGGCTTTCGTGCGCGCGAGACTTCCACCGGGGAGGAAAGCCATCTCGATGTTTTCGCCGATCACGCGCGAGAACATGCGAATCATCCCGGCGACGACTTCGTTCATATCCAGCACGCGCGCCTGCAGCACCTGCTTGCGGCTGAAGGCGAGAAGCTGCCGAGTGAGTGTAGCCGCGCGATCAGCGGCCTTTTCCATCTGTTGCACGCTGTTTCGCACCGGCGAACTATCGGGAATACGGTCGTAGATCAACTGGGCGTGACCCTTCACGACCATCAGCAAATTATTGAAGTCGTGCGCAACGCCGCCGGCCAATTCGCCGATCGCCTGCATCTTCTGCGACTGGCGGAGTTGATCGGTAAGTCGTTCCCGGTCGGTGACGTCGAGCGCCACGCCGATCACGCCTTGCATGAGCCCTTCCGCATCTCGCAATGGTTGCACGTGCGCTTCGAATTTGCGTTCCTTCCATTCGACTTCAAACGCAACCGATTCGCCTTCGAGAGCCTTGCGATGCGCGTCGAGAGCAGGAAAACCGCCCTGTTTGGCATCGAAGAATTGCGCGAGCGGCATTCTCACGGGCTCGCGCTGCTTGAGCCCAAGCGCCTCTAGGCCCGCGCCCATGGCGGATGTGGTTACGAGGTTCGCGTCCGTAGTCCACAGCACCGCCGGAATCTTCTCCACCATCACGCTTAAGCGAGCACGTTCTTCCTGGCGCTCGTTTTGGACCATTTCGAGGTCCGCAAGCATGCTGTTGATCGTTTCTCCGAGGTGCGCGAGTTCGTCGTGTCCCGAGACCCGCAACCGCGCTCCGAGGTCGCCGCTCGCACCGATTTGCGTGATGCTGTCGCTGAGCGATGCCACGCGCGAGACGACGAAACGCTCGAGCAAGTACATCGTGATCGCGCCGAAGATCAGGCCCGCGGCGAGCAGCAGAAGCAGAAATTGCAGCAAGCTATCCTGTCCTTGCCGATAGATGGTGCGTGGCAGCAAGACGCGCAGGATCGCAACCGGCTTGCCGTACACGTCCATGATTTCCCGATACGCGGCCAGTTGCCCCTGCTTGTATGGCTCGACGAGCACCGGCTCTTGCGCCGTCAACGTATTCGCCACGGCCCGGTATTCGGTCGCCGGGCCGCCTGTCGCAAATGGGCCGACTTCCACGGGCATGTTCGTCATTCCGGCGAGCCGGACCGCCTCATCCGCGTCCAGAAATCGCCCCATGATCAGTCGCCCCGCGGAAGGCCCGTCGGAATTGCTCATCAGGATCGCGCTTGAATCGATCAACGTCGGACTGGAACCGAGCATCACGATTCCACTGATGTCGTTCGGCGAGCGCGTACCGCCCAGCAGAATCGAGCCTCTGCCGAGTTGCGAGGGAAGATCGGGCGGAATCGGCGCGCGTTCGATTGCGGCGAGGCTAAATCCTCGCGCAAAAACTTGGCGCCCGCGCCTATCGAGCACGACGATGAAATTCACCCGCATCTGTTCGAAAGCGCGATTCGGAAACTCGACCCGGACTTTTTCCGGATCGCTGCTGCTCATGTAGGAATAGGTTTGATCTAGGTCGGCGAACTGCTCGGCGTTGTGCTGCAGCGTCTCGATTTCGTTCGCGAGGGCGCTGGAGGCTCGTTCCAGGTTCTGTTTGGCAAAATCGTCTTCCAGGCGGGCGAAGCCGTTGGTCAGAACAATCCGGGAGACGGTGTAGAGCCCGCCGACCAGTCCGACCAAAGCCACCAGAACTATAACGAGAGTTTTATTGCGAAGAGACTTGCGCACAGACGGCCCCAGCCTGCTCTGATGGATTGCCCCTGATTCAGTATAGGGTTCGGGGGACGGCGCCAGAGGCGAAACGGCACGCGGCGGTGCCTTAGTTGTACATGCGTTTTGTGCGGCGGACCAATTCCCGGAAATGTCTGGTGGATAGAATGCCTTAGCGCTAATCTCTAGGCATCTTCCGGCTCCGGTGTCGGCATCCTTACACGGCAGACGCGAGGTTCTCCCATGAGCCGCTTACGCATCGTCTCTGGTTGTGCAGCGCTGCTTTTGACATCCGGCCTGATTTTCCCGTTGTGTGCGCAGGAAGGCCCGACTCGACCGGCGCCCGCCGCGCAGGGTGAGGCACCGGCGCCGCCATCGAACGCGACACCAGCAGCGTCGCCGCAGGTGTCAAGTCCTCCGGCTGCTTCCGCCGCGCCGGCATCCTCAAACCCGGATGCCAAGACCGCGCGGAAGATCGAAGTACCCGGCGGCACTCATATTCCGCTCGTTCTGCACAATGGAATTTCCACGCGTAGCGCGCGAGCAGGCGATCCCGTTTACTTCGAGACGCTTTTCCCCATCATGGTCGGCGATCACGTCGCGATTCCTGCGGGTTCCTACGTGAGCGGCGAAATCACGGAAGCGAAGCGGCCGGGCCGAGTGAAGGGCCGTGGCGAAATGATGATCAAACTCACGACGATGATCCTGCCGAACGCCTATATCGTGAATCTGAATGCGACGCCCAGCGGGGCGAGCACCGGCGGCAAGGAAACAGTCGATAGCGAAGGCAAAATCGTCGGCGATTCGGGCAAAGCTCAGGATGTCGGCACCGTCATTCGAGCCACGGAAGCAGGCACAGGGATCGGCGCCGGCGTGGGCGCTGCATCAGGAAATATCGGACGCGGAGTCGGAATCGGCGCCGGCGCGGGAGCGCTCGTCGGCCTCGGAGCGGTTCTGCTCACGCGCGGGCCCGATGCTGAAATGCCGCGCGGCTCAACGGTGGAGGCCGTGATCGACCGGCCCATCTATCTCGACGCGGACAAAGATCAATTCAGCGGCCCGGGGCAGGCGTCATCGCTTGCAGGTCCACCCAATCGCGACGAGCGCAACCCGATTCCGCTCCCCTTCTGATTTGCGGTATTGAAATCACCGCGCCCGCTGTACTTCTGCCCTACGATCAGCGAATCGCAGAGGCGAGAATCTACCGGCATCAAAAGTCGTTTGCCCGCAAGTGATCCATTCCCGAATGAGCTTTGCCGTCACTGCGGCGAGCAGGATTCCGTTGCGGTAATGCCCCGTCGCGATCAGCAGCCCTTCTACTTCACTGGGACCCAAAATCGGCAAATCATCCGGCGTGCCCGGCCGAAGCCCTGACCAAGTCTCGAGGATTTCCGCGTCGGCAAGCGAGGGCGCAAGCTCCAGCAGATTGTCGAGAATCCTGCGAATACCGCCCGCTGTAACGCGTTTCTCGAATCCCGCCTTCTCCGACGTGCTGCCCGCTACGATTCGACCATCGTCGCGTGGCACCAAGTAGCCGTTTCTCGAGCGCAGCACTCTTCCTAGCCTCTGCCTATCCGATCGCAACCTAATCATCTGCCCGCGAACGGGTCGAGTCGGTACCAGCTGTGCGAGCGCTTCGACTCCACTGAACAGCTGGCTGGAGAAAGATCCCGCCGCGAGGATCACTTGATCAGCCCCGAATCTCTCGTCGCCGACCAGAACTCCCGTGCATCTTCCACTTTCGATTGCCAATCGCGTGACCTCAGAGTTCGCGCGAATTTCGACGCCCCGATTTCGCGCCGCCTCCAATACGGCAGCCATGAGCAATCGCGGTTCGACAGTTCCTTCGTCAGGTAGCCATGCAGCTGCTGTCGCCGTCGGTCCAATTGCTCCCTCCCATTGCCGCGCTGTTTCGATCGGGATGGCTTCGATCGCAACCCCGAGCCGCTCGCATTCCGCCACGCGCTCCTCGCGTTCGCGCAAGCCGGGAGGTCCGGCGAAGACCTCGATCGCGCCATCTCTCCTGTAGACCGGGGATTGCTTGGAAAATTCTCCGATCGCTCCGATGTAATCGGGATAGAGCCGAAGGCTTTCCATGCCGAGAGGAACAAGCGGGATATCGTGCGCGGAGTCCGGCGCCGGCGAAAGCATTCCTGCGGCGGCCCATGAAGCTTCCAATCCCGGTTGCTGCCGGTCGAGAACGATCACTTGCCGCTTATCGGCTGCAAGCTCAAACGCGATGGACGCGCCGATCAGACCGCCGCCAACGATGGCGATGTCGTATGATTTCACGCGGTCATTCTAACAACAAAATCAGCACGCCATCAGCGCCCCTCAGATCCATCGGCGGCCGACAGCGCGACCGAGAGCACCAACGCATCCTCCACGGGATCAACGTAATAGGACCTGCGCCGCCCAACGGTCTGGAATCCGTGGCGTTCATAGAATTTCAGCGCAGCGGCGTTCGAACTCCGCACTTCGAGAAACGCTCTCTGAGCCCCCTGCGTCTTGCCCCACTGAAAGGCTTCGCGCAACAAGGACGCCCCAATTCCACGCCCTCGCAAACGCTTATCAACCGCGAAATTGAGAATTTCTATTTCGTGCGCAATCGCGCGCGCGATCAGGAATCCGACAACTACGTCATCTTCCTCTGCGATCCAGCCGGCCATTTCGCCCTGCGCCACACGCGCATAGTCCCAGGACGTCCACTGAGCAATTTCAGGCGACGCCGCTTGAATCGCCAAAACGGCGTGCCCGTCCCGCACTTCCAGATTGCGGATCAAGATCCAACTGGGGCTTTCCAGTGAAGTTCTGCATCACTGCGTCGGACGTAATTGGCGTCAAGCGTAAGGGGATCGGCAAGTTCGCCCTGCTGAGCTTTGCGCAGAGCGATGCGGCCAACATAAGGAGCAAGTACAGGCGAAACTCGTTCCGCGTGCAGCTTCGCCCATTCTTTCGTCTCAGAACGAGACAAGGCCAAATCCAGTAGTTCCGGTACCGGGGAGACGATGCGCGTGTTTGCCCGCGTGAAATCGGCGCCCACGATCTCGAGAAATTCTTCCGGTGTCGCTACGCATGCGCTCCCGTCAACCGTTAGCGCCGCGCCGTCCGATTCGCGTTGATATAGAGCGAAATAGACTTGCCCCCGCCGTGCGTTGAGCACTGCGGCGATATGCCGAGCTTGCGAATCTGCTTGAATGGCAACGGCTTCCAGCGCGCTCACCGCCGCAATCGGCTTGCGGTAGACCTCCGCCCAGCCCTTGATCGCCGTCAATCCCACCCGCAATCCGGTGAAGGATCCAGGCCCCACGGCGACCGCAAACAGATCGATCTCATTTAGAGAAATCGAAAGCTCATTCGTCAAGAAATCGATCTGCCTGAACATCCGCGATGAGTAGATTTCGCCTGTCCACGCGGACACAATACCGATGATTTTCTCATCACGCAGTACTGCGGTACTTCCGGCCGGCGAAGAGGTGTCTAACGCGAAAATCAGCACGTGCCCAATTATAGGGCAATTGCGCTGCCAAAACCTTGAAAAACCGCCTGTTTCTGCCAATTTTCTTCTGTATGAAAATTGTGGAAAAACTTGACGGCCTTGTGTCGCAAGCCTACACTTTTCACAGTAGTCGCTTTGGGGGGAGGGAACTTCCACTCATGGATTTCAAATTAGGCGAGAAGGTCGTTTATCCGAATCACGGCGTTGGGCTGATTGAACAGATTAGTTATGGTTATGTGAACGGTCGATCGGAACGCTTTTACATGTTGCGGATTCTTTCCAGTGGCCTGAAGGTTATGGTCCCGCAAACCAACATTCAAAACGTAGGATTGCGTCCTGTGATCCGTGCAACTGAAGCAGGCGCAGTAATTTCCTACCTCGAAAAAGGCCGTTCGGCTTCCCACCACGATTGGAAACACCGCTTCAAGGAAAATTCAGACCGGATGCGCACAGGTTCGCTAATGGAAGTTGCCGCCGTGTTGAAAGGCCTTGTCGCACTCAGCCGGTCGAAGCCG
>Ga0335078_10008389_pt1 | contig 15358 bp, 12 predicted proteins | sample Lox_Sample_32_FD_206711 | JGI IMG/M metagenome (GOLD analysis project Ga0335078, IMG submission 206711) | Soil microbial communities from Loxahatchee National Wildlife Refuge, Florida, United States - Lox_Sample_3.2 | ecosystem: Environmental > Terrestrial > Soil > Wetlands | place: USA... | reverse complement strand
ACACCCAGGGGACGTCCCGCATCAACAGGAACGGGAGGAGAAGGGCAAGCGCCCCGAAGAACAGGAGGAGCGGGAGGTCGAACCAGGTCGTGAACTGGCGCTGCACGATGTAATACGGCATCGCCATAGGGAACCCGACGAGCCCGACGATCGCCGTGGTGACGTAGAGACCGAACGAGTCGACCCGGCGGACCCGCTCGATGACCATCGCCACCACGAGCGAGATCGCGAGCACGACGACCCCGTAGGTGTACCCCTGCCAGGCGAGGGCGAGCGCCCCGAGCGACACGCCCGTGAACACGGCCCACTTGACCGAGGTCCTCTCGGTCCTCAGGAACGCGCGTAACCCGGGGATGTACTGACTTGGCTTTCGGTAGTCCTCGACCCAGCGCCGACTACCGACCGACTTCACCGTGCGGATGTACGAGTAGACGACGACGAGAATGATGAACGTGTAAAAGGAAAGGTAGTTCGCGTACCCGAAGATCGAGGAGTCGATGTTCCCGCTCAGGAACGGGTAGATCACCGCGGCGATGAGGCCCATGCGCCGGTCCGCGACCTCGCGCCCGATGAGGTAGACCGGGAACACGCCGAGCGCAGCCCACAGGGGCGCCTGCAGGTCGAGGAACCACGCTCCCGCGTGGACGGCGTTCCCGCCAAAAAACGGAGCGAAGACGAGCCCGAGGATGGCGTTCATCCAATCGAACAGCGGCTCGCGCGGATTGATCGCCCCCACTGGGAAGTTGAGCAACGGGTCGAAGACCAGGTTGCGATGGTTCGCGATGATGTACTGCATCACGCGCGAGTGGTAGTAGGAATCCGAACCGCCCCCGTAGGTGTAGAGCGCCCCCCACTGGGAGACGACCGGATACGCCCAGATCGAGCGGATGGCGAACGCCATCCCGAAGGCAGAAAGGAGGATGGCGACCGTCCACCCGTGACGGTGCCACCACCCGGTGTTTGTCGATTCCATGCGAGGCCGGCGCCTCGTGCCGGCGGCGCGCGAGACCTAGGGGGTGTATAAATAGCCTACTCCGCGAATTCCGTCAGAAGCGCTGACGTCCCGCTGCGACGCTCCGGGGAGCCGGAGCGCGACCCGGGGACCACGCGGCGAACCGTCGGGGCTCAATCTGTGGCACGGAACCGGTAGAACATGCGGCCATCGCCGATGTCGTACGCCTCGGTACGGACCGGCTGGCCGATCCGGAGCTGGTTCCACGGGAGTCCCTCGATCCGACCGAAGACCCGGAGAGGAACGCCGTCCAGGTCGACGAGCCCGACCGCGAACGGGACCTCGTGTTCCATTCCGAGCGGGGCACCGGCGAGCACCGCGCTGAAGGCGAAGACGTGTCCGCGTTCGGGAAGGTCGACCCACTCGAGCTCTTCGGACCGGCACTTCGGGCACGCGGTCCGGGGGGGCCAGTGGAGCTCGTTGTCGCGGGTGCAGCGCGTGGTCGAGAGCTTCCCCTCGCGCAGCCGCTCGTAGAAGCGGTGGAGCCGTGTCTGGTCGGCCGTCTCGAGAGGGAAGAAGTCGAGGAGGTACGGCCGCTTCTCGACCGGCTTCGACCGTGGGGTCTCCCGCGCCGTTTCGGCGGGGGCCGGCTCGGGTCTCTCGATGGGCGGTGCCATCGTCGGGGAGGCAGGTCGCCGGGGGCGAGCCTCGGTCGTCATGCGACGCCCCCCCTCTGATACACCATCACCGAGTGAACGTTCGCGCTCCCCGACAGGTTGTGCACGAGGGCCCACTCCGGGTCGGGGACCTGACGCGCCGCAGGGACCGTCGAAGCGAACTGCTGGAAGATCTCGACGGCCTGCGCCACGCCGGTCGCGCCGAGCGGGTGCCCGCAGCCGAGGAGTCCTCCGCGGGGGTTCACGACGAGGTCTCCGCCAAGGTCGCCCCGCCCGTCGGCCGCAAACCGGCCGCCCTCGCCCTTGCCGCAGAGGCCGAGCGCCTCGTATTCGACGATCTCGGAGATGCTGAAGCAATCGTGGATCTCCGCAAGGTCCAAGTCGTGGACACCAATCCCCGCGCGCCCGAGCGCTTCCCGGGACGCCCGGGTGAGCCCGGTCCATTCGGTGAGCGAACCGGCGTGCGCCAGGTTGTGGAACTCCGAGTACTGGCCGCTCCCCCGGACCCACGCCGGAGTGTCCGTGTACCTTCGGGCGTGCTCGTCGGAGGTGAGGACGACCGCGGCCGCCCCGTCGGTCATCGAAGAGCAGTCGCCGAGCCGCAACGGAGGCGCGATGAGCGGTAGGCGGAGGAGCTTCTCCCGCGAGAACGTCTTCTCATGGAACTGGGCGTTCGGGTTGGTGTTGGCGAACCGGTGGTTCTTCTCCGAAATCGCCGCCATCTGCTCTTCGGTCGTGCCGTACTCGAGCATGTGACGCTGGGCGACCATCGCGAAGAAGGGCGGCGCCGTCGCACCGGCTGGCCCGTCCCACGGCCGATCCATCACGCATCCCATCGCGGAGTTCGCTTCCGGCATGGACGGGATGTTCATCTTCTCCACGCCGACCACCACGGCCGTGTCCGAGAGCCCGCTCGCGATCGCCGCGTAGGCGGAGCGGATCGCCGACTGGCCGGACGCGCAGGCGAGTTCATTCCGCTGGAGGATCCGGTACGGCTTGAGGCCGAGCTGCTCCGCGGCCAGCGGAGCGACGTGCGACTGGAAGGCGAAGCGCTCGGGCTCGGCGGCGCCGACGAAGAGGGAATCGACGTCCTCGGACCGGAGTTCGGGCACGGCTCGGGAGAGCGCGACGCCGACCTCCTGCACGAGCTCCGACCAGGTCGCGGCCCGCACTCCGAACTTCGTCGTGGCGCCGCCGACGATCGCGACGTTTCGACCGCTCATGCGGCCTCCGCACGGATCGCTTCAACGACCCGGTCGCCAGCCTCGCGGGTGGTCACGTTTCCGCCCTGGTCGAACGTCCGAGCGGTGCCCGAGGCGAGGGTCCGGGCGAGCACCCGCTCGAGCCGGTCCGCTTGCCGGACCAGACGGACGTCCGAGTGGTGGCCTCCGAGCCAACGGAGCATCTGTTCCACCGCGAAGAAGGTCGCGAACGGATTCACCTGGTTCTTGCCGGCGTACTTGGGCGCGCTCCCATGGACCGGCTCGAACATCGCATGGTCCGTGCCGATGTTCCCCCCGCTCGCGAACCCCATCCCACCCTGGAGGACGGCCGCCAGGTCGGTGACGATATCGCCCATCATGTTCGTGGCCACGGCGACATTGTAGTGCTCCGGATTGCGGATGAGCCACTGCGCGAACGCGTCGACGTAGGCGTAGTCGCGCTCGATCTCGGGGTATTCCGCTCCGACGCGGTCGAACGTCTCTCGGAAGAATCGGCACCCCTCCATCACGTTCGCCTTGTCGATGCATGTGACCCGTCGCACCCCGTCCTCCGGAGCGCCGCGCGGCCGGGCGCGGGCGAGCTCGAACGCGTATCGAATCACTCGTTCGGACCCCTTCCGGGTGATGATCCGAGTGTCGATCGCGACCTCCGTCTCCTCCGCGCGCGTCAAGCGGCCTCGTGCCGGGGTGTAGAGGTCCTCTGTGTTCTCGCGGACGACCACCAGGTCGACGTTCTTCGGGGCCCAGACCTGGCGAAACTCTCCGCTGATCCGATGTAAGACCCCGGGATAGAGCTTGCACGGCCGCACGTTGGCGAACAGGTCGAGCCCTTCTCTCAGACCCAGCACGAGGGCCCGGCCGGCAAGGTCGCCGTTCGGCAGGGTGGCACCGGGCCACCCGACGGCGCCGACCAGGATCGCATCGGCCTTCTTGGCGGCCGCCGCTGCCTCGGGTTCCCACTCCCGTCCGTTCCGAATGTAGTACTCACCGCCCCCGGGATACTGCGTCCCGTGCCACGGCGCCGGACCCCCCTCGGCCAGCGCGTCGAGCACGCGACAACCTTCGCGGACGACCTCGGGCCCGGTGCCGTCGCCGGGGTAGATGGCGATCGCGTATCCGGCGTCCTTCACGGGGAGCCCCCGGTCACAGCGCGCGCCTCGAGCTCGCGGCGGACCTTTTCGACCAACCCTCCGGCTTCGAGCAGCTCGAGAAGGTGGTGCGGAAGCGGTGGGAAGGAGACCGAACGGCTGGTGCGGAGGTTGGTGATACGGCCGGCGCTCATCTCGATACGGGCCGTGTCCCCTTTCTCGAAGATCGCCCGGACGCCGCGCACCTCGACCGCGGGGATCCCGAGGTTGATCGCGTTCCGGAAGAAGATCCGGGCGAACGAGTCGGCCACGACCGCCCCGACACCGATCGCCCGCATCGCCTGGGGGGCATGCTCGCGGCTCGAGCCGCAGCCGAAGTTCTCGTCGGCGACCAGGATGTCGCCGGCGCGGGCCTCGCGCGCGAACTCCGGGAGCGCGATCTCGAACACGTGCTTCTTGAGCTCGTTCGGGTCGATGATCGTGAGGTACTTTCCCGAGATGATCTGGTCGGTGTCGACGTCCGGGCCGAGGGTCCAGACGCGTCCTTCGATGACGTCCTGCACCGTCCCTCCTACAGGAGCTCCCGCGGGTCGGCGATCTCGCCCTTGATGGCGGTCGCGACCACGGCGGCCGGAGACATGAGATAGATACGGGCCTCCTTCGCGCCCATCCGGCCCGGGAAGTTCCGGTTCGAGGACGACGCGCAGACCTCGTCCGGTGCGAGGATCCCCATGTTCCCTCCGAAACATGCAGAACAGCTCGAGTTCGTGAAGACCGCCCCGGATTCGGTGAACGTCTCGATGATCCCCTCGTGCAGGCACTGGTCGTAGATCGCGGTGGACGCCGGAGACACGATGAACCGGACACCGGGCGCGACCTTGTGCCCCTTCATCAGGGCGGCCCCTTCGCGCAGGTCCTCGATCCGGGCGTTCGTGCACGAGCCGAGGAACACCTGGTCGACGCTGACGTGCTCCCGAACGACGTCGGTGAGAGGGCAGACGTTGTCCGGAGAGTACGGGCACGCCACCATCGGAGGCATGCCGTCCACGTCGATCTCGACGGTCCGCTCGTACACCGCATCGGGGTCCGAGCGCACGGGGTGCATCGGATGCTTGGCGATCTTCGCGAGGTAGTCGAACGTCGTCGTGTCCGGGCCGACGATCCCGGTCTTCGCCCCCATCTCGGTGGTCATGTTGCAGATCGTGAACCGCTCGGGCATCGACAGACCCTCGATCGTGGGCCCCGTGAACTCGACCGCCTTGTAGGTCGCCCCGGTCGTTCGGACCTCGCCCAGGATCCGAAGGACCAGGTCCTTCGCGGTGACCCCCTTGCCGAACGTTCCGCGGACACGGACCTGGACCGTCGGCGGGACCTTGAGCCACAGTCGGCCCAGCGCGAGCACGGCAGCCATCTCGGTCGGACCGATCCCGGTCGCTACCGCTCCCATGGCCCCGAGCATGTTCGTGTGGGAGTCGGTCCCGACCGCGAGGTCGCCGGGAACGACCCAGCCGTTCTCGGCCAGGATCTGGTGACAGATCCCGTGGCGGCCGACGTCGTAGAAGTGCGGAAGTCGGGTCTCCTGGGCGAACTTGCGAAGGATACGATGCAGGACCGCGGCACCCTCGGTCGACGCCGGGACCCAGTGGTCGATGGCGATCACGACCCGGTCCGGGTCCCAGACCTCGGTCGCGCCCATCTGATGGAAAGGTGCCACGGTCTGGGCGCCCTGCTCGTGCATCATGGCCAGGTCGACCGACCCCTCGACGATCTGGCCGGGCACCACGTGATCGAGCCCGGAAGCGCGGGCGAGGACCTTCTCGGCGATCGTCGCCCCGTGGCCGGTCCGGTCGGTCATGTCGCCGTCGGTCGGATCCCGACCGCCTCCACGAGCGCCCAGAACTCCCCGTCACTGAGACCCGGCGCCTCGAACATCGAGCGGTAGTACTGAAGGAACTTGCGAAGGCCGCTCTTGGACTGGGACTCTGTCTCGCTCTTGACCCGTCGAAGGAGCTCGAGCAACAGAGGGTCCGGGGCCGAGATCCCGCGTTCCTTGAGCTTCTCCGCGAGAGCGGCCTTCCCCGTGTGCTTTCCGAGGATCATCCGGCGCTGGCGGCCGACCGTCGCCGGTTGGAGCGGCTCGTAGGTGAGGGTGTGGGCGAGCACTCCATGGGTGTGGATCCCCGCCTCGTGCGAGAAGGCGTTGTATCCGACGAGCGCCTTGTTCGCGGCGACCGGTACGCCCGACAGCTCCTCGACCAGGCGCGAGAGCTCGTGCAGCTTCTCCGTCTTGATACCGGTCCGGATACCGTAGAGGGTCTCGAGCCCGAGCACGACCTCCTCGAGCGCGGCGTTGCCGGCGCGCTCTCCGATCCCGTTCACACAGACATGCGGGGCGCGCGCGCCGCACTCGATGGCGGTCAGCGTGTTCGCGGTCGCGAGGCCGAAGTCGTCATGACAGTGTACAGAGAGGTCCTTCGGGCGAACGCGGCGCTGGAACTCGGTAAGGTACCAGCGGAACGTGAGCGGGGTCATGATCCCGACCGTGTCAGCGACGACCAGCCGGTCGGCCCCCGCCTCCTGCACGTCCTTGTAGAGCCGCTCGACGAAGTCGAACGGCGCCCGCACCGTATCCTCCGTGACGAACGCGACGTGAAGGCCGGCGTCCTTCGCCTGCCGCACCGTCTTGATCGCCGCCGCGTGTACCTCGGCCTGGCTCATCTTGAGCTTGAACTTCAGATGGACGTGGCTCGCTGCGACGAAGATCGCGATGTGGGTGGCGCCGCTCTTGATGACCGCGTCGACATCGGAGGGGACCGTGCGGGCGGCGGCGAGGATATGCGCCCGGAGTCCGGCACTCGCGACGTCCCGGACCGCCCGTGCCTCCTCGTCGGAAACGACGGGGATCCCGGCGTTGATGACGCCGACCCCGACGTCGGAAAGCTCCTCGGCGATCCGAAGCTTCTCATTGGGCGAGAAGTGGACCCCCGGCATCTGCTCGCCGTCGCGAAGCGTCTCGTCCCACACTTCGATCCGCGAGGGAATCCTCCGCTCGCGATGGGTCTGGGCGTGGTAGTCCTCCACCAGGCGTGGCGGTGCCATTCTCCCTTCTACGAACCGCGGCGAATTAACCTTTCTTAGCACGAATTTGAGGTTCGGCCCCCCAACTTGATTCCGGCGGACTCATGGCTTAAATATCCACCCGACCTGAAACAACGCACAAGTCGGCGACGACCTGCGTTCGGAGAATTCCATGTCCACTGCGGCGGCCCAGATCGCTCCTATTCCTGAACAGTCCGGTCCGGGAGTCCCCCGGCCTCCGCTCGAGCTCAGCGACGTGAGCGTGATGATCGGAGGTCAGGGCGGTGACGGCACGCTCACGGTCTCCGACCTTCTCGGCCGGTACTTCCGCAAGCGGGGGCTCTACGTTTACCTTTCACGGAACGTCCTCTCCCGGATTCGCGGCGGGCACGCGGACGCCTCGGTGCGTGCGAGCCGCGACCCGTTGCACGCGGTCAAGTCGCACGTCGACGTGCTCGTCGCGTTCGACAACGAAGCGGTCGAGCTCGGCAAGGCCGAGCTCTCTCCGCACGGATTCATCCTCTACGACTCGACGACCTTCCACATCGCCGAGCCTCATTCCGCCGGGTTTCCGTTCGCCACGATGGTCGGCGGCCCGCTGGGACAACCGATCTTCAAGAACACGGCGGCGTACGGCGCCCTCTCGGTGCTGTTCGGCTTCGACCCGGCGCAGACCCGCGGGGTGATCGAGGAACGGTTCAAGCGACGGGGCGGCGATGCGCTCGAGAAGAATCTGAAAGCGCTCGAAATCGGCCGGAAAGCGGCCCTTTCGATGCCGGGAGTCGAGAACCGCTACTCGGTCGTTAGCGGCGACGCCCACAACATGATCCTCACGACCGGCAACCAGGCGGTCGCGCTCGGATTCGTAGTCGGGGGCGGACGGTTCTTCGCCGGGTACCCGATCACGCCGGCGACCGAGGTGATGGAGTACCTCCAGCGGTACCTCCCGCCGTTCGGAGGGGTAGTCCGCCAGGCCGAGGACGAGCTGGCCGCGATCAACATGGTGATCGGAGCCTCCTACGCGGGTGCCCGCGCGATGACCTCGACGAGCGGACCGGGACTCTCGCTCATGACCGAGGGTCTCTCGCACGCGGGAACCGCGGAACTTCCGATCGTCGTCGCGGACTGCCAGCGCGTCGGACCGTCCACGGGACAGCCGACCCGGCACGAACAATCGGACCTCTCACACCTTGCCAACCTGGGCCACGGTGAGTATCCCCGGTTCATCCTCGCACCATCGGACCCCGTCGACTGCTTCGAACTCACGGTCGAGGCCCTCAACCTGGCCGAGCGGTGGCGAGTGCCCGTGATCCTGCTCCTCGACCAGGCGTTGTCGCAGAACACGACGACCAGTCCTCGGTTCGACCTGTCGAAGGTCCACCTCGACCGGGGGAAGCGGCTCACCCCTGAGGCGACGACCAAGCTCCAACAGTACAAGATCTACGAGCTCACCTCGGACGGTGTGAGCCCCTACGCTCCTCCGGGAACGCCCGGGGTCTGGGCGGAAGTTACCGGGAACGAACACGACGAATGGGGGCACGTCTCCGTGAACCCCGCGAACCGGCTGAAGATGATGCGGAAGAGGATGGAGAAGATGGTGCTCGCGCGGAGCGAGCTACCGCCCTGCCGCGTCTTCGGTCCGCCGGACGCCAAGGTCGCTATCATCGGTTTCGGAAGCACCTCCGGCCCGATCCTCGAAGCCCAACGTATCCTCGAACACCGAGGGGTCCCGACGCGCTATCTTCAGGTCCGGACCGTCTTTCCGGTACCGGTCCACGAGATCGACCCGTTCCTCAAGGAGGTCGACTCGGCGTACATCGTCGAGCACAACTACACCGGACAGCTCGCTCGCCTGCTGCGCGAGACGATGCCGTGGCACCACGCGAAGCTGCACTCCGTCCTGAAGTACGACGGCCACACGTTCCGGGCGCCGCAGATCGTCTCCGAGGTCAAGGGGGCGAAGTAAGATGGTGCAGTCGGCCAAGCCCGTCCAGCCGATCTGGTGCCCCGGCTGCGGGGATTTCGGTGTCTTGGCGGCGGTCAAGCGCGCGGCGGCCGAGCTCAAGATCCCGACGCACGACTTCGTCCTCGTCGGGGGCATCGGTTGCTCCGGGTCGATCCACAACTTCCTTGAGGTCAACGGCATCCACGCCCTCCACGGCCGCCTTCTCGCCCAGGCCGTCGGCGTGAAGCTCGCGAACCCATCGCTCACCGTCGTCGCGGCGGGTGGTGACGGGGACGGCTACGCGATCGGGATGGGCCACTTCATTCACGCCTTCAAGAAGAACGTCTCCATCCTCTACATCGTCATGAACAACGAGACGTACGGCCTCACGAAGGGCCAGCCGTCCCCGACGAGCCAGCTCGGCTTTGAGGGGAACGTCGAACCGCCGTTCCACTCGATCCTCACGGCGCTTTCGATCCCGGCGCCGAACTTCATCGCCCGCACGTTCTCGGGCGACCCCAAAGGGATGACCGCGATCCTGACCGAAGCGATACGCTTCAACAAGGAGGGCCGCGGGTTCGCGTTCGTTGAGGACCTTTCCCCCTGCGTGACGTACAACGACACGTACAAGATCTGGCGCGAGAAGGTGATCGATGTCGCCACGCTGCCGGGGTACGACCCGACCGACCGGAAAGTGATGTTCCGCCTCTGCCTCGAGGCGACCGAATCGGGCCGGATCCCGATCGGCGTCATGCACCGTCCCGAGGTGGTCGGACGGGACGGACTCGAGGTCAAACTGGTCGGCGACGGACCCGGACCCGTCCGCTCGGACATCGAGCTCGAGTCGAACCTGCCCGCCTACCACAAGCTCCTCTCGGGGCTCGCGTAGGGCGCGCGACCCTCCGCCGCCAACGCACCGACCGCGCGAACGGGGGTGGTCCCGATCTGGGTCGGTATCGACGACACGGATAGCCCCCGCGGCGGCTGCACGACCTGGGTGTTGACCGAGCTTCTCGCGCTCGCCCGCGACGAGGGCATCGACCTGATCGGCGAGCCGCGCCTCGTACGACTCAACCCCAACATTCCGTGGAAGACGCGGGGGAACGCCGCCCTCGCCGCCCGGTTCGGTCGAGGCGCGGGGCGCCGGCGCCGAATCGGAGAGGCCGACGGAAGACCCCTTTGGAGCTTCTCGAGCGGGCGCCCCCTCTCCCGGCGTAGGGAGCGGGCGTTCGTGGATCGCGCCTGGCAGTGCGTCCTCTCCGGGTCACGCCGGGGCGAGCCGCGGACGGACCCGGCGCTCGTCGCGGTCCGTCGTCCGCTCCCGGCCCGTCTGTACTACCGGGCGGTCCGGCACATCGTCCCGGTCGAAGAGACCCGGGCGTTCCTCGAATCGCGCGGCGCCACCGTCCACGCCGAGGGCGATGGGCGCGGGCTCGTCGGGGCGAGCGCGGCGATCGCGTGGCCCGCGCGGCGGGTCACGTGGGAGCTGATCGCGTACCGACCGATCCGCCGCGAAGGCGCGCGACGGCGCGTCGACACCGATTCGGTCCGGGCCGCGGCCCGACGCCATCCGGGGCTGTTCCTGTGTCACGACCCTCGGACCCGGCGTCTCCTCGTGACCCCGCACACCCCTTGCCCGATCCTCTTCGGACTTCGGGGAATCCGGCCGTCCCTACCTCTCAAGGCCCGCTCGGAGGTCCGCTCCGAGCCGGTCGACCGCTGGGTCCTGTTCCGGACCAACCAAGCGACCGGAGATCACCTCGTCCCTCGCCTCGCATCCGATGTGGACGAGTACGAGTCCGGACGGGTGAAGGGCCGGGTCGTCGAGCTCCCTCGGACCATTAAAGGCGGTCACGTCCGCCTCCGACTGGAGGACGCGAAGGGGACCCCTCTCGAGACGGTCGCGTTCGAGCCGACGAAGACCCTCCCGAGGGTCGTCCGGCAGCTCGCCCCCGGCGACCGGGTCGAGGTGTGGGGCAGCCGCAGTGCCCGCGCGACCCTCAAGATGGAGGGAATCCGAGTAGTCTCGCTCGCTCCCCGGTGGCGGGATGGGTCGCCCCCCACGTGCCCGGCCTGCGGGCGGACGACACACACGCTCGGCACGGCGCGGGGCTTCCGCTGCCCTACCTGCCACCGACGCTTTCCCCCGGAGGCCGCCCGTCGCGAGCGTGTCGAAGCGCCGATCGCCCCAGGAATCTACCACCCCACTCCATCGGCCCGCCGACACCTCGCTCCGCTCGGGCCGGAACCGTAACGCGTCTTCCTTTGCCCACCGAGAGCTTTTGAGCCGGCCATCGGTAAGCAGAGTGGGTCCGATTCCATGGGCGCTCGGCTCCGCACGGCGGCCCTGTTCGCGGTCATCATCGCGCTCTTCATCGTGGTCGGCGGCCTCGTCGGCGAGTTCGTCTTCGCCTCGTGGCTCGCCGGGCTCGTCATCGCGCTCGGTCTCGCAGTCGTCCTCAACCTCGTCTCCTACTTCTTCTGCGACCGGATCGTGCTCTGGTCGACCCGGGCGAAGATCGTCAGCCCCGCGGAGGCGCCGCGCCTCGCCAAGATCGTGGACGACCTCGCCCCGTCGTTCGGCCTCGTGGCTCCCCGGATCGCGATCGTTCCGACGCAGACGCCGAATGCCTTCGCGACGGGGCGGGACGAGCGGCACGCGGTCGTCGCGGCCACCGAGGGGATCCTTCACATGCTGAACGACCGAGAGCTTCGGGGCGTGCTCGCCCACGAGCTGGCGCATGTCCGCGACCGGGACGTCCTCTTGATGACGTTCGCGGCGACCGTGGCCGGAGCGATCTCGTATGCCGCGCAGATCGCGTTCTTCTCGATGTTCTTCGGAGGGTCGAACAACCGGAGCAACGTGAACCCGATCGTGCTGATCCTCGCGCTCGCGACCGCTCCGATCGCGGCGATGCTGATCCAGCTGGCGATCTCGCGCTCGCGGGAGTATCGGGCCGACGAGGTCGGCGCCTTCACGATCGGTGACCCCGAGGCGCTCGCGAGCGCGCTCCAGAAGCTCGAGACGGCGAACAAGCGCCAACCGATGAACGTCGGCTCTCCCGCCCAGTCGAGCCTCTATATCGTCAACCCGTTCCGAGGCGCGTCGTTCGCGGCGATCTTCTCGACGCATCCGCCGACCCCCGAGCGGATCCGCCGGCTCCGCGCCATGCGGACCGACCCCACCTATCGGCCCCAGGTGCGGGGCCCTTCCCTACAAACGAACTCTTCCCTCCGGCCGTCCGGGAGCTAGCCCCGTACCATGCCCGCCTGTCCGGCGTGCGGGTCCGAGGTCGGCGACAGCGCGTCCGAGTGTCCAAAATGCCAGCTCTCGGTGAGCCTCTTCGCCGCGGTCCGAGAGGCGGCCGGCCCTTCCCCGGACCAGGACCCCGCGTACATCCGGACCATCGGGGAGCTCCTCGCCACGGTCGACCTTGCGAAGCCGGCTCCCCCCGCGCCGGAACCGTCCCATCGCCTTCTGAGCCCGCCGCGCAAGGGCGCGGTCCACGGCCCGGCGCCGGTGTCGAAGAAGCGGACGGCGAAACCGATCGCCCCCCTCCGTGACCTCCCACGGCTTCCGTCCGCCGAGTCGCCGGTCGACCTGCGACGGCGCGTTCAGGAGTACTTCGAGCTCGGTCGCCGGCTCGGTCTCGACTTCACCGACTTCGAAGTGCGGTCGAACGCCGCCGCTTCCACCGGGGACGGGGGGTCCCTCGAGGTGCTCGCTCGGGAGATGTTCGTCCACCTCGTCAGCTCCCTGACCGAGGAGTTCGAGAGCGCGCTCGCTTCGCGCAACGAAATCTCCCAGCTCGTGCCGACCCCGAGCGCGGACGTGGAGCTCGACGCGGTCCGAGAGTCGATCCGGCTCGGTGACCTCCCCGGCGCGCTGCGCCGGCTCGCCCACGTGCGCGACGAACTGGTCCGCCTCGAGGAGGAGTGGGAGGTCGGCAAGATCCTCGTGAGCGAGTGCGACCTCATCGTTCAGACGATCCGCGACCTCGGTGGCGACCCCGGCCCGGCGCAGGGACCTCTCGAGGAGGGCCGGAGATTCCTCCTGAGCGGGCGGCGCGCCGACGCCGAGAAGCTTCTCGCCCGCGCGGCCGTGGCGCTCTGGACGGTGCTTGAGCCCCGGTTGTTCGAGGACCTCCGACGCATCCGGGACCGGATGCACGAGGCGCGCGCCTCGGGCGCCGACATTGCGGCGGGCGTCACCGACCTCCGGGACGTCGCCACCGAGCTGCGTCAGCGCAATTTCGTCGGGATGCTGACGGCGTACCGTCGCCTTCGAGCGTTCGCCGAGCGCCTCGGGCTCCCCGAAACCTCCGAGGCGGTGAACGGCGCGCTCGTGCCGGCGCTCCGCTCCGGTCCGTCGGTATAATGATTAGCTCGCCCGGGGTCGACGAAGCGTGCCGACGGAGGCGTTGCGGGGGTTCCGGGACTACCTGCCCCCGGAGGCGGGCGCGCGCTCGGAGATACGGCGTCGGATGCGCGCCGCGGCCCGGCGGGCCGGGTATCGCGAGCTCGAGACCCCGTGCGTGGAAAGCCTCGAGCTCTACCAGAAGAAGAGCGGCGAGGAGATCGTCGCTCAGACGTGGGCGTTCACCGACAAGGGGAACCGCCCGGTCGCCCTCGCCTCCGAAACGACCCCTTCGGTCGCCCGGATCTTCTCGGCGCGCGCGAAGTCGGAGCCGCTTCCGACCAAGTGGTTCACCGTCTCGAAGCAGTGGCGCTACGAGGAGCCCCAAGCGGGCCGGACGCGCGAGTTCACCCAGTTCAACCTCGACATCTTCGGCGTTCCCGGGGTCGAGGCGGAGGCGGATATCCTCGCGACGACCGCCCTCCTGATGGACGAGGTCGGTGCCCAGGGGCTTTACGCGTTCCGCGTCAGCGACCGGGCGATCGCCGAGGGGCTGGGCCGGCGCGCGGGGGCGCGGGAGTCCGCGTCGTTCTTCCGGGCGGTCGACCAGTACCGAAAGCTCGCGCCGGCGGAATTCGAGCGGGAGCTCGGCAGCGCCGGAGTGCCTCCCGGACAGGTCGAGCCGCTCCGTTCGCTGTTCGACGCCGCCGGGCCGGGCGTTCCGCCGTCGGGGTTGGAGCCGTATCTCGCGGAGCTCGTCCGTGGGGGCCTCGACCCCGGGGCCATGGAAGGAGTCGACCGGATGCGTCGGCTCTTCCGCCTCCTCGAACGGGCCGGAGTGGCCGACCGGACCGTCTTCGACCCGACGATCGTCCGGGGGCTCGCCTACTACACGTCGACCGTGTTCGAAGGGTACGCGAAAGGGGGGGAGGGCCGCTCGCTGTTCGGCGGGGGTCGCTACGACAATCTCATCGAGCTGTTCGACGGCCCCCCGACCCCCGCCGCCGGGGTCGCGGTCGGCGACCAGACGCTCGAGGTCCTCCTGAAGAGCGCGGGCCGCTGGCCGGACGGTGAGCCGGCCCTCGATACGTTCGTGGCGGTGGCGGACCCCTCGCTCGGCGCGGACGCGGTCGCGCTCGTTGCGGAGCTACGGCGCGCGGGCGTCAGCGCGGACAGCGACCTGCTCTCGCGCAGCCTCTCCCGACAGCTCAGGGAGGCGGCGCGCCGGCGGAGCCGCCGTGCGCTGATCCTGGGCCTTCGTGAGGCGACCCCGGGTGCGCTGGTCGAACGTGACCTTGCGACAGGTGAGCAGCGTGAGGTCGCTCGTGCTTCGGTGGCACGACCGGCGTGATCCCTTCGAACGTCTCACCGTCCCAGAGGAGGATCCCCGGCGGGGACTCCGCCCCGTCCACGTACCCGTACCAGTAGACGACCGCGCCCTCGCCGAACAGCTCCGTATACGGACCGAGCTGCCGACGCAGGTTCTTGCGAAGTTCGACGTCGTCCCCGAAGTTCGCCTTCGACTCGATCCACGTGAGCTTCTGGCCGTAGAAGATGATCGGCTCGTCTAGGAGCGCGTCCGGGGTCTTCGCATACTTCCCCCGAAGATCCTTCTCGGTCCGGAAGCCGATCCCGTGCTTCTCGAGCCACCGCTGGAGACGTTCCTCTCCCTTGCGGCCGCGTTCGCGCTGCAGCTCCATGCCGTGCGGAGAGTAGATCATGTCCGCGGCGAGCAGCTGCTCGACCTCCTTGCGGAGGCGGGCGTCCGGGGCCGTCTCGGGATGGAGAAAGCACCCCCAGACCTTCTTGCGGGGGATCCCGAGCTCGCCAAGCATCTGCTGGCCCATCAGTACGGGCGGGAACTTCCACTCCTTGGCGATGTCCAGGATCGTCCGACCCCGCTTCCACTGGGAGGCGAGCCGGGGAAGCTGACGCTTGACCACGTAGAACCGCCGGGTCGCGTCGCGCGTCACCCGGTGCGTGTGGATGACGAAGAGGAGCTCCTCGTCCCGGTGCTCCTCGTGGGCGATCCGGTGCA
>Ga0335078_10008388_pt1 | contig 15359 bp, 12 predicted proteins | sample Lox_Sample_32_FD_206711 | JGI IMG/M metagenome (GOLD analysis project Ga0335078, IMG submission 206711) | Soil microbial communities from Loxahatchee National Wildlife Refuge, Florida, United States - Lox_Sample_3.2 | ecosystem: Environmental > Terrestrial > Soil > Wetlands | place: USA... | reverse complement strand
ATCGAGTTCCTGCGTGAGATGTTGAGGATAAACGACGGGTTCATCGGGGCCAATGATCGCGTCGATATTCTGGAAGAAAACGATCCAGGGCATTACAGGATGTGAAAACCCGGCCTTCGTTGCCTCTTCGTGGTGCTCGCGGAAATTCCCGGCCGTGTGAAAGAACTTGCGGGGAATGATTGGCGCCTTGAGGGTCACATCTGATCTTGAGTAGCAAATTCTCTCGCCCGACGGGGCACTTGCGAGCCCTGTATGGATCACGTGGTCGAAAGCCTTGCGCGCGGCTCCCAGGCTGGTGTCGCCTCCTGCAAGCAGGCCCAGCATATTCGGCGGGACCAGCGCGTCGGCGAGGCGTATGTGGGCGCTTTGATGCTCGACATCGTGCATATGAAGAGCAGTGGCGGCATTAAGATCGATAACGTTATCGCCCGAAATAGCGCCGATTCGCGAACGGCGCGCCGGATCAAGGAATGTGACCAGTCGCATAGCGTGCGGCCGTTGACCGCACGATAGAAAGTGTATTGCGGGTGGGCGCGGTTGTCGAGGACGGGGCAGGGGGAATAGGCATCATTACAATCTAAACTGAATGCCCGACTCGCCGCGCGTCCGTCTTATAGTAGCCACTGCCCGCCCAATCAGTAAAAGAACTTCAGGGCAAACTGAATGATCCGCGGCCCGCGGTAATAGGGCGAGTTTGACGGATTGCTGTCCGTCGTGACCTGCCCGAAATATTGTCCCAAACCAATTGATCCTTCGCTTATGGTCGGGCCGAAGAACTGTGTGTGGTTGAATACGTTGAAGAAACTTGTTTGGAATTGTAGCGACTTGCTTTCAGTCACCTGAATGTTCTTAAGAATGGAAATTGTCCAGTCATTGATCCCGGGACCGCGCAAAACGTTCCGGCCCATGTTGCCATAGCTGAACAGCGGCACTCCCCCCGGCACCAACCCGATCCCGGAGACGAATGGCTGACCGGCCGGTGGTCCAACAGAGCAGACCAGATTCATCGGGTTAAACAAAAAATGACCCGTGACAGTGCCAGGCAGGCAGCTTCCGTGGATGCCATCAGGACTGGGGCTGAATGTTTCCACATCACGAGGGTTGCTGAACATCTTTATTGGGCCGACGACATCCGGCCGGTCAAGGCCGTTCTCCGATTCGCTCGCGCCGTTACTCGAATAAAGGGTGAACGGATTTCCGGACTGAAATGTCGTGATGGCCGAAACTTCCCACCCTCCCAGCAACTTTCTCTCGGGTGCATTCCCATGCTTCCCGATTGGAACCTCCCAGATCGGACTCAGAACAAGCCGTTGCGGGGCGTCGAAATCCGCCAGACCCCGGTCAAAGGAGGGAAGCACGGGGTTGGTATAGGTGGAAGATCGTGAGCGGAACCCGGAGCTGACGTCGATTGTCTTTGAGATCGTGTAGGCGACTCTGAAACTGAGTCCGTGATTCATTCTCCGGTCAACAGTAAGTTGAAATTCGTTGCTGGAGGAACTGCCGTCGCTCAGATTGGTCAATATCTGGGTTGCGCCGGTTGGCACGAAATCCGCATTGCAGGCTGCGAGCGGCCGGGCGCAGTCGGGAGAGATGTAATATAACGGATTGCTGCCGGAGGCGACTGCTCCCAGATATTGGTTAAGTAAGCTGTTAGGGTTATTGCCAAAGACCAGGGGGTAATTGAAGTTCTGTCCGCTGATGGCTTTGCGGCTGATGCTGCCGACGTACACTGCCTCAACAAAGGTATCCTTTGTCGCCTGAAATTGAAAACCATAGTTGAAATTTTCAGCGTAGGGCGTACGGAAGTGAGGATAAACGACGTACGCGAATGGAATCGCAGGAGTAAAGAATTGGCCTAAATGGCCCCCGGCAATGAAGGGGTATGGGTCGGAGTAACCAGTGCTTGCTGTTTGAAACGGATCGGCACTGTATGAGCCGTTGACCGGAACGAGGCAGCCCGGGGCGGCGATTGCGGCCGTTGTGAAGCAGGGGTAGTTGTTGGCGACGTAGCCGAACGGCGGCTGCCCGCCGAATTGCAGGTTGAGAGCCCCGTCCTCGATGTCATAGAAAATTCCAAAGCCGCCGCGCATGACCAGCCGCGCGTTGTGCAGCAGGTCCCAGGCAAAACCCACCCGTGGAGCAAAATTGTTGCGATCCGGATAGATTAAGCCACGGTTGGGAGTTCCCGGATCGCCTGGATAAAGGAAGTTGGGAGGGGCACCGGGAAAAACCGTGGAGTGCCGGCCTGGATACCAGCCGATGATTTCATTACGCGGATCTTCCTGCGGCGAGTTGTACTCGTATCGAAGACCATAGTCAATCGTGAGATTATTCGTGGCCTTCCATTCATCCTGCCCAAAGAAATAAAGTTGATGGCTCCTGATGCCGTAGACTGCACTTGAAAATTGATAATAGTTGTCCGTGAAACCACCAACGAAATCCGCCAGCGCGTTCCCGGTATTCGTGTAATAGGTGCCGAAGTCAAAGGAACCGTTATTGTAAAAGTCGTAGTGGAAGTTACTCTGCGTCCAGCGCAGATCCCCGCCGAACTTCAAGGCGTGGCGGCCATGGGTCCAGGAGAACGTGTCTTGAGCTTGAAAAGTCACGTCGTGATCTTTGGTTGGGCCTTGCGGCGAAGGTCCCAGATTGAATGCTCCTCCCACCGTGATTAAAGGAGGCGCCACCCCAGCAGGATCATCTGGCACGACAGTGGTAAACCCGAGGGCGGAGGGGGAAGTTTTGTCGAGAGGAACTGCGTCAAACGATGCGACTCTATTCGTCGAGAAGCGGAGTTCGTTCAGCATGGTGGGAGAAATCGTCCGCGTCCAGCTGATTGAGCCGGCCTGAGATCGCTCGGCATTGGTAAAGCCCGATCCGTTGGGCACATCGCCACCAGTGGACGCCCCTTTGAGCACTTCGAATGGAAAAACCTGTGGGGCATCGTCGAAGATGTAAAAAGCCGACAGCGTATCCTTGCTGGAGATGTTGTAGTCATAGTGAAAAATGAATTGATCGTCCTGCAGGTCTGCCACGGGATCTTCGACAAAGCCATTGGTGCCGTAATTCGGCAGCGGAAGATACTTGTTCATGTAGTTCTTCATGACAGAATCGACCGGAACCTGATTGCAGGGAGTGCCGCTGCACAGAAAAGGGCCGAAATTCGGGTCTCGGGGATCGGTTAGCTGGAATCCCAATGCGCTGAAATCTCCGTTGCGCTCCGCAGGCGTGAGCACGGTAAGAACCCCGGGATTCTGTCCTTCGCGCAATCGCGAACCCTGATACGAGGCGAAGAGGAACATCTTGTCTTTCTTGATTGGGAAGCCAATCGTTCCACCGAAAATGTTGTACTTGAAGACCGGAGCTTGCTGGAGGAAATAGTCTTTGGCATCAAGCGCAGTGTTGCGAAAGTAATCGAACACATCGCCATGGACGGAATTCGTGCCGGATTTGATCACCTGGTTTACAATTCCGCCGGAAGTGCGCCCGTACTCGGCTTCATAGTTGTTGGTGATGATCTTGAACTCGTCCACTGCGTCTGGGTTGGGATCAACGACCATGTTGTTGCCGAGAAAGTCATTGTTGTCAGCGCCGTCGAGAAGGAAGGTCATCGACTCCGACCGCTGGCCGCTGACCGAAAACGGATTTCCTGAGCCGTCATCCTGATCGGGGGCGAACGTTCCGGCCTGCAACAGACCTAGTTGCATGGTGTCGCGCGCGGCGAGAGGCAAGTCCTCAATTCGCTGCGTGGTCTCGACTTTGCCGAGAGTCGCGCTGATCGTATCTACCTGGGTAACGTTTCCCTGGACCTCGACGACTTCGCTGGTCTTACCGAGTTTCAGGGCGATGTCCTGGCGAGCATTCTGGTTAATCTCAAGCGTGATGCCTTTTTGAACGTATTTGTCGAAACCCTGTTGTTCGACAGTCAGTTGATAGATCCCAATGGGTATGAGTGTGAAAACGTAATCGCCATCTTTGCCGGTTTTTGTGGTTCGCGAGACGTTCGTGCCGGAGTTAGTCAGCGTCACTTTGGCGCCCACAACTACTGCGCCGGACTGGTCTTTAACAGTTCCGGTAATAAGCGCAGTTGCCTGTTGTGCGCTCACATGCGAGGCGAGCAGAAGGACGACTGCCGCAAGGCAGGAAATAAGGATGAGCGGTTTGCCTGAGACGGGGGATTGCGGGTTCATGTGGGCTCCCGAACCGATGTCTTAACAACGCGGCAAGCCCCAGTTGAATCCGGGTCAAATCGGCGCATCTCATTGCCTTGTTGTTGGAACGCAATTCTGCAACTAAGTGGCCGCAACTTACAAGCATTTTTTTGAGAGGCTTGCGAATAACGGCGCCCTGCGAAATACGTAGGACGGTAGAAATGTGCTACTAATGGCTGAATTAGCAGGGTGACCGGAAGTCAGGGCAGAATGGTTTCAGCTTCCGCAAGCGCGACAGAAGGCGATGATATGGCGCCAACAAATACCGCGCTGGCCAGCACAATCACAACCGGATAACACTCGAGTGTATAGCGCGGTTCAGGATTTTCTAGGGTTCCGAGAAATAAAGAACGCAGCACGACGAAGGTCAAGAGCAGACCTGCGTACTGTAGGTGATCCACGCGCCATGAACCATATAGCGCCGCGAGCACATAGGCCAGATTTACGACGGCGAGCGAAATCGCTAAAACCGACCACTGCGGATCGTCATTGAACTCCCACCAGCGTGTGTCGCAAGGGAGGGTTGCCGTCCGGGGGCGAAGCCACATATCGGCAATCCGTAAAGCTGGCAGCCAAAGATAGTAACGAAGGGGCGCATGCGTGATACGCTCCTGAGCGAGCGACTCGAATTGCGCATCGAGCCGGGGCGAGATGTGCAGAAGCTTGTTGTATTCGGTGAGGACGGCGAACGTGCGCTCGCGTTCCGCCTCAGAATCGAATGCGCGTGAGGGCAATTTCGCTGCATCAACCCGGCTCCCGGGGACTGCCCAGTAGATTTCCTCGACAGACGAATAATCGGCGATCCAGGTTTTGACCCATCGGTTGAATCCCATAGGAACGAATTCGTTCTCCTCATTCGCGTACCTGGGGGCAAGAGGTTGAAAGCGATGGAAGACGTGCAGATTGCGCCGCGTCCAGGGTATCAGCGGGGCAAGCGCAACGACCGTTAGGATGCAGGCCGCTAGGAGACCTTGTTTAAGTCTATGATCGCCGCTTACCTGATTTGTAAGGCCAATTACCAGCACGTAGCCGGCAATCGCGATTAGAAGCAGGCCGCCATCGGGGCGCAGAAGAACCGCCGCGCCAATCGCGAGCCCACAGGTAAACCAGAGGCGAAGCAAGGGGCGATCAAAAGCAATGAGGGCCAGATCGAGGGCGAGAGATGTGAAGAAAATCTCCAGAGACTCGGTTAAAGCAGCCGCGACGTATTGGGCAAGAAATGGGCATAACGCGGCCAACAGGAGCGCGACTCGAGCGGCCTGCTCTGATATCAGGCGGCGTGCAATGTCGGCGATCAGAAAGCATGTGCCGATATCCACGAACACTTGCGTGAAGAGGACGGAACGATAGTGATCTACACCGGAAACCGCGAAGACGGCGGCCAGGAACGCGGGGTATCCAGGCAGACGAATGTATGTCGCCGAGATCGCATCCGACCCAGTGAGACCGTAGATGCCGTGGCGGAGCCAGTTTTTGGCGATATCGCCGTAGATGAAAGAGTCGGTAGTGACTCCGGGAAAGCAAAAAATGGCGAGAAGACGAAGAGCGATGCCAAGCAGAGTTACGAACAAGAAGAAGCGCAGATGCTGGCGCACAAGTTGCCGCACATTATGAATATAGCTGAGCGCTGCTATGCTTCAGGAACCCGGAAGTGAGACACGGGAACCAGCCTGGACTTTCGCGTTTGAATCGCCGGAACGATCCATACCACCAAACGATAGCCAAGCAAAGCACTCAGAACGGCCGCGTATTCGAGTGGCTTGTGCTTGTCCGCTTTCACCAGCCAGTAGTAGTGAATAACGCCGGCAACAGCGGCAAAGTAAATCAGCCGATGAAGCGCCTGCCAGCGCCTTCCGCCGAGGCGGCGAATCCATCCTTTGGTCGACGTAATTGCCAGCGGAATCAACAGAGCAAAGCCGGTCATGCCAACGGTAATGAATCGGCGTTTGCCGATATCAGCGAGCATTTCGTGAAGGTCGAAAAATTTATCGAGCCAGATGTAGGTCAAGAAATGCAGTGAAACGTAGAAGAACGCGAAGAGACCAAACATCCGGCGATAGCGAATGAGCCAGAGTTGCCCGGTGAGCTTGCGAAGCGGGGTGACAGAAAGCGTGATCAGCAGGAAGATGAGCGTCCAATCACCCGTGGAGTGCGTGATTACCTCGATGGGGTTCGCGCCAAGCATGCCGGTGTAGGCCTTCCATCCCAGGCGTTCGAGCGGCAGGAGGCAAGCGAGAAAAACAAGCGGTTTAAGCCAGCGAGCCATATTTTTCAGAAACGTTCGGGGAATTCTCAGAAGTATTTCTTCAAGTCCATTCCGCTGTACAAGCTTGCCACCTGGTCATATCCGTTGAACATCAGGGTTGGCCGCTTGAAGAATTCTCCGAGGCGGCGCTCTTTGGCCTGGCTCCAACGCGGATGGTCAACGTGCGGGTTGACGTTCGAGTAAAAGCCGTATTCATTTGGAGCATATTTGTTCCAGGTATTGACAGGTTGATCCGAAGTGAACGTGATCTTTACAATTGCTTTCGCGCTTTTGAAGCCATACTTCCACGGCACAACCATGCGTATCGGCGCCCCATCCTGGTTGGGAAGGGTCTCGCCGTACATGCCGAAACAGAGCAGAGTGAGCGGGTGCATGGCTTCATCCATGCGGAGCCCTTCAATATAGGGCCAATCCAGCACGTGATCACGTTGGCCTGGCATCTGTTTGGGGTCGTAAATCGTGGTGAATTCTACGAACTTCGCCTTGGGCTGAGGGTCCGCCCGCTTTATCAGTTCGCTTAGCGAGAAGCCGATCCACGGCACAACGATCGACCAGCCTTCAACGCACCGATGGCGATAGATTCGCTCTTCCGGCGCGGCCATCTTGATGATCGTGTCCACATCGAGCACTTGTTTTTTCTTGACCAGCCCGTCGATGGTTACATTCCAGGGACGGGTCTTGAAGTTCTTGGCCAGGTCGGCGGGTTCATATTTGTCAGTTGAGAATTCGTAATAGTTGTTGTAATTCGTTACGTCTTTATACGGGGTAATTGTTTCGGTCGTCGAAAAGGAACTTTTCTTCAGCCCGTTAATTTTTTCGTTCGCGCTCACCGTAATGGCGGGTGAAAGAATCTCAGGCAGTCCGACAAGTGCGGTTCCGGCAGCTACCGCGGTACCCGCCAGGAACTTGCGCCGGTTCAGATACAAGCTTTTCGGAGTGACCTCCGACCACGCCAAATCATGCACTGTTTTGATCAACATAAATCTTGCCGAGAACCTCGAATATCAGATGATCTGACTCCTAAGAATGCTTCTTTGTATGTTTCTATGCAGATTGCAGTAATTTAGTTAGCTGGAGAGCATAGATCTCGGCGGAAGGTGGTTCATTGACCGGCGGCGAGCATCTCGCAGACTCGTTTGACCAGGTTGCGCTGGTCGGGAGTGATGGCGAGGAACTCAAGACCATGACGGAGGCCATTGTGAAAGCGAACCAAAGCGCGAATCTTCAGAGGTTTCGGGGCGAGGGGAAGCGTGAGTTCGAGAGTAACTACTTCGTCGGTTTCGAGGGCTCCGGTCAGAGTTACGCCGATGCCGTCCACCCCCAGTTCTGTCGATCGACCCCAGACGGAGACAGTCTTTCCTTCACGGAAAACATGAGCGGTTACTCGAAGATCGATCGGAAAGCGCTCAAATTTCCGCCGTGATTCTGGCGGAGCAGGTTTAGGTCCAGGGGTTTTCATGCTTATAACTGATTGTGATTCATTGGCGTGCCAAGCTCAAACAGCTGAAATCGCAAGCACCAGCAGTGACAACAGCGTAATAAATGCCGTTTTCATTTTCCGATCGCACGAATTGATCATAGGTTCGTTAATTGAGAGACAATAAAATCGATCTGCATGCGTGTCGAGCGCCAATCTCTTCTGTGCCTCGCTTTCTTCTTTTCATTTTATCCATCGGAAACATATTGCCAAACTCTCCCTAGTAACCCGCAGCATCCGTTGACCGTTACCGTTATGGATGAAAATGGCATGGCGGTCGCTTCAGCCTTAGTGGTGCTCCAATCTGGTCCGAGGGGGGCCATGCACTGCGAAACCGACTTTGCCGGGCATTGCGAGTTCTTCATTAGCTACTCCGGCGCCGGCGGCCTCCACGTCCAGAAACGGGGATACTATGCATTGGACGTTCCGAACTTGCAGCTCGGCGAAACGAAGAGCGTGGATGCAGTATTGCATCATCAGCAGGAAATTCGGGAGACCATCAACGTCTCAGAACAGGCCCCGGTCATCGATCCAGCCCAGGTTTCCCAGAAAGAGGAGCTCACCGGCCTGGACATTATCAATTTGCCATATCCTTACAGTCGCGATTACCGCAACGCGCTGAATTTCATTCCGGGAGTGGTACAGGACGCAAGTGGGCAACCGCATATCGCCGGAGGCGATACACACCAGACCCTCACCTTGCTGGATGGTTTCAATGTGAGCCAACCGGCGAACGGCTTGCTGCTGATCCGCGTGAGCACGGACGCCTTTCGCTCTGTCCAGGTGGAGAGCAGCCGCGAACCAGCCGAATACGGCAAGGCATCAGCCGGCGTTCTCAGCCTGAATACCGGAATAGGCGATAATCATTTTCGTTTCATCGCTACGGATTTCACTCCTTCTCTTCAAGACAAGAAAGGCATCAACCTCGATACCTGGACGCCGCGGTTTACAGTTTCGGGGCCGATCATTCCGGGAAAGATGTGGTTCTATGATGCGATTGATGGGGAATACGATCTGCTGGTCATCCCGCAGCTTCCGAACGGCCAGGATGAGGACCCATACTGGCGCATAGGTAACCTGGCCAAGATTCAGACAAATCTCACTTCAAGAAACATTCTGAGCACAGAGTTTGTCATCAACCAATCAAAAGACGCGCATCTGGGCTTGTCGCCGCTGGATCCATTGGCGGCGACACCAGCAGATATCGAATCTGCATATGCGGGGACGGTCAAGGACCAGGAATATTTTAAGAGCGGTGAGTTGCTGGAAACAGGTTTCGGAGTTTCGCAATACGATCTCAATCTCGTTCCCATTGGGACGACGCCGTATTTCATTACTCCGGAAACGGCCGGCGGAAACTACTATCTCAATGAGCAAACTTATGCTCGACGATATCAGGTGTTGTCGAATTTGTATTTTCCTTCCCACCAGTGGCACGGGACACACAATGTAAAAATCGGCGTCGACCTGGATCGCATAAACTACGGCTCACAATTTGCGCGCCAGCCGGCCTCGTTTATTCGCGAAGGAGCGGCCGCAGCGGCGTGCGCCACGGGTGGAAATGGAGAGCCCGTTATTCCCACTCCCTGTTCGAGGTATTCGACTTTTTCCGGAGGACAGTATTCGGTCACCAACAATGTCGAAACCAGCGGATTTGCCGAGGATCGATGGTTAATCACAAATCGCCTGCTGGTCGAGCCCGGGGTACGTTTTGACTGGGATGAGATCGTCAGGCGCCCTCTATTCTCGCCGCGATTAGCCGGGACCTACGTTTTCGACCAGCAGGGCAACACCAAAATCAGCGCAGGCGTGGATGTTCTCTATGACTCGACTTACATCATTCTGATTGCACGGCCTTATGCGGGCGCTCGAACGGATTATTTCTTCAATTCGCTGGGTGATCCGACGAATTTAACGGGAACGCAGGTCGCAGCCCCTGATCCGGTATTGACGACATTCTCCGTTGATCGGAGCACTTTGCGGGCGCCCCGGTTTATCAGCTGGAGCATTGGGCTGGAGCAAAAACTGCCGTACGCGATCTATCTGAAGACTCAATATGGGCAAAGAGACGGTGTGCATGATTTCGTTTACAACACGGTGAACGGCGCGGCCGGCGGGGAGTACGTTTTACAGGGCACGCGGAAGGACTTCTATCGCGCATTTGAGATCGATCTGCGCCGCAACTTTCGCGAGAACTACCTGATCATGGGTTCGTATATTCGCTCGAGTACGCGCTCAAATCAGGTGCTCAATTTCAATGTCGATAGCCCAATCCTATCTCCGCAGGCTGCAGGTCCGTTTCCGTGGGACGTGCCTAATCGTTTTCTCACCTGGGGCTACATACCATTTTTCAGCTTGCCATGGATCCACAAGATTGATCTCGCCTATTCGAGCGAGATCCGCAACGGTTTTGCATTTGATGCAGTCACCGATCAGCAGCAACTCCATGGACGGCCCGATTCATATCGTTTTCCGACATACTTCACCCTAAACCTGCAGGTCGAAAAACGCTTTCATGCCTTCGGATACTACTGGGCACTGCGCGGCGGGTTTGATGATATTACTGACCGCAGAAATTATCTGATCGTAAACAATGATATCAATTCGCCGCAATTTCTAACCTTCAGCACATATGTAGGACGAACGTTTGAATCGCGAATACGTTTCCTTGGCCGAAAGTAGTCCATCCAGAGTCGGCGAGAACTTATTACCCGGTCACAGATGTGCGCTCACTCCGGTGCGGTGCTAAGTGCATGAATTTCCGAGCACTCGCGGGTTGGAACCGCACATGCAGTGCTTGGATATTGCAAACGAGACCCTGTGTCGTCTTAGCAAATGGAGGGCAACGCTATGTGCAAAGACTGGAGAGACTTGTCGGAAGCAGCCAGCCGCGAGCAGGACCCTAAGAAACTTCTGGAATTGGTGAAGCAGCTCAATGAGGCGTTAGCCCAGCGAGAACAGAACGCAAAGCGCATGCAAATCGCTGAGGAGCAAGTTGATTCAGCCGATGAAAAGAACTTCAGCGTTAGCCTGCACAAAAGAGAAACATCGATTTGCCCCTCACATTCATCTGTCTTCGATGGCTTGACGGAGATCGCCTGCTGAATGCGCTCCAGTACGCAACGTGCAATTACTAGCGGTTTCAAGCACAATAGAAAAGCGAACCCGGTTGTAGCCGCTTAAAACGCCTGAATCGTTCGCATTGAATCCATCATCCCTTGCTTCTGGAGGAAGAACAATGGCCTACGAGCTACCACCCTTGCCGTATGACTATTCCGCGCTGGAACCCACAATCGACGCACAGACCATGAAACTGCATCACGACATGCATCACGGAGCCTATGTAAAAAATCTAAATGCCGCCCTGGAAAAATATCCGCAACTGCAATCAAAGCAAGTGGCGGAACTGCTTCGCGACCTGAATGCTATTCCTGAGGACATTCGCACCACGGTGCGCAATAACGGCGGCGGACACATGAATCATTCCATGTACTGGAAGATCATGAAGCCGCAAGGCGGGGGCGATCCCAAGGGCGCCATCGCCGAAGTGATCAACACAAGCTTCGGCAGCTTCAAGGATTTTCAGGCCAAGTTCAACGACGCCGGTGCCAAGCAGTTCGGCAGCGGTTGGGCCTGGCTGGTGGGCAAGCCGAACGGCGAGTTCCAGGTGATGTCAACGCCGAATCAGGACAACCCGATTTCGCAGGGATTGTTCCCCATCATGGGCAATGATGTCTGGGAGCACGCTTACTATTTGAAATACCAGAACCGCCGTCCAGAGTATCTCGCCGCCTGGTGGAATGTGGTGAACTGGGATGAGATCAACAACCGCCTGGCGATGTTCAAGTCGCACCATGAACCAGCGATGGCCAGCCGATAAGGAATCCCGTTTCGTAAAGCCTCGGCGAGTGAGCTGAGGCTTTTTCTTCCGTTGAGGGCTCGCACGCGACAAACATCGGTAAGGCGTCAAGCAGGTCGACCCACAAAGCCGCAAAGTTCGCGGCTTTTCTCTTTCTGTGGACGGTTTGGGTGGAGCGGTCCGCGAACATTCCCATGATGTTCTTCTGCCTCTAAAATAGAAGAGTCATCCAGTTCAGGAGAAAAACATGCAACGCAAAGGGAGTGCAGTGTGGAAAGGTGGACTGAAAGATGGAAAGGGTGTGGTTTCCGCCGCCAGCGGTGCGCTGAATAATACCCCGTATTCATTCGGTACCCGCTTTGAAAATACTCCAGGGACGAATCCGGAAGAGTTGATCGCGGCTGCGCACGCAGCCTGCTTTTCGATGGCTCTGTCAGCGCAACTGAGCGGAGCGAACCTCGCGCCAGCCAGCATCGAAACTACGGCGAATCTGACCATGGAAAAGCTCGACTCCGGTTGGGCCATTACAGCTGTTCATCTTGACGTGGTGGGACACGTTCCCGGCGCGGATTCCGCTGCATTTCAAAAAGCCGCTGAAAATGCAAAGACCGGATGCCCGGTTTCCAAGGTGCTCAAAGCGAACATCACGATGAGCGCCAGGCTGGAAGGCTAGGTCGCAACGGCCGCAATCCATGTCACCCGCGATTGAAAATTCAGCGGCTGGCGCCCAGTATGAGCCGGTGATCGGGCTGGAGGTGCATGTCCAGCTCCTGACCGTCAGCAAGATCTTTTGCTCGTGCTCGACCCGCTTCGGCGATCCTCCGAATACGAATGTGTGTCCAGTATGTCTCGGCTTACCGGGCGCTATGCCAGTGCTCAACCGCAAAGCGGTCGAGTTTGCAACTCTGGCAGGGATGGCGCTGAACTGCCGGATTAATGAAGATTCGGTCTTCGCCCGCAAGAATTACTTTTATCCCGATTTGCCGAAAGGCTATCAGATTTCCCAGTACGATAAACCGCTAGCTGAGCACGGCTGGATTGAGCTTGGCGGTATAACCCCGAAGAAGATTGGCATCACGAGGCTGCATCTCGAGGAGGATGCCGGCAAGAGTCTGCATGGGGGTTTTCCGGACGCGGAGGACGGCACCGCCATCGATCTGAATCGCAGCGGCGTGCCACTGATTGAAATCGTGAGCGAGCCGGACATCGCATCGCCGGATGAAGCGCACGAATATCTCACCCGATTGAAAGAGATCATCCTGTATACCGGGGTGAGCGACTGCAATATGGAGGAAGGATCCCTGCGTTGCGATGCCAACGTGAGCGTTCGCCTTCGCGGACAGAAGCGGTTTGGGACAAAAACAGAAATCAAGAACGTCAATTCTTTTCGCTTTATTCGCGACGCGCTGGAGTATGAGATTGATCGCCAGATTGGGGTAATTGAGTCCGGTGCCCGCATCGTGCAGGAGACGCGGCTTTACAACTCGGAAGAAGGCAAGACCTACAGTATGCGCTCGAAAGAGGAAGCGCATGACTATCGGTATTTTCCCGAGCCCGATTTGCCGGCGCTGAGTGTCGATGAAAGGTGGCAAGCCGCAATACGCAAGTTGCTACCTGAGTTGCCGGAAGCGCGCCGGCGACGGTTTGTTTCAGAGTATGAAATCACGGAGCAAGACGCGGTCGTACTCAGCGCGACGAAATCGTTGGCGGATCAGTTTGAAGCTGCGGCGGGGCAGGCGACAAATCCCAAGCGGGTCGCCCATCTGGTACAGAGTGAACTTGCGGGCCGTTTAAAGGCTAGAGGGCTGGCAATCGAAAACTCGCCGATTTCCATGAAGGGCGTCGCTCTGTCGGCTGATCTGGTCGAAACGGGTGCAATTTCCGGGAAGATGCTCAAGGACCTTTATGACCTGAGTTTCGCGCGAAACCAGGATTTCCCGCAGGTTTACGAGAACGAGAAACCGCAACAGATTACCGACACTGCGAGAATCGAAAGGATGGTTGACGAAGTAATAAGCACGAATCCTAAGCAACTGGAGCAATATCGCGCGGGCAAGAAAACTGTGCTTGGCTTTTTCGTGGGACAGGTAATGAAGGCGTCCCAGGGGAAGGCCAATCCGCAGTTGGTGAACGAACTGGTGAAGAAGAAGCTTGGGGATTCGGCTCAGTCGGAATAACAAGATCGAGGCCGTTTGTGCGGAGACATATACCCCTCCATTAGGACAGTCCCTTTCGTCATCTGAACTCAGCTTTCCACGCTGGTTAGCATTAAAGAGCAGCCCTTCCCCTCTAAGTGAGGAAACATGAAGCTCTACCGCATGCTCAGCATGGTCACAATCGGACTGTCACTGATCGCAGTGTATGTGGCATTGAGAAGACCTGAACCGGTTGCGAATCCGATCCCGAGGAAACTGGAAGCGCTCAATGCCAAAGTTTTTGAGCATAAGCTGGACGAATTCGCAAAGCCACGCGAACCAGGTAAAACTCCCGCGGAAGCCCATTTCACCAGTGCGGAAGTGACGGGCGAACTGATGGAGGCAGCAGGCCGCATTCCACCCTCAGATGAACCGATGCTATCGAAGGCCGCCCAGTCGTTGGCCGCCGCGTCGCAAGCGCCAGCTGTGAATGCGCCGATAGAGCCGGGACAAGCGCAGATCAAGGACTATCAGATCAGCTTTGACGGAAACATGACGCGTGGGCAGTTCCAGACCGAGATTCATGGACACGATGTTTATGTCACGCTGGCCGGATTGCTGGGATCGAGCGACGGATATGTGACGTTCCAGCCGACCGAGTTCAAAGTAGGCGATCTGAATATTCCTATTTCAATGGTCAATTCAGAACTGCAGAAGAAATTGGCCGAGCAGCGCGAGCAATTAAAATTACCTGACAATGTCGGCAGCATCCGCGTAGAGAATGGCGAGTTGGTGATGACGCAAAAGTGGTAAGATATACTGTCTGACGACCACTCCTGCTCAATTTATTTGTTTATCTTCGCTCTTTGTTTCTCACCGACTCGGGAGCTAACCTCGAACGTCAACTTTCCTGCGCGCCGATCCGCGTCAATGATGACATGATCGCCATGCAGGACTTCCCCATCCAGAATCTTCAGGGCGAGAGGATCTTGCACGAGTTTCTGAATCGCTCGTTTCAGCGGCCTTGCCCCGAAATTGGGGTCGAAACCCTGCGCGAACAGCAGTTCTTTGGCTGCATCCGTCAGTTCGATCGAGATTTTGCGCTCCGCCAGCAAGCGGCGAACGTCTTCGAGCCGCAGTTCGATGATCTTCACCAACTGCTCTTTCCCCAGCGGACGGAACACGATGATGTCATCCACCCGGTTCAGGAATTCTGGGCGAAAGTGGCTGTGCAGCGCATTCATCACCTGCTTCGAGGCTTCTTCAAACTCCTTGTCCGAACGCAGCCCCTCAGCCTGCAAGAACGACGATCCGATGTTCGAGGTCATAATGATCACCGTATTGCGGAAATCCACCGTCCGGCCCTGGCCATCGGTTAAACGGCCGTCGTCCATCATTTGCAGGAGGATGTTAA
>Ga0335078_10008385_pt1 | contig 15361 bp, 12 predicted proteins | sample Lox_Sample_32_FD_206711 | JGI IMG/M metagenome (GOLD analysis project Ga0335078, IMG submission 206711) | Soil microbial communities from Loxahatchee National Wildlife Refuge, Florida, United States - Lox_Sample_3.2 | ecosystem: Environmental > Terrestrial > Soil > Wetlands | place: USA... | reverse complement strand
GACCGAAGGGTTAGGCATGTGGGCAAGGCGCGCGTAGCCGAACGCCAGTTGCCGCCGCCCTTCACCGCGCCTGCAAAACGCAGCCCTCCCAGCGCGCCACGACGGCGCTCGCCAGGCAGTTGCCCAGGACGTTAATCGAGGTGCGTGCCATGTCGAGTACGGCGTCGACACCCAGCAGCACGGCGACGCCTTCCAGCGGCAGATGGAACGTGGCCAATGTTCCGGCGAGGATGACGAGCGCGGCGCGCGGCACGCCGGCCACACCTTTGCTGGTCAGCATCAGGGTCAGCAGGATCACCAGTTGCTGGAAAAACGATAAGCGGACGCCGGCGCCCTGCGCCACGAAAATCGCGGCCATCGAAAGGTAGAGCGTGCTGCCGTCCAAATTGAAGCTGTAGCCGGTGGGAAGGACGAAACCGACAATGTGTTTGGGGACGCCGAACTCTTCCATGTTTTCCAGCGCGAGCGGCAGCGCGGCCTCGCTCGACGCGGTGGAGAATGCGATCAGGAAAGGCTGCCGCACCGCGCGATAAAAGCGGCCCGGCGGAATGCCGAACAGCACCATGACTGGAACCAGCACCAGCAGCACGAACACCGCGGAGGTGGCGTACATGGTGCCGATCAGCTTACCCAGGCCGAGCAGCACCGCAGCGCCCTTCGACCCGACCGTGACCGCGATGGCTGCGCCCACTCCCATCGGCGCCAGATACATCACGTACCGGGTGTAGCGGAACATCACCTCCGACAGCGACCCGCAGAAATCGGCGACCGGCTTCGCACGGGCGCCGATGGCCGCGCATGCGGCGCCGAACAGGAACGCAAACACGACGACCTGCAGCACATCATTGCGCGCCATGGCGTCGATGATGCTGGCAGGGAAAGTGTGCTCCAGGATGCCGCCGACAGTGGGCGGCGGCTGGGGCAAAGCATGTTCCGGGGCCTGCTCCGCGCCCGCGCCCATGGGCACGCCATCGCCCGGCCGCGCCAGGTTCACTGCTGCCAGTCCCAGCAACAAGGCCAGCGTGGTGACGATCTCGAAATAGACGATGGCCTTGACGCCGACTCGTCCCATGCGCTTCAAATCGCCGGCGCCGGCAATCCCGGCCACCAGAGTCGCGAAAATAAGCGGCGCGATGATGGAACGGATCAACCGCAGGAAGACGTTGCTGAGGGGCGAGAGCTTGACGGCGAACGCCGGAGCCAGCGCGCCGATCGCCACTCCCGCCGCCATACCGATGAAGATCCATGCCGTCAGCGACGGCCGCTTCATCGCTTGCCCCAATCCAGTTTTTGCCTAAGCACATCGAAGAACATGGCGTTCGGCGGCCGGATCAGATGCAGCGCGTAGTTCGAGCTGCGGCAGACGATGGCGTCGCCATCCAGAATCGTGCCGCCCACCTGGCCGTCAATCGTCAGGTACGTGGATTCGTTCGGATTATGCGGCAGGATGCGAATCACACTGGTTTCCGGCACCAGTACGGGACGGTTGGTGAGCGTGTGCGGGCAGATGGGCGTAAGGCAAATCGCCGGAACGGCGGGGAAAATGACGGGGCCGCCGGCCGAGAGTGAGTAAGCCGTCGAACCGGTGGGCGTGGAAATGATTAGCCCGTCGGCCTTGTAGGCGCAAACGAACTGCTGGTCCACCCAGGCCTCCAGATCGATCATGCGTGCGATGGCCACCTTGGTGAGCACCGCGTCGTTCAGCGCCTGGTAGGATGCCACCACTTCCTCGCCGCGTACCACTTCGGTGGAAAGCAGCTTGCGCCTGGCGATGCGGTGTTCGCCGCGAAGAGCGCGTTCCAACTCGGGGTAAATCTCGCCCACCGTGATGGCGGTGAGAAAACCCAGCCCACCCAGGTTGACGGCGAACAAGGGAATCTCCAGCTTGCCGATCGCGCGCGCGGCGGAAAGCAGCGTACCGTCGCCGCCCAGCACGATCACCAGGTCGCAGCCCGGCGGAACTTGGTTGCGCGGCATGCCCTGCGCGGCGGGCGCGTACACGGCCGTCTCCAGGTCGCAGCGCACGGCGATTCCCCGCCCCTCGAGCCACCCGAGCAGCCCCGGCACAACCGCGAGCGCTTCCGCCGAGTGCGGCTTCGAGCAAATGCCGACAGTGCTAATGGTGGGCATAGAGCAGGAACTCCTTGTTCCCTTCGGCGCCGAGGATGGGGCTTTCGATCAAATCGGTTCGGAAGCCGAGTTCCGCCGCGGCCCGTTCGACTCGCCGGCAAGCCGCCTGGTGCACCTCCGGCCGGCGCACAATGCCGCCCTTGCCCACCTGGCCCCTGCCCGCTTCAAACTGCGGTTTGACCAGTATAACCATTTGCCCTTGCGGCCGTAGCAGCGGAGCGGCCGAAGGCAGGATGAAAGTGGCCGAAATGAAGCTCACGTCGCAGGTGGCCAGGTCGACCGCTTCGCCGATTTCCTCGGGGGCCAGTCGGCGCGCGTTGATGCCTTCGTGCACCACCACGCGCGGGTCGGTGCGCAACTTCCAAGCGAGCTGACCCGCGCCCACATCCACGGTGTGGACGCGCGCCGCGCCGCCTTGCAGCAGCACATCGGTGAAGCCGCCGGTTGAAGCCCCGAGATCCAGGCAAACCCGGCCCGCCACATCGATCTTCCAATGGCGCAGGGCCTCGGCCAGTTTGAATCCGCCGCGGCTCACGTAAGGCGGCCGCGCCAGCACCTCCAGCGCCGCTTCCGCCGCTACAGCCTGGCCGGGCTTGGCCGCTTTCTGCCCGCCCACCATCACTTCGCCGGCGATGATGAGCGCCTGCGCCTTCTCGCGCGTTTCGGCAAGGCCGCGTTCCACCAGCAGCCGGTCCAGGCGCGTTTTCATGATTTGCGGCGGACAATCAGGTCAGCTAGTTCGTGCAGCCGCGCGGCGCGCTCGCCGAATGGCTCAAGCACCTGGTGCGCGCGGGCGCATTCGGCCTGGGCCATGGTTCGGGACGCCTCCAGTCCATAGACCGCGGGGAACGTGATCTTGTGCTGCGCCGCGTCCTTGCCGGCGGTTTTGCCCAGGGCCGCGGAGGATTCTTCCACGTCGAGTATGTCGTCGACAATCTGAAACGCCAGGCCGATGTGCTCGCCGTAACAGGAGAGCGCCGCGTATTGCGCGTCGCTCGCGCCGGCGTAAATGGCGCCCATGCGCAGGCTGGCCCGCAGCAGCGCCCCGGTCTTGGCGCGATGGATGGATTCGAGCAGCGCCGCGTCGGGCGGCCTGCCTTCGCCTTCCAGATCCGCCACCTGGCCCCCGATCATGCCGCCGGCGGTCCCCGCCGCCGCGGCCAGTTCCGCCACCAGACGCACCTTGCGTTCCGCCGGCGCCGGCAATTGCGCCAGCACCTGAAACGCCAGCGTGAGCAGCGCATCGCCCGCCAGAATCGCCATCGCGTCGCCGAATACTTTGTGATTGGTAAGCTTGCCGCGCCGGTAATCGTCGTTGTCGAGCGCCGGCAGATCGTCGTGAATCAGCGAGTAAGTGTGGATCAGTTCGAGCGCGCACGCCGCCGTCACCGATCCTTCCACGTTGTCCGCCACGGTGCGCGCGGCTTCGAGACACAGCAGCGGCCGGATGCGCTTGCCGCCCGCGAAGAGGCTGTAGCGCATGGCGCGGTGAATGGTCTCGGGAAGCGCCGTTTCCGGAGGCGTCACCCGGGCGAGTTCGGCATCCACCAGCCGCTGCTGCACGTCCAGGTAGTCGCGCAGGTTCATGCCTTTTCCGCTTCCTCCGGGCGGAAGGGCTCGGCGGCGATCTTGCCTTCCTTGCGGAGCAGAATCTCGACGCGCGTTTCCGCCGCCTCGAGCTGTTTGCGGCACTCGCTGGAAAGGTTGACTCCGCGTTCGAACAGCTCGAGCGAGCGCTCCAGCGGCAGGTCGCCCGCCTCGAGTTCCTTCACCACCTTCTCCAACTCATCGAGAGAGGCTTCGAAGGATGCGACCGGCTGTGCCCCGCTGTCTTCCGCCATAGCGCCATTCTATCAGGGGGCCCGGCGGCGCACTCACGCACTGGCCATGGGGCCGGCAGCATGGCGGTGGCGGCGCCCGTGGCGGCCGCCCCAGGGCGCTCAATTCGGAGGATACTGTAACGTATGCGTCCCTTGATCAGCGTGCTTCTGCTTTCGGCCTCGTTCGCCGCCGCCCAGTCAGGGCACTTGCTTTTACGCAAGCCGGCGTTGAGCAAGACCCAGATTGTTTTCACCTACGCGGGCGATTTGTGGAGTGTGCCGCGTGAAGGCGGCGAGGCCAGTCGTCTCACCGCGGGCCCGGGCGTGGAAACGTCGGCGGCGTTTTCGCCCGATGGCTCAACCATCGCCTTCACGGGCGAGTATGACGGCAACGTGGACGTCTTCGTCATTCCGGCAGCGGGCGGCGTGCCGCGGCGCCTCACGTACCATCCGGGGGCCGACGTGACCGTGGGCTGGACTCCGGACAGCAAGCGCGTGTTATTCCGCTCCCATCGCGCGGTGCCGAACGACGGCGACCGGCTTTATACGATGCCCGTCGAAGGCGGCGGATTGCCCGAGGAATTGCCGCTGCCGATCGCCGAAGAGGGCTCCTATTCGGCCGATGGCACGCATCTGGCGTACGTGCCGCTATTCCAGTGGCAGGAGGCCTGGAAGCGGTATCGCGGCGGGCAAACGCGCAAGATCTGGATCGCTAACCTGGCCGATTCGAGCATAGTCCCCATTCCCCGCGACAACTCCAACGACTTCGACCCGATGTGGGTGGGCGATCGAATCTACTTCCTCTCCGATCGCGAAGGGCCGGTCACGCTGTTCTACTACGACACCAAGTCGAAGAAAGTCACGCGCGCCATCGAGAATCACGGCCTCGATTTCAAATCGGCGTCAGCGGGCCCCGGGGCAATCGTTTATGAACAATTCGGATCGCTGCACTTATATGACTTGAAAAACGGACAGACCAAGGAAGTTGCCGTGACCCTGGCCGGCGACCTGCCGGAGCTGCGCGTTCACTACGTCAATGTCGCCAAGCGGCTCACCAATCCCGACATATCGCCCAACGGCGCCCGGGCCGTGTTCGAAGCCCGCGGCGAGATCCTCACCGTTCCCGCCGAAAAGGGCGACCCGCGCAACCTGACGCAAAGCCCGGCGGTGATGGAGCGCGAACCGAAATGGTCGCCCGACGGCCAGAGCATTGCGTATCTTTCGGACGAATCCGGCGAGTACGAATTGCACGTGCGCAGCCAGGATGGCACCGGCGAAGTGAAGAGAATCCCGCTGGGTGAAAAGGCATTCTATTCGTCCCCGAACTGGTCGCCCGATAGCAAGAAAATCGCGTACCTGGACAACCACGCCCATCTCTTTTATATCGACCTGGAGAAGAAGAAGCCGGTGTTGGTGGACACGGACTACTACTCGAACGGCGACGGACTGGCGGCTGTGTGGTCGCCGGACAGCCAGTGGCTGGCGTATTCGAAAACGCTGAAGAGCCACATGCAGGCGATCCATCTCTATTCGCTGGCGGACGGCAAGGCGACCCAGATAACCGACGGGATGAGCGACGCCGAAGATCCCGGCTTCGACAAGAACGGCAAGTATCTCTATTTCACCGCCAGCACCAACTCGGGAGCGGCGATGGAGCCGGATATTGAAAGCCGCTCGCGGCCCGTGACCGCCAGCGTCTACGCCGTGGTTCTGTCCAAGGCCGAGGCTTCGCCACTGGCGCCGGAAAGCGACGAAGAGAAAAAGGAGGATGCCAAAAAGGACGAACCGAAGAAGGACGACGCCAAAGACGCCAAGAAAGACGACAAGGACAAAGACAAGAGCGCGGAAAAAGTCGAGGTGAAGGTGGATCTGGACAACATCGGCCAGCGCATTCTCGCGCTGCCGATGCCGGAGCTGCGATACGTGGGACTCGCCACCGGCAAAGCCGGCGTGGTCTATGTGGCAGAAGGCCCGGCGCCGGAAGCGCGGGGCCCGTTCACCGTCACCATCCATCGTTTTGATCTGAACAAGCGCAAGGCGGATATTGTGCTGAGCGGCGTCAGGAACGTGCAGATATCGTTCACCGGCGAGAAACTGCTCTACCGGCGGGGCGACAACTGGACGATCGCCGATGCGCCCCCACCGCCTTCCGACAGCCCCGATGGGCCACCACCCAAGCCTAGCAACGAAAAGGAGCTGAAGACCGCGGACCTGGAAGTGAGAGTGGACCCGGCTGCGGAGTGGAAGCAGATGTTCCACGAAGCGTGGCGCATCGAGCGCGATTTCTTCTACGACCCGCACTACCACGGGCTGGACCTGCAGGCCGCCGAAGAACGCTACGGCACCTATCTGAGCGGCCTGGCGTCGCGCGACGACCTCAACTACCTGTTCACCGAAATGCTCGGCAACATCACGGTGGGGCACATGTTCCTGGGCGGCGGCGACCGGCCGGAGGTCAAGCATGTTTCGACGGGCCTGCTGGGCGCCGACTACAAGATCGAAAACGGCCGCTACCGGTTCGCTCACGTGTACGCCGGCGAGAACTGGAATCCCGACACCAAAGCCCCTCTGACGCAGCCCGGCGTCAACGTGGCGGCCGGCGATTATCTGCTGGCAGTGAACGGGCGGGAGCTTCACGCCACCGACAACATCTACAGCTTTTTCGAGGAGACGGCGGGCAAGACCGTAATGCTGCGAGTGAGCCCCGACCCCGCCGGCGCCAAGGCGCGCGAGGTGAAGGTGACGCCCATCGACAATGAATTCCGGCTGCGGCATCTCGAGTGGATGGACGAGAACCGGCGAAGGGTGGACGAGGCCACCAACAACCGCGTGGCTTATGTATACATGCCCGACACCAGCTTTGGCGGTTACACCAACTTCATGCGCTACTTCTTCGCGCAGGTGGATAAACAAGCGGTGATCATCGACGAGCGTTTCAATCACGGCGGGCAGTTGGCGACCGATATCATCGAGTACCTACAGCGCAAACCGATGAGCCTGGTGACCGCGCGCGACGGCGCGGATTCCATCCAGCCGCAGGGCGCGATCTTCGGACCGAAGGTGATGATCGTCAACGAATTCGCGGGCTCCGGCGGCGACGCCATGCCGTGGTACTTTCATCGCGCGGGCGTCGGCAAGCTGGTCGGCGAGCGCACCTGGGGCGGCCTGGTCGGCCTCAATGGATACCCTCCGCTGATGGACGGCGGCACGGTGTTCGCCCCGAGTATCGCGGTCTGGAATCCGAACGGAACTTTCGACGTGGAGAACCGCGGCGTTTCACCGGATATCGAAGTGCAGCTCGACCCGGCGGAGGTGCGGCAAGGCCGCGATCCGCAGCTGGAAAAAGCCATTGCCGTGGTGATGCAGGAACTGGCCGCCAGCCCGCCGCCGCAGTACAAGCATCCGCCGTATCCGGACTATCAGAAGAAATAGCCGCGTTCCCAGCCACGTCACTCACCGCTCCCCTGCGGTCGCGGCTCGGGACTCGCCTCCGAAGCCGCGGCCACAGAGAGCGGATTGCCGTGAATTGCCCGGTTTTGCGCAATCATGTTAGGGTGAAGTGTAAGAACCCTGGAAGGTGTAAGGAATCGGGGACTTGTCCGCTTTGACTCCGCGCAGCATCTGGCGGCGTCTGTCACCGTTTCAAGCGCATTCGCGGGTAGCATTATTTCCTACTGAGGAGAAGTTGATATGCCATTAGTGTCGATGCGGCAGGTCCTCGATGAGGCCGCCAAAGGCGGGTATGGAGTTGGCGCGTTCAACGTCAACAACATGGAACAGATCCAGGCGATCATGGAGGCGGCTCGTGAAACCAAGTCGCCGGTCATCATTCAGGCAAGCCGCGGCGCGCGCGCGTATTCCCAGGACCGGTTCCTCTACCACCTGATGGTGGCGGCCACCGAGCTTTATCCCGAGATCCCGACGGTGCTCCATCTGGACCACGGCAACAGCCCGGAGACCTGTTTCAGCGCCATCGAGATGGGATTCACTAGCGTCATGATGGATGGCTCGTTGATGCCCGATGGCAAGACGCCTTCGACTTTCGAGTACAACGTGGAAGCCACGCGCAAAGTCGTCGAGGCGGCTCACGCCAAAGGTGTGACCGTCGAGGGTGAAATCGGCTGCCTGGGAGGCATTGAAGATGGACACGGCGCAGGCCTCGACGGTCTGAGCCACCTGACCGATCCCGGCCAGGCCGTTGACTTCGTCAAGGCGACGGGCCTGGACGCTTTGGCGATCGCCATCGGAACCAGCCACGGCGCTTACAAGTTCAGCAGCAAGCCGACCGGCGAAACCCTCAAAATGGAGCGGTTGATCGAGATTCACAAGCGGCTGCCGGGCGTCCACCTGGTGATGCACGGCTCATCCAGCGTGCCCAAGGATCTGCAGGACATCATCAACCAGTACGGTGGCAAGCTGAAGCCGACCTGGGGCGTGCCGGTGGAAGAGATCCAGCTCGGCATCAAGAACGGCGTGCGCAAGATCAACGTGGATACCGACAACCGCCTGGCCATCACCGGCGCCATCCGCAAAGTGTTCGCCGAGAAGCCCGAGGAGTTCGATCCGCGCAGCTACATGAAGCCCGCGCGCGACGCTATGAAGAAAGTGGTGGCGCTGCGCATGACCCAGTTCGGCCAGGCCGGCCACGCCAACGACTACCAGCCGATCAGCCTGGATCAGATGGCGAAGCACTACGCCGCAGAACCCGTGGCTGTCTAAGGCCGCGGGGCGGAGGGCGGACAGCGACCGGCTTTCGCCGCCTGTCGGGCATCGTGCTTGGCGAAGCTCGACAGGCCGCGAAGGGTCATGGTCTGTCCTGCCGGTTGCGCTACTTGTTCTGCTGCATCGCGGCAATAATCGCGTCCGGCACGCCCGCCTGCTTCAGCCCCAGCAGGTCGTCGCCGCCGAGCGCGAAGCGGTTTGGCTCAGAGGCGATCATTTTCAAGATATCTTCGTCCGCCACGTTGCCCTGCACCAGCCGGATCACCAGATCGTTGGTGAAGATGATCCCCGTCCGCGCGGGCTTGGCCGGCTGAGCATCTTTTTGCGTCTGCTTCTCCCAAGCCACGATCTGGCGGCCGAGCGCCTGAGCAAGCGACTTATTCTCCCGGCACCGGGCCGTCGCGTCTTCGACCAGCCGGCTGCCCGAGAGCTTGCCGGTCTTACCGAACGCCGCAAGCGCGCCGTCGTAGTTCTGCATGACCATGTACGCGACGCCGAGGTTATACCAGGCCGCCGCAACCGTCTTCGGATTGTCGTGGCAGGATGCGGCATTCGCCAGCGCCGCCCGCAGCAGTCCGTTGTAATCCGCGCCCTTGAATAGGTCGAATTCGGCGCGCAGATTGCAGTCCTTGTCGTCCATGAACGATACTTCCTCTATTCCAATCCACGGCTCGTATAAGCGCCGCGTCTGGCCGAGCGCCTGTAACTGTGCAGCCGAAATCAGATCGGCCGGGGCCGGCCACTCCGGCTGGTTGGATGGCGACTCATTTTGCTTTAGCGGGTCGGCGCGCAGCGTCTCGGTAGCCAACTCATCGCCGCTCCACCAATCCTTCACGTGAAGCGTAGCCAGAAAGTGCCCCTCGGTACGGGAGATGTGCATCGCGGGAAGGCCCGCGCCGACGATCGGCTGGTCCGGTAGCGCCTGGCACTCGGAAATGTCGACGGAAATCGTAATCACCGCCGTAACCCGTGGCTCGGGCTTCGCAATCAACTCGATTCCGTGGGCCGGCAGGTCCTGCCGCAGCAGGCCGGAAAACTCTTGCGAGCACCGCCCGGTGATCTCACCGAGGACCACCCTGGCTCCGGCCAAGCCTTCGCCCAGGATGGGCGGATGCGGCATCTTGACCTCCAGCTTCCTCTGACCCATCGCAGGGAAAGCCGCCATGAGTAAGAACAGGGGAAGCAGCGAACAACCAGACCTGCAGCGCATGTTGGATCTCCACTTGGCAGGCTTCGGCATATCGGCACACTGCCTTCGTATGTCTAATACGGATCATGGACTAGTGGAAGCACCGGAGTCTAGTTATTAATTTTGTCGCGGTACCCGAATGGTCCGACCGGTACCTGCGAATAACTTTCACTGGAAGAGCCTCTTCCCACTCCGAACACTACAACGATCGGCGGTCGACAATGCCTATGTTGCAGCTTCCTAAGTTCCGCTCGCTGCCAGCGGGCGTTTTCGCTTGTGTTGCATTTTGCAGCGGTCTCAGTGCGCAAGCGCCCTATTACACCTCCACCAGCATCGTCAATGCATCGGATTATTCACCAGGCCCATTCGCCCCGAGCTCGGTGCTCTCACTGTTCGGCACTAACCTCGCCTGGACTACCGAAGCCGTCACCGCAGCTGACCTGGCGGCGGGCAGCCTGCCGAATCAGCTGGCCGCGGTCAACGTCTATGTGGGCGCTGAACCGGCCCCGCTGCTCTATGCTTCCCCGACGCAGATCAATTTCGTGGTGCCCTCAGACCGGATACCCGGCGAGTTCAGCGTAACCGTGGTGCGCCAGGGCGTCAATGGACCGCCGGCGAACATCACCCTGGTAGACGCGGCTCCAGCGCTGTTCGTGATGCCGGACGGCTATGCCATTGCGCAAGACTGGAACACGAACTACACGGTGATGACGCCCGATGCTCCCGCGCACGCAGGCGACACAGCCGTGCTCTATGCCACCGGTATGGGCTACACAAGCCCCCCGTGGCCCTCCGGAGAGGTGGCGCAGTCCGCCGCCTACATCACCGCGATGGCGTCGTTTCAGTTGCTGTTGAACGGCACGGCGGTTGACCCGAAGCTGATTCTCTATGCCGGGGTGACGCCCGGTTACTCGGGCCTGTACCAGATCAATTTCACCATTCCGGCCAGCGCCGGCACGAATCCGGAGATTCGCATCCGGATGGGGACCCAAACCAGCAGCCCATCCATCAAGCTGGCAGTGGAATAAAGAAGCGCGTCGTGCAGGCTGCCCAGCCTGGCTGAGCCGATACTCGCCCTGGCTTTCATCCGCCATGTCCTGACCTTTATTTCCCGGTCAAAACCATCCTCCAACAGCGCTCGGGTCGCCCGATGGCAACCCCGATTTCCGCAACGCGGCAGCCCTGGGGCGCGTTTCTTAGTTAGGCCGGCTGGGTTTTTGATCCTCACCGCGAGCGCCGGGGGTCCACCTGCCGGAGCGGCCCTCTAGAATATAAATGAGGTTTGTATGTCCTTCTTTCGCGTGATCGCAGCCGGCCTGCTGGCGCTGGCCACCTTGATGGGGCAGCAGCCTGCGCCAGGCGCCGCTGGGGGGCAAGATGCGCCGGCGGTTCCTGCTGCCGCCGCGGCTGTTTCACCCGAGACGGCGCCGGCCGCGTACACCGTGCCGCCGGGGACCAAGCTGCCGCTCAGCCTGATCAACAGCATCAGCACCAAGCGCTCCGCGGCGGGCGACGCGGTATACCTGGAAACTGCATTCCCCGTGCTGGCTGGCGGCCGCATCGTGATTCCCGTGGGCAGCTACGTCACCGGAACGGTTACCGAAATCCAGCGGCCCCGCCGCTTGAAAGGGCTGGGGCAGCTTTACATCCGCTTCGATTCGCTGACCTTGCCGAACGGCGTGACGCGAAGCTTTCGCGGCCGCGTGAACAATTTGGATGGCGACTCCAAAGGCACGGTCGACACCGAGGGCAAGGTCACCAGCGAAAACAATAAGGCGGGAGACGCGGTGACCGTGGAGGAGACCGCGGCGGCCGGCGCCGGCGTTGGCGGCATCGTGGGGGCCCTCGGCGGACACCCGGGGATGGGCGTGGGCGTCGGCGCCGCCGCCGGTGCGGCTGCCGGCCTGATCGGCGTGATGGCGGCGCGCCCCGATGCCATTCTCGAACGCGGCAGCACGGTCGAAATGATCATCGACCGGCCGATCCGCTACACCGAAAAGGAATTGGACTTCGGCAATTATCAACCGCCCCACTTCGCCGCCCCTCCGCCCGCGCCAGACACCGGCAGGAAGAACAGCCCGATGGGCCGCTAGTTTTCGAGTCAGCGCGGGAAGATCGGTGCTGCTCACCTGCCATGCCTTCTCACACGGGAGCCTGACGGCACCAAAACGACGGCCCATCCTACCTCTTGACATTCTAAAGGAACCGGCGCATACTCCTTTTGGATGTCTACAAGAGGGAACTGACATGAGACTCTGCGCCGCTTTGCTCCTCTTATTGGCGTGCCGGGCAGGCGCCGTGAGCCCGGTTTTCGCGCTGGTCGATGAATTCGACCGTATCGCCGCACAGCGGCTCTGGCCCGGCTTCGACGCGCGAAAGACGCCGCTCGAGCTCTACGACGGCACCAACACCTACCTGTTCTGCCATCCCGCGCCGCCGGCGGAGTTTGCACCGGTCGCAGGCCATCCGGGTTGGATGGTGTTCTCCGGAAGGCACCGAACGATGCGCGCCAACACCTCGGCCGAGGTTGGTGGTGTGATGACGGCGACGATGGAGTCGGCGGGTGCGGCCATGGCTCCCGTGCTGGTGCACGAGTGCTTCCACGTCTTCCAGGCGCGCGAGTACCCGTCGTGGACGGCGAACGAAGCCGCGCTGTTCACTTATCCGATCGACGACGCCGCGGCCCTTGCGCTGGCGCGGCTGGAGCTGGAAGCGATGTCGCGCGCGCTGGCCGCGAAGGAGCCGGCGTGCTGGGCGGCCCGTGTGCGTGTGCTGCGCCAGGAGCGCTTCGCGCGTCTGCCCGCGGACGCTGTCGCCTATGAACGCGGCAACGAGCTGCATGAAGGCCTGGCGCAATATGTCGAGGGCCTGTCCGCGGGAAGCAAGGAAGTGCGGTTCCGGACATTCGCGGCCGGCGAGGTCCGGGAGCGCGGCTACGTTTCGGGCGAGGCGCTGGGCCGGCTGCTGGACCGGTTGGACCCGGGCTGGAAATCGCGCGTGGCAAATTCGCTCGATGAGTTGTTGCCGGCTGGAGATGCCGCCGGGTGTGATTTCACGGCGGATGAGCGCCAGTCGGCGGAAACGCAGGCCCGCGCGGACGTCGCCAAACTCGAACAGGAGCGCACCGAACTGTTACGGGCGTTCGACGCGCAGCCCGGCTGGCGCCTCACCGTGGAGGCCGCGGCGGCGAAGCCGCTCCTGCTCGATTCTTTCGACCCGCTGAATGTCACACGGCTTTCCGAGCAGATGATTCTCCACAAGCGCATGCTGAAACTGCACAACGATTCCGGCTCGCTCGAAATTCTGAACCATGGCTCGCTGACCGAGGGTGTCGGGGCGCACCCGCTCTTTCAGGGCGTGCGGCGGTGGACCACGGCGGGCCTGTCGGCAAAGCCCGAAGTGAAGCAGGACGGGGGTCGCGTGACGGTCACCACGCCCTTGGTCACGCTTGCCTTTGCCAATGCCGATGTCGAATGGAACGCGGAATCGGTCAACATCCGCTTGCGCTGACAGGATAGGACTTGCGAAATGGCCATCACCGAGGGCAAAACCGACATATTGCAGGGCACACTGGATCTGATGGTGCTGCGGACGCTGGCCACCATGGGGCCGCAGCACGGCTTCGGGCTGGCGCAACGCATTCAGCAGATTTCCGGTGGCGCGCTCGACCTGAACCAGGGGACGCTCTACCCGGCGCTGCTGCGGCTGGAGCACCACGGATGGATCCGCTCGCGGTGGGGCGTATCGGACAACAACCGGCGTGCCAAGTTCTACGAAATCAGCGCGGTCGGACGGCGGCAGGTGGAGAAGGAATCCGCGGATTGGGCGCGCACGGTCGAGATCATGGACCGCTTTGTCCGCCTGGCGGAAACGGAATGACCCATGCCCGGAATCTGGATGCGCATCAAGGAACTGTTCGGCGGCGCGCGGCTCGATGACGAGCTGGATGAAGAGGTCAGCCTCCACCTGCAGATGATGGAGGAACAATTCCGGCGCTGCGGAATGAGCGAGGTGGATGCCAGAGCCGCCGCGCGGCGCGAGTTCGGCGGCGTAACGCAAGCCAAGGAGGCCTATCGCGAGCAGCGCGGCTTCCCATGGCTCGAAAGTTTCGCCAAAGACACACGCTATGCGCTGCGCGGGTTGCGGCGCAGCCCCGGCTTCACGGCCGCGGCGGTGATCTCGCTGGCGCTCGGCATCGGCGCCAACACGGCGATTTTCTCGCTGTTCCACACCTTGATGCTGCGCATGTTGCCGGTGGCGCATCCGGAAGCGCTGGTTTGGATCAATCGCACCGGGGGGTGGGGCGCGGAGACCATTTCCTACCCGCTCTACAAGCAGATTGCCGCGCGGAGCGGTCTTTTCAACGGCGTCATCGCAACCAACCAGGAGGGGAAGGTTCGCTTTAGGCCTCGCCCGAGCGATCGGGAAGAATTCACGGAAGAGGAATACGTCTCCGGCAACTACTTTCAGGTGCTGGGAATCCGGCCGGCCATTGGACGGCTGTTCACGGCTGGCGATAACCGCGTCCAGGGCGGGCATCCCCTGGCCGTGATCAGCTACGACCTGTGGCGAAGCCATTACGGCGCCGACCCTGCCGTCCTCGGCGGCACGGTGCTGGTAGACGAGCAGCCGTTCACGGTAATTGGCGTGGCCGCGCCCGGGTTCCGGGGCGTGGAGGTAGAGCGGCGCACCGAGGTTTGGGTGCCGTTGATGATGTACCACCACGGCGACGTGAGCAGTCCAAACATGTGGTGGCTCAGGATCATCGCGCGCGCCCGGCCGGACGTGCCGCGGCGGCGGCTGCAGGCTGTGCTCGACATTGTGATGCGCCAGCACCTGGCCGCGATCTATCCTCCGCGTTACAACGCGGCATTCCGCGAAAAGGCGTGGGGGCAGCGCCTGGAGATCCGCCAGGGCGGCATGGGCCTCTCGATGCTGCGCGAACACTTCGGCAAGCCGCTCGGCGTTTTGTTGGCGCTGGTCACACTGGTGCTGCTGGCGGCGTGCATCAACGTGGCGAACCTGCTTTTGGCGCGCGGGGCGGCGCGGCGGAAAGAGATTGCCATGCGCTTGTCGCTCGGCGCGACCCGCATGCGCCTGGTTCGCCAGGCGTTGACCGAGACGCTGCTGATTGCGCTCACCGGCAGCGCGGTTGGTGTTGGGCTAGCCGCCTGGGGCGTGCGCGCGATCGCGCGCTTTCTGCCGGAAGAAGCCGGCAATCCGTTTTCGAGCGCGTCGGACCTGGCGGTGCTCGTGTTCACCATCGCCATCTCGCTTGGCTCGGCCTTGCTCTTCGGCCTGGGGCCGGCGCTGCGCTCCACCGCGGTGAACCCGGCATCGGGTCTGCGCCCAGGAAGCGCCGATCGCGCCGGTCGGCCCGCGCTGCGGCGTTCGCTGGTGGCGGCGCAGGTGGCGTTCAGCGTGGTGCTGGTTGCCCTGGCCGGCTTGTTCGGACACAGCCTGGTCGCCATGCGCTTGGTCGACCTGGGCTTCCGCAATC
>Ga0335078_10008384_pt1 | contig 15362 bp, 16 predicted proteins | sample Lox_Sample_32_FD_206711 | JGI IMG/M metagenome (GOLD analysis project Ga0335078, IMG submission 206711) | Soil microbial communities from Loxahatchee National Wildlife Refuge, Florida, United States - Lox_Sample_3.2 | ecosystem: Environmental > Terrestrial > Soil > Wetlands | place: USA... | reverse complement strand
TGCACCAATGGGCGGCTGGAGGATCTGGAAATCGCGGCGCGCATCCTGAAGGGCCGGAGAGTGCATCCACGGACGCGGCTGGTGGTGATTCCGGCCTCGCAGCAGATTTACCGCGATGCCATGCATCTGGGCTACCTGGACACGTTCGTGGCCGCGGGCGGGATGATTGCGCCGCCAGGGTGCGGGCCGTGCGTGGGAGTGCACCAGGGAATTCTGGCCGCCGGCGAAGCGTGCGTTTCCTCCACCAATCGAAACTTTCTTGGCCGGATGGGCAGCCAGGATTCGCGGGTATACCTGGCGAGCCCGGCGGTGGTGGCGGCGTCGGCTGTGGCCGGGCGGTTGGAGTATCCCGGGTCGATTGTGAAGGAGAGCGAACCATGCCTGGTGGAAGCTTGAAATTGATCGGAACGGTGCGCGCGGTTCTCGGCGACAACATCGATACCGACATCATCTATCCCGGCCGGTACCTCAATATCACGGACCGGGAATTGACGGCGGCGCATCTGTTCGAGTTGGCATATCCGGGTGTCCGCGCGGCCATCGAACGCGGCGATTTCATCGTGGCGGGCCAAAACTTCGGCTGCGGATCGAGCCGGGAACAGGCGGCGGCGGCGCTGAAGTTCGCGGGCGTGGGCGCGGTAATCGCGGGGTCGTTTGCCCGCATCTTCTACCGCAATTCCATCAACCTGGGGCTGCCGGCGGTCATCGACCCGGAAGCTGTGAGCTGCGCGGCCGGCGATCGCCTGGAAGTGGATCTGGCCGCGGGCGAGATCCGCAACCGGTCCAAGGGCCGCGTTTTTGCGTGCGGCAAGCTCGATCCGCGAGCCATCGAGCTGATTACGGCCGGCGGATTGATTCCATATTTGAAGCGCAAGTACGCGGCGTGAAGGCCGCTGGAGGAGGACGCTATGCGCAGATACCGGATTGCCTGGCTGCCTGGCGACGGAATCGGCCCGGAGGTGTGTGAAGCGGCGCGCGCGGTTCTGGACGCCGTAGAGTTCCCGGCGGACTACCTGCCGGGCGATATCGGATGGGAATTCTGGAAGCGGGAAGGCGATGCCCTCCCGGCGCGAACCATGGAACTGCTGGGGCAGACCGACTGCGCGTTCTTCGGCGCCATCACGTCCAAGCCATCGGTGGACGCGCTACGGGAATTGGCGCCTGAGTTGAGGAATCGCGGGCTGGCTTATCGCAGCCCGATCGTCCGCATGCGGCAGACGCTCGATCTGTACACGTGCCTCCGGCCCTGCCGGGCGTTTCCGGGGAATCCGCTCAACTACCGCGAGAAGATCGACCTGGTGGTATTTCGCGAGAACACCGAGGGCATGTACATCGGGGTGGAATTCCCGCGGATTCCCGACGAGTTCCGCGCGGTCCCGGCCATGGCCAAGCTGCCAGCGGGCGCGGCCATTTCGATCCGCAGCGTCACCCGCGAGGCCTCGCGCCGCATTGTGGAGAGGGCTTTCGAATACGCCGTGAAGCATGGGCGGCGCAAGGTAACCGCGGTGCACAAGGCCAATGTTCTGCGCGCCACCTGCGGAGTTTTTCTGGACGCGGCCCACGAAGTGGCGGCGCGCTATCCGCAAATCGCATTCGAAACGGCCAACGTGGACGCCATGTGCATGTGGCTGCTCAAGAACCCGCTGAACTACGACATTATCGTGACCACCAACCTGTTCGGCGATATTCTCTCGGACCTGTGCGCGCAGATGGTGGGCGGCATGGGGTTCGCATACAGCGGGAACATCGGCGAGAAGTACGCGGTCTTCGAGCCGACGCACGGGTCGGCGCCGAAATACGCCGGGCAGTATCGAGTGAACCCGATCGCCACGATCCTGGCCGCCGGGATGATGCTCGAATGGCTCGGAGAAACGGAAAAGGCGCGGGAGATCGAGCGCGCGGTCTCCGCCGTAATTGCCAGGGGCGCGCCGAGAACGTACGACATGGGAGGCGGCGCGGGCACCATGGATATCGCCCACGCCGTTGCCGGGTGTCTTCAACAAATGCACATTGCGAGGTAGCGCATATGCTGCAGATTCGATCGACGCACGGATTTCATGCGACCGAGACGCGGTTGCGAATGGCCACGGAACACGCCGGCGGCAGTGTTCTGGCGGTCACCGATATGGCGGAGTTGTTGCACACGGGCGCGGCCGCTAACCAGGCCGAGCCCGCGGGGGCGATGGCGTTGACGCTTTGCTTCGCCGAACTCTACGCCCCTCTGCTGGCGGCGGACATCCGTTTCGCGGCGTTCCTGCCGGTGCGGGTGGCGGTATGCGAGAGGACCGGGGGGACATTTCTGGAATCGATCTCGCCCCGCGAATGCTGCCGCATTTTCCACCGCCCCGACCTGGAGCCGGTAGCCGCGCACCTGGAGGAAAAATTGCGCGGCGTGATCGAGGGCGCCGCCGCCGCGGGGCCGCCGCTGGCGGAACCTCACAAGGCTACCGAGGAGCAGGTCAACATGCGGGCGTCGCTGCCGCAGCGCGTGGATTGCCGCGGAACGAAGATTGAAGAGCTCGCCGGGACGGGTGAGGTCGACGCGCAGGGCGGGTAAGCCGGCAGCCATCCGCGATCCGGCTTCCAGGTGTCAGCAAGCCGCGTTTGGCTGAAAGCCGAACGCGGACGGGCTGAAAGCCGAATGCCTGATTTCACGCGCCTGTGTCCATGAAGTAGTAGCAGATCATGTGGCACACCACCAGATGGGCCTCTTCGATGCGGCCCATGTGCGGCACACCCACCCGAATATCCAACTGCGCCAGCGGCCCGAGTTTGCCCCCATCGCGTCCCGTGAGCGCGATGGTCCGGCATCCCGCGGCATTCGCGCATTCCATCGCGCGAACCACGTTGGGCGAGTTCCCCGACCCGCTGATGGCCATGAACAGATCGCCTGGCTCGGCAAAATTACGCAGTTGTTCGGCGAAAACCACGTCGTAGCCGACGTCGTTGGCGTAAGCGGTAATGGTGGGGAGAGAATCGGTGAGCGCGAGAATGCGGAATCGCGCCGGGCGATCGTAGCTCGCGCCCTTCACCATATCGCAGGCAAAATGCGATGCCGTGGAGGCGCTGCCGCCGTTGCCGCAAACGAAAATGTGGCGGCCGGAATCGCGCGCCTCGGTGAACCATTCGATCGCCTGGTTCACCTTTTCCAGATCGATCGCGTCCAGCGCCGCGAGCGTGCTTTTCCTGTACTCCGCCGCGAAATTCACAGTTCCTTCGCCAGCGCCAGAGCCCCGTACAACACGCTGGCATCCCTCAATTCCGCCGGCGCCACGTCGATGCGCGCCGCCGACCAGTTGGTGATCACCCTCCGCAATTGCGCGCGCAACGGCCCGAATAGTGCCTCGCCCGCCTTACTGATCCCGCCGCCGATCACCACCCGCGCGGGATTCAATAACATGATACAAGCCTTCAGCCCCAGCGCGAGATCCACTACATAGCGCCTGACGAATTCCGGGTCCTGCATCAGTTCCTTCGCGCTCCTGCCATAATCGCGCTCGAGCCACAAGCCGCAGCACATTCGCTCGTAGCACCCGAAGGCGCCGCACAGGCACTCCGGACCGTCCGGCCGGATGGTCAAGTGCCCGATCTCGCCGCCATACGAATCGGCGCCGCGCCAGATTCTGCCATCGCCGTAAATGCCGCCGCCGATGCCGGTGGAAAGCGTCATATAAAAGAGCGGCGAGACCCCCCGTCCCGCGCCGTAGTGCGCCTCGCCCAGAGCGCCCACGTTCGCGTCGTTATCCATCACCACCGGCACTTTCAGCAGGTCCGCGAGGTGCGCGGAAAGGTGGAAATCTTTCCAGCCGCCCACGTGCGTGGAGAGCGCCACGCGCTGCTCGGCGAAGTTTACCGGGCCGCCGAAACCCACGCCACAGCGCTCGAAGCCGAACTCGCGCCGCCACTCGGCCACGATCGCGGCGATCTGCGCCAGCATCCAATCGCGCCCGCCCGCCTTATCCGTAGCGCGCGTTTCCAACCGCGCCATGCGGTCGCCATCGAAGGCCGCGAGCTGAAATTTGGTGCCGCCTATGTCGATTGCCAAAACTTGCATTTGTCGCGTACCTCGCCGGGAGAGGCTGTGCCGGTTCCCTTCTTCATGATCGTGATGGACGCCACCAGGTTCCCGAGCGCCGCCGCCTCGACCGGCGTGGCGCCCGCCGCCAGCGCGAGTGCCGCCGCGGCCGAGAAACTATCGCCCGCGCCGCAGATATCGACGGGGTCGCGTACCGGCCGTGCGCGCACCCACCGTTCGCCCGTCTCGTCGACCACCAGCACGCCATCGGCGCCGTGCGTCACCATCATCACGGGAGCCGCGAGATGGCGCCGCAGCTCCGCGTAATCGACGCGCCCGAACAGTGCGCGGCACGCCGTTTCGCCTTCCTGCCGGTTCGGCTTGGCGATCAGACCGCGAAAATGTCCGATGCGCGTTCGCGAATCGGCAAAGAACACTTTCCGCGGATTCTCGCGCGCCAGTCCGGCCACCAGTTCGCGGACAGCGGGCGTGACCACGCCGCCGCGGCTGGTCTCCGCCTGGTCCGACACCATCACCACATCGAAACCCGCGAGTTCCCGCCGCAGCCGTTCGAGAACCCGCCGTTCCACCTGGTCCGCCAATGGCGTGGTATTGATGAAATCCAGCCGCGGCCGGTCCTCCACTCCCGTCTCGCCATTCATCACCTTCGTGTAGGTGAACGTCTGCATCGAATTCGAGCGAATGCACAGATCCTCGACCCCGCGCGCCGCCAGCGCGCGCGAGAGTTCCAGCCCGAAGCCGTCGTCGCCGATCGCGCCCAGGACTGCCACGCGACCGCAGCCCAGTGCCGCCAGGTTGTTCGCCACCGTGCCGCCCGCTCCCGCCGTCACCTCCGTCCGCACCACCCCGATGCGTGGAATTCCCGTTTCCCGCGATGGCTCGCCGGTCGAGGGATCGTAGGCGCACCAGCGATCCAGGCAAATATCGCCCACAACCAGCGCGCGCAACTTGGGGATTGCCGCGAGAATCTCCTCGGCCGTCATAGTTGTTTCAGGATCGCCTGCCGCAGCGCCGGAAAGGTGGCGCGATGGTCGCCGCAGAAATAGAAACTCTCGCCGCCATCCGCCACCGTGCGCACCAGGATGGTTTTGCAGGGCCGGAAATAATAGGCCGGATCGCTCTTGGGCCTCTCGCGATGAAAATCGCCTTCGATCGGAACGAGATCGAATACGGCGGTAGCGAAACGGCGGATTTCGCGGCCCTCCTGGCGCGCCACATTGCGCGCCATGGCGAGGGCCTTCAGATACACCTCCGGCGCCATCACCGCCGACCCGAACGATAACAGCACTCCGCCTTCCAGCCGTTCCACCGTGCGCGCGAAAATCAGGAAATCGCGCAGCGCCGTCTCGCCCAGCGCCGCGCCGTCGCAATTGGGATGTTCGTGAATGATGTCGTAGCCGATGCCGGGATGCACGGTGGCGGGCGCCGAGAGCCGATAAGCCGCGGCCGTCACGCTCAGATCGCGATGCGGAAAATCGCTCTCCGCGATGCGGCGCCCAACGTTTTCCCCAAGGCCGAGTTGGCCCGCGGCAGCCTCGCGAATCCAGTCGTTGATCTCGCCCGTCTCCCGCCACAGCCCGAACTCGCCGCTGCGAATGTACCGCGCCACGCTCTCCGTGGTGGCGCCGATGCGTGCCAGTTCGAAATCGTGGATGGCGCCCGCGCCGTTCATCGCGATATGGTCGATCGCGCCGCGCTCCAGGAGATCGATAATCTGTCGATTGACGCCGGCGCGCAAAACGTGCGCTCCCATCATCAGGATGCGCGCCGCGCCCACGCGCTGTGCCGCCAGCAAACGCGCCGCCACCGCATGGAGCTGCGGATTCTCGTAAGTGGCCGGCGCCTCATCGAGCGCGAGCCAGTGATCCAGGTGCAGATCGTGCGTGCGTTCGGCGAGCGGACGAAGACGAAGGCGCGAGCGGTCGAACAGCGGATATTTACTGGCCATTGGCAAATAACGAGTGCATCAGTTGCTCGCGGCAGAGGAAATTCGCGACGATGAAATCCGCGCCCACTCCCGCCAGGCGCTGCCGCTTCCATTCGTCCACCACGCGGCATTCCGGCTCCGCGCTGGCGACCCCGACCGCCACGCCGCCCACTTCTTTGATATTTTCGATCTCCACGTAGCCGTCGCCGAAGCCGAGGAATTGCTCGCCGCGCACACCGGGCCGCGCCAGCAGCCTCGCGATCAGCGCCCGCTTGGAGAAACTTTTGTAATCGTCGAGCGCTCCATACACGCCGTCGAAATAGCGCGCGATATCGAGCAGGCGCGCCTCTTCGCGCATGTACTCTTCGTCCGTTCCGCTCGCCAGATACAATTCGAGTCCGCGTTCGCGCAGGGCCTCCACCAGCGCGCGCGTTCCTGGCACGAGATACTGGTCGGGCGCGGCTTTCCCCGCCCGCAGTTCCTCCAAGCGCCCGCGAATGCGGCCATGCAGGCGATCGAGGTACATCTTCTTATAAAGCAGCGGATCGGGCGGCTCCCCGCCCCGCATGCGGATCTGGCGGGCGAACTCGATCATCTGGTAAATCGTCTGCTCTCCCGTCAGGCGCCAAATGAAATCTTCCACTACGCGCCGCAGCTCTTCCTCGGATTCCCCGGTTTTCAGATCGAGCAGGATCTCGACCATCATCGGCGCCATCACGTCCATCCATCCGGAGCGGATCAACGACACGGTGCCATCGAAGTCGAAAATCGCGATCCGCGCGTTCTTCGCGGAGGCGCCCGGGCGGAGCTGTTCGACCATCGGCAGCTATTGTCCCACATTGCGCCTTCGCCGAACTTTGCGATGATTGTAAGTTGACCTTCCGAACGCTCCGCGCCATTCTCACTCTCGCTCTGCCTCTCGCCGCCCAGGATGCGCCCACCGGCACACCCCCTCCCAGCGAGCGCTGGAATCTTTATTTCCAGGCCACGTCCATCGGCCAGTATCACGGCGGTTTTCCCGCCGCCTATTCCGGCCCGTTCAGCCTGGCGAATCACCCGGAGGCGGAAGCGTCGATCACCTCCACGATTTTCTTCGGCTTCCGGATCGCGCGGGACACGCAGTTTTATTTCGACCCCGAGATGGCCGGCGGACGGGGATTCAGCGCCACCAACGGGATCGCCAATTTCCCCAACGGCGAGATGCCGCGGGTGGCGACCGCCACTCCCAAACCATACATCGCGCGGCTCTATGTCACGCAGGATTTCGCCCTCGGCGACGAGCGCGAAAGCGTGGAGAGCGACGCCAATCAGCTCTCCGGCAGCCGCCCCGCCAAGCGTTACTCGATCACGCTAGGCCGTTTCAGCGCCGCCGATTTCTTCCAGGCGACGAAATCGAGCGACGATCCGCGCACGCAGTTCATGGGCTGGGCGACCATGTACAACGGCGCCTGGGACTATCCCGCCGATACGCGCGGCTATACCTGGGGCTGGATGCATGAGCTGCACTTTCCGAAGTGGGCGTTTCGTTATGCCAGCGCCGCCATGCCGCTCGTCGCCAATGGCGAGCGCTTCGACCGGCGCCTGTTCCGCGACCGCGCCGACATGATCGAGGGCGAGTTCGACGGTCACATTCACGATCATCCCGGCGCCGTGCGCTTATTGTCGTATGTCAATCACGCGCGCATGGGAGACTACGCCGAGGCCATCCGCATTGCCGAAGAGACCGGCATGAAGCCCGATGTAGTGGCTACGCGCCGCGCCGGCACGTTGAAATACGGTTTCGGCGTGAGCGCCGACCAGGAAATCACGAAGGATTTCGGCGTCTTCGGACGGCTCGGCTGGAACGACGGCAAGACCGAGAGCTTCGCCTTCACCGCCGTGGACCGCCTGGCCTCATTCGGCGTCTCGCTCAAGGGCACGCGCTGGAAACGGCCCGGCGATGTCGTGGCGAGCGCGATCACCGCCGGCGGGCTCTCCGCGATTCATGCGCAATACCTGGCGCTCGGCGGCGACGATTTCCTGATCGGCGACGGCGCGCTGCGCTACGGTCCGGAAACGTCTTGGGAGAGTTACTATTCCGCGCGGCTTTTTCGGGGCTTCTTCGCCACCATCGGCGCCAACCGTTACGACAACCCCGCGTACAATCGCGATCGCGGGCCGCTGTGGGTGGGTACGATAAGATTGCATATAGAGTACGGCAAGAAATGAAATTCCTCACGGCGATGTTCGGGCTGGCTTTGGCCGGACCCGCCGCAGCCGCTCCGCTCCCCCGCCCTTACGTAGTGGAACACTACGACGTGCACCTCGCCCCCGACCTCGCCAATAAGCGCATGGCCGGCGAGGTCACCATCCGGCTGACCAGCCGCACCGGCCGCCTGGCGGCCATCGAGCTCGATGTGGGCGATATGCAGATCGCCTCCGTCAAAGAGGGTCAATCCGCCCTATACTTCGAGCGCAAAGACAAGACGCTGATCGTTGCCATGCGCACGCCGGTGTTCCAGAACGACCACCGCACCGTCACCATCCGCTACACCGCGGTTCCCGCGAAGGGCCTGGTCTTTTTCCCCGGCCAGATCTACACCTCGTTCTTTACCAGCGACTGGATGCCCTGCGATGAGCACCCCGAAGACCGCGCCACGCTAACCCTCGCCGTTGACGCGCGGCCCGAGTGGAAGGTCGCCGCCAGCGGCCATCCCGAGGGCGCGGCGTGGACACTCGACACGCCCTACCCCGCGTTCCTCTACGCGTTCGCCGCCGGCGATTTCGCCGAGAGCACCAGGAAAATCGATGGCGTGACTCTCCGCGTGCTCGGTAAGGCGGACGTTTTCGACGATACCGCCGCGGTGATGAAGTTTCTCGCCGAGCGCTCCGGCAAGCCCTATCCGCTCGACAGCTACACCCAGGTGTTCACTCACGGAACGGTGGAACAGGAAGCCGTCGGCATGGCGCTGCTGCCGGAAAAATACGCCGCCGATCTGAGGGAACATCCGGATAACCTGAACTTGCTGGCGCACGAACTGGCGCATCAGTGGTACGGCGTCCAGATCGTAGCCCGCGACTGGTCGGATTTCTGGCTGAGCGAAGGCATGGCGACATTTCTGGCCGATGCCTTCCTCGAGCAGCGCTTCGGCAAAGCCCGTTACGAAAAGGAAATCGCGCAGTCCAGGCAGACTTATGAGAACTTGCGCGCGCAAGGCCGCGATCGCCCGCTGTTCTTCACCAACTGGCAGACTCCGCAACAGGCAGGCGGTCCGCTGCCGTATCAAAAAGGCGCTTTCGTGCTGTCGGAAATGCGCCGCCTGCTGACCGACGAAGTCTTCTGGCGCGGTCTGCGCGCCTACACCAACGCGCATTGGGGCGGCCAGGTGACGAGCGACGATCTGGAAGCTGCCATGGCCAGTGTCGCGGGCAAAGATGTCAGTAAGCAGTTGACGAAGATGTTTCAGGAGTATATTTATTAAGCGGCTGTCGCTCGCCTAAGAGTGCGCAGCGCGGCCGATCGCTGCCTACTTCACCTTCGCGAACAACTTAGCCAGCACCTTCACCGCCTGATCGATCTCTTTCTCCGTCACCGTGTACGGCGGCAGGAAGCGCAGTACGGTATCGTGCGTGCAGTTGAGGAGCAGGCCTTCCTTCATCGCGTCGAGCACAAGCTGCTTGCCAGGAACCGTCAGCTCCATACCCAGCATCAGGCCGAAGCCGCGGACTTCCTTGACGAATGCATGCTTGCGCGCCAGCTCGTTCAGTTCCATATGGAAATAGCCGCCGGTCTTCTGAATCTGCGGCAGCAATGTCTCGAGGATATCGAGAAACTCGAGCGCCACGCGGCAAGCCAGCGGACCGCCGCCGAAAGTGGTGCCGTGCATGCCGGATTTAATCGCCGCGGCAGCCTTTTGGTTGGCGATGATGAATCCCAGCGGCAGCCCGCACGCCACCGGCTTCGCCGCCACCACCACGTCGGGCAGGACCACCGGCGCCGAACGCTGGTACGCAAAATAAGTTCCCGGCCGTCCCACGCCGCACTGCGTCTCGTCGGCGATCAAAAGCGCATTGTGCCGGTCGGCCAGCTCGCGCGCTTTGGCCGCGAACTGATGCGTCAGCGGATAGATCCCCCCCTCGCCCTGAATCAGTTCCACGATCATGGCCGCGGTTTGCGCCGAGAACGCCGCTTCGAGCGCCGCAATATCGTTCGGCGGTACGAAGCGCACACCGGGCAGAAGCGGTTCGAAATCCTGCCGGTATTTCGCCTGGCCCGTGACCGACAGCGCTCCCAGCGTGCGCCCGTGAAACGAATTCTCGAGCGAAACGATCTCGCACTTGGCGGGGTCGATGGCGCGGCCGTGGGCTTTTGCCATTTTGAGCGCGCCCTCCACTGCCTCGGTGCCGGTATTGCAGAAAAAGGTCCGCGCCAAACCGCTCATCTCCACCAGCCGCTTGGCGAGCGGCCCCTGGTACGGGTGGTAGTAGAGGTTCGACGAGTGGATCATCAGCGCCGCCTGATCGCGCACCACTTTTACGATGCGCGGGTGGGCGTGCCCGAGCGCATTCACTCCAATCCCGGTGATGAAATCCAGATAACGGCGGCCTTCCGGACCGTAAACGTAGTTTCCTTTTCCCTTCGCCAGCACCAGCGGATAGCGCGCGTAGTTCTGCAACAGGTATTCGCGCTCGAGATCCATGACCGGTTGGCTGGGGATTTCCACGGTTGGATGGTCCACAACGGAAGGCGGCGTGCTCGTCATTTATCCATAATAGCGGTAGTGAGCGGACGGATGCGAATGCGAGCCCTCTTACCGGCGATCCTCGCGGTGGCCGCCGCGGCGCAGGAGCGTCCGCAAAGGGCTTGCCGTTTCGAAGGCTTCGGCGCGGAAGGGAAATTAGCCGAGGTCATCCGCCCGGCGACCGGCTATTGGGGCTGCGATTCCGCGAAAAGCTGTGTGCCCACAAAGCTCGCCGCGGGCGACGTCGCAGCGCCCTACCATACCGATGGCGATTGGACCTGCGCGTACATCCAGCAGCGCGACGGCGCCGGTCCGGGCTGGGTGAAGGCACAAGATCTCCGCGAAGTGCATGCCGATCCCGCGCCGCTTCTCGACGCCTGGTTCGGAACGTGGGCGAATGGGCTCGGACGCATCCGCATCGCGCCATCGGCCGCGGCAGGAGAACTGCATGTCAGCGGCGAGAACGAATGGCACGGGATCGGCGACGTGGTGCACACGGGCGATTTCGAAGGCGATGCGTCGCCGGCGGGCAACCACCTGCATTTTGTCGAATCCGGTCCCGGCTCCTGTACCATTGACCTCACGCTGATCGGCCGCTATCTCGTCGCCGGCGACAATCAACTCTGCGGCGGCATGAATGTTCGCTTTTGGGGCATCTGGAAACGGCGCGAGAAGTAGCGCGTAGGGCACCGCTTTCCGTGCCGTGGCGGCGAACAATGGCGCGCGGCCCCGGAAGGTCTCCGGGTAGTATGCTACTTGCCGGCGCGGCCTCCGGGACCGCGCGGCGGTCCACCGTCCTGGCGGGAGATCTCCTGCAATTTCTTCCACTGGTCGGCCGTCAACACGCGGCGGATCGCGAACAGGAATCGCGCGTTGGCTTTCTCGAGCTCGGCGCGGGCCTGCGCCACCTTATCGATCTGCGCCAGGGTCTTGGCCTCGTCCGGGGAATCCGCCGACATCAGCGGTTCCAGCGTGATCTCCTCTTTGCGCAGTGCGGCGTCGAGATCGACCAGCGTCAGGCGGTGCTGTTGAAAAACCTCTTCGATTTTCTTCTGCTGGTCGCTGTTGATTCCCAGCTTTTGCACCAAGTCCGGATTTCGCCACCAGGTGCCGGGCGGTAACGAGCGTTCCATCGGGGGACGATTCGCGCGCGGCGGCGGAGGAGTTTCACGCCCGCCAGGAGCACCAGGTGCGCCGGGCGGAAGTCCGCCGGGACCCGGTCCCGGGCCCTGCGGCGGCTGGGCCAGCGCCACGGCGCCGCACACGAGGAGGAATGCGAACGTGCGGATCGATGTTTTCATCACTATTGCGCTTTCTGATTCGGTTCGGGCGAACTCGAATTCCAGGTCACCAGCGTGACCAACGGCTCCATGGGCTCGGGCACGGCCTGCGAGATTTCGGAATCGACGCTCTCCAGCAACTGCGAATCCGCTTGCGCGGCGCGAGCCGCTTCCTCGCGCAAGGCCCGCTCATGAGCCCGAACCCGCCACGAGACGGGCGCCGCCAGCAGAACGGCCAGCGCCATTGCCGCCAGGACGAGGCGCGGCCAGGTCAACCGCGCAGCGGATGGCGCCGGTTCCCGCCACTCGGGCGGCGGCGCCAGATGGGCCGGATCCCGCATGGCCGTACGAAACTGCGAGAGCGCGCTCTCCAGTTGCGCCAGTTCCCCGCGGCAGGCAGCGCACTCTTCCACGTGCTGTTCCAGTTGCGGCGTGCGCTCGCCAATCATCCATTGCGAGACTTGTTCCGCCGAGAGATGCTCGATCATTTCGCCACCCGTTCCCGTATCGCCTGTACCGCACGGAAGAGATGGATCTTCACCGTTCCTTCCTTCAATCCAGTGGCGGCGGCGATTTCCAGCAAATCCATATCCTCAACGAAGCGTAACAGGAAGACCGTTCTTTGTCGTTCCGAAAGATTACGGGCGGCGTCCCAAACCGCTCGCACCTGTTCCCCGATTAATGCCGAGTCTTCGGGCGACGCGCCGCGATCCCGAATCCATGCTGCCGCGGCAGCCGCGTCGACGGCGGTGGCCTGCGCGCGCTTCCAAAACTGCCAGCGCCGGTCGCGAGCGCGATCGCGCACCAGGTTCACGGCGATTTGCATCAGCCACGTCGCCACGCTGGCCTCGCCGCGAAAACTGTGGCGCGCGCGGTACGCCTTCCAAAAGCAATCCTGCGCCAGGCTTTCGGCGGCGTGCCGGTCGCGCAGCGATGCCAGCGCGAATCGAAACACCTTCGGCCAATGCAGGCGCACCACGGACTCGAAATCGTCCAGCTCACGCGAACTCGCTACCGCGGTGGCCATCCAGTCAACCGCCGAACTCGGCTCCATCGTCGAATGTGTAGACGATGGGGGACATGCAAAGGTTTACAGATAGCGTATTGTGGGGACGTTATGGGCTACGACGAAGAGAAACTGGACGAGGTAGTTCTAGCACTGCTAGGTTTGGAGCTTCCAAAGAAGAATTCGGCGGCGCGCGCGCCTGGAAGTCCTACGATTGGGGCATCATGGACCGGCTGCACGCCAAGGGCTTCATTTCCGACCCGAAAAGTAAGGCGAAGTCGGTGGTGCTGACGCCTGAAGGCCTGGAGCGCTCGCGGGCGCTGTGCGAAAAGTATTTCGGCAAGGGGAAGTGAAGGCGGGGCAGACCGTTACAGCCGGCCTGCCCCATGGACCTACTTAGGCTCCGGATCGATCTGGTACGTCTGGGAGCCCAGATTCACCATCACGGGCTCGTCGAGCGCCAGGTATTGCGCCATCACCCCGCCATGCACCGCGGCGAGGTCGAAATATTGCTGGCTGAATTGCACCACGTGGACGGCATGCGCGGCCTGTTCCGCCGTAACCGTCGAATCTTGCCAAACGGACCCCTGCCTGAAGAAGACCTTCTGGCCGATCTGCTGCATTCGCTGTTGGGCGGGCGGTGCGGCGCTCATCATCGGTGGAGGCGGCGGCGCGGCAGCCACTTGCGGCACGTTCGCGTTCTGCAATTTGGCCTTCAGTTCCCGTTGCAGCACCGCCGATTGCCCGGTGAGGGTCGCCATTTGCGTGCTGACCGCGCCGGCGGCGAACATGTTGTTGGCCGCCCTTGACGTGAGTCTCACGCTATCGTCCGTCAGGAACGACGTGTACGGCGTCAGAATGCCGTACTTCTGCGATAATCCCACCAATTCGTCGATCAGTTCCTTGTTCCGCCCGTGCAAGTCCAGATCGTCGATGATTTCGCCGATGCGGCGCGTCGCCCACAGGCGTGCGACGAAGGCGTTCGTCTGATCCGCCGATCGCTCTTCGAAGTTGGCGCTATAGATGAACGTCTCTTTCGTGCCGCTCGCCTCCCCGGTCAGCGTGATTCTCGCCGCGCCTCCCTTGCGATACCGCCCCACCAGCACCAGTTGATCGCCGCGGAACAGGTCCGGCATCTGGCGCGGGTAGACGCGCGCCACCGATCCTCCGTCGAGTTGGATATCCACCGCGACGGCGGTCATCATCGGCGCCGCGATCTTGCCGTAAAACGCCGATACCGGCGCTTCGATGTTCTCGTTGGGCCTGACGTAGATCGACGTGCCGCGCAGTTCGCGGGCGATGCGGTCGAGCAGGCGCGCGTTCACGTCGAAACCCACGCCGAAAGCGAACAGCCGCGCGTTCACCTTGTTTTCCCGCGCCGCATTTTCGGCGATCTTCATTTCGTTGCGCTCGCCCACGGTGGGCTCGCCATCCGTCAGGAAGAGCACGTAATTCGGCCGCGACGAATCGCTCAGCATGCGCAGACCGGTTTGCAATGCGCCATCGATGTTGGTGCCGCCGCCGGCTTCTATGCCGTTCACCCACGCGATAGCGGCGTTGATCGACGCGGCAGTGGCGCGCTGCAATTCCGGCCGGAACGCTTCGACTTCGGAGTCGTAAGCGACGATATTGAAGGTATCGGCGGCGTCCAGTTGATGAAGCAGGTACACCAGCGCCGATTTCACCTGCGCGATTTTCGGCCCGGCCATGCTGCCCGAGCGGTCGCAGAGGAAGAGAACGGTCTTCGCAAGCTTCGGCGCGCGGCCGGCGCGGGTATCGGGGGTGGCCAGCACGGCGAAATACCCGTCTTCGTTGTCCTCCGGCTTATAGCTGATGGCGTTGAGGCCCACGGCGCTCGCATCGGTGGCATAAAGCAGGCGGAAATCGTCGGGATTGGCCAGATCGTGCAGGTTCAGTTTAACCGTGGCATGCGACGCATCGGGCCGCGCGATATCGACTTCATGCGTCGGGCTATAGACCGTGCGGATGGGTGCCGGGGCAGCAATATTTACGCTGACCGTGAGGTGTTCCACCGGCTTTGCGGAGTGCTTCGCCGTGCCGAGGGGCAGCCCGAAATCGATCAGGCCGCTGTCTTTCTTCAGAAGCTGCGCATACTGCAATTGCACCGTGCTCTCGCCGCCGGGAGACACGGGGAAGACGCTGGTCTGGAACAGATCGTGGCCCATGTATTCGACCAGCGCGGGATCCCGGCGGCGCCGCACGATCTCTTCATAGGCGCGGCGCGCCTCTTCGCGGCGCAGCAGTCTGCCGGTGAGCTCTTTGCCATCCACCAGCAGGGTCACGCCGCTCACCGCCGCGCCTTCGGGCAGCGGAAACAGCACCTGCGCTTCCATCGGGAACGGCGATGGATTGCGAAACACCTGCGACACGC
>Ga0335078_10008383_pt1 | contig 15362 bp, 16 predicted proteins | sample Lox_Sample_32_FD_206711 | JGI IMG/M metagenome (GOLD analysis project Ga0335078, IMG submission 206711) | Soil microbial communities from Loxahatchee National Wildlife Refuge, Florida, United States - Lox_Sample_3.2 | ecosystem: Environmental > Terrestrial > Soil > Wetlands | place: USA... | reverse complement strand
GCGCAACATCGCATCGGCGGAAGGATTCACCATTGCCGCGTCGCTCTTGGGCAAAACCAAAATGGTCTTGCAGGTTTGCGCCGTGGCGGTGCTGATTATTGGCGCCGGCCACCCTTCGCTGAAGCCCTTGGCTCTGCTTCTTCTGTGGCTCGTGGTTCTAAGCGCCCTGGTTTCGGCCGCTCAATACTTTCTGCGCTTTTGGGGACAGCTCGATGATCGCGTCAAGCAGCGCCGTAAGTTGCGCATGCTAGAGAGCCACAAGAAGTCCGAGGATGCCGTTCCTTCCTGAACCCGACCGCCGCGCTCTCCTGGACTTGGCCCGCCGGGCGATTACCCACAGCGTTTTGCTGCAAAAACCTCCCGAGGACATTCCGAACGAGGGAATCTTTGCCGAGAAAAGGGGCGCGTTCGTGACCATTCACCTGCGTGGACGCTTGCGCGGGTGTATCGGCATCGTCGAGGCGTATGGACCGCTTGGCATGGTCATCGTGCACTGCGCAGCTGGCGCGGCTTTGCACGACCCGCGGTTCCCGCCCGTACACGCCGACGAAGTTGACCATCTGCAGATTGAAATCTCGCTGCTTTCTCCTCTCGAGCCCATTCGCGCCGAGCAAGTCGAGATTGGAAAACACGGCCTTCTGATTGCACAGAACGGGCGGCGCGGGCTCCTGCTGCCGCAGGTTGCCGTTGAGCACAAACTCACGCGCGAGCAGTTTCTCGAGGAGACTTGCCGCAAAGCCGGCGTGCCTCCCAAGGCCTGGCAGGATCCATCCACGGAGATTTGCGGGTTCACCTGCGAAGTCTTTTCCGAAGAATCATTTGCCCGGCACGGCCTCGTGCCGTAAACGCCGCGAAAAATCACGAGCAAAAGAAAAGGCCCGCGCAAGAAGGGCTTGCTGCGGGCCAGAGGCCTGATTTGCGGAGTGCTGCTACTCGATCTCGACGTAGTCTCCGGCATAAATCTCGATCGTGCTATAGGTCACCAGCACGGTTGCCGAATAGCGGCTCACGTTGAGCACTACGCCTTCGCCGAGTATTTCCCGCGGCAGATCGTTCCAATGATACCGCTCCGGGGAGCTCCCGAACCCATACAGGCGGTCCTGATAGTCCTTGGTCTGCGGTGCCAGCTCGGCCAGTGAACCCTGGTACCGGAAGATGCGGAAGTAGTCTCCCACCTTCACTCCCTTGTCGGTTCCGAGGTTCACGTAAATAACGCTGCCCTTTCCGATGGACTGCTGGTAATCCCTCGTATTCACGATCATGGCCACCGGCTTGCCGCTGATAGGCGCAAAGTGATCGAACGCTCCGGCATCCTTGAACGTTGGCTCCGGCCGTTCCTGGAACGGCAGCACGATATCGCCACGCTGCATGTAGTCGCAGGAGAAGCTCACTTGCGCGATGGAAATCTTCGGCTGGACGTTTACGACGCGCAGTTGGCCGGCGTCCAGATAATGCGTCCCCATGGCCTTCGTCAATTTGTCCTGCCACTTGAACCACTGCACGCTGGCAGGATCGCTATCTTGCCGCATCACCGAATACCGGTCGCCCACGCGAACACCTTTATCGGCGCCGCGATTGATATACACGTAGTCGCCGCGAGCGAACGTAATCTTGTAATTGGATTGTTCGCCCGAGACGAGCCGGGTGGCGTCGGGAAGCTTCTGGTCGGTGAAAAATCCCGAGCAGTATGACGACGCATAATCCGCCTGCCCTGGCGTAGAGGGAGCCTGCGCCGAGCAGATTCCGGCGCCCACCATGGCAGAAACGCAGAGTGCAGCTAATTTAGCGCGCATTCCATAACTCCTTCAGACACACGCCCAACCGGCCGTGCGGGGACGTTTCTCTGCGAAGTTAGCAGGGCCAGGAGAAAGCGTCAACAAATAGGCCGGGAGTGCTTTACACTTTTGACACCGGCATGCTACAAGCCGTGTTTTCAATAATATGCAAAGAACGGGACACCGCAGGGGAATATTCGGCGAAGGGCTTGCGCGCATCTGCGCGGTGGCCGCAGCCGAAACGGCGCGCGAAATGGTAAGGCAGGTCCGCGCCGGGTTGCGCGAGACGCCGACTATTGAGTTGCGCCTCGATTGGTTGCGCAACGATGCGGAGCGCTCCGCTCTGCTTTCTTGGCTCAAGCGACATAGGCCGCGCGGCGCCACCTTTTTGGCCACGTGCCGGCGCGTTGCTGGCGGAGGCAAGCTCGCCTCCGGCGTTGAGGCCGAACTGCACTGGCTGGCCGAGGCGCGCCAGGCGGGTTGCTCTTGGTGCGACCTCGAGATGGAGACGCTTCGCGAGTTGCGCGGCCAGCCGCTACGTGAACTGCACTTGCCGCCGCGCCTGCTGCTTTCCCTGCATGACTTTGCGCGAGTACCGCCTTTACAGAGAGCGCTGCGTTCGGCGGCCCACCCGGAAGCCGACGCCACCAAAATCGCTGTGCATGCGCGGACCATCAGCGAAAGCATTCGCCTCCTGCATCTGGCACGCAGCAACCGCAAACTTGTTGCTGTGCCCATGGGAGAGGTCGGGTTGCCGGCGCGGGTCCTGGCGTTGCGCGAAGGCGGCGCGCTTGCTTACGCGCCCATCAACGCGCCCACCGCTCCTGGCCAGGTCTCGCTGCAAGCGCTCAAGCATCTTTATCGCGCGCACAAGCTCACGAAACGCACCGCGATCTACGGCGTCATCGGCCATCCCGTGTCGCATTCCCTGTCTCCACTGTTTCACAACACTGGATTTATCGAGCGCGGCCTTGACGCCGTTTATCTGCCGTTTCTCGTCAAGGACCTGCGCGATTTCTTGAAGGCCGTGCCGGAATTGGGGATTCGCGGCTTCAGCGTGACCATTCCACACAAACAGACGATCCTCCCTCACTTGGACGATTGCGAGCCGCTCGCCGCGGAAATCGGCGCCGTAAACACCGTCGTCGTCCGACGCGATGGCTTGCTGGCGGGCAGCAACACGGACTATCTTGGCGTCCTTCGCGCCCTCCAGAAACAGATCCGTCTTCAGGGCAGCCGCGCGCTCATCTTCGGAGCTGGCGGAGCCGCACGCGCGGCCGCGTTTGCTTTGGCAAAGGCCGGAGCCTTTGTTTCCATCTGTGCGCGTCGCGAAAGCGCTGCGCGAGCGCTTGCCCGCGCCGTCGGAGGCGAAGCCATTCCGCGCCGCCTCTTGCGCGGTACCTCGTTCGACGCCATTCTCAACACCACGCCCGTGGGCATGCATCCCCATGACGGCGTCTCGCCGCTCTCACCGCGCGAACTGAACTGCCGTGTGGTCCTGGACATGATCAACCGCCCGCAAAGAACACAGCTGCTGCAGCTCGCCGCGCACAAAAGGATCGCCGCGGTCCCCGGCATCAAAATGTTCTTCGCCCAGGGCACCGCACAGTGGGAACTGTGGACCGGCCAGCGCGCCCCGGTCCGCGCGATGGAGCAGGCCGTCCTGAAGTTTCTGTGCGCCGAAGAAAACTCGCGTTAATGGCGTCGCCCGCTTGCAACGATGATTCGGCGCTAACACTCCAGAAATGCGATAATGCCAAACTCAATCTCGCAGCGCATCGGCCTAACGGACCTATGATTCAGCCCGACTTCCGCGAATTCCAACGCCTTGCCAAGCAGGGAAATCTCATCCCGGTCTACGATGTCTTTCCCGCCGACCTTCTCACGCCGGTCAGCGCCTATCTGCGTATCGCGCAGGGCGCGCGCTATTCGTTCTTGCTTGAAAGCGTGGAAGGTGGCGAAAAGATTGCCCGCTACACCTTCGCCGGCGCGCATCCCGAAGACGTTTTTCGTTACGCCAACGGCGCCTGTGTGCTCGAAAGCCGCGACCGCATCGTTTGGGAAGAGCGTAATCCCGTTACCTTCCTTCGCGCGCGCATGGAGCGTTTCCGTCCGGTACGCCTGCCCGGCCTTCCGCCACTGGTAGCTGGAGCCATCGGCTATTTTTCCTACGACATGGTGCGCTTGATTGAACGCCTTCCTAAGCGCCTGCGCGATGACATTGGCCTCTACGACGCCGTGCTCATGTTCTATCACGGCATCATCGCCTTCGACCACCTACAGCACCGCCTCTGGATCGTCCGCAACGCGTTCACCGACGGCGAAGGCAGCCTTCGTGCCAAATACAATGCGGCCGTCCGCGAAATTCGCGAAACACGCGCCCAGCTCGAAAAAGCCGCTCCTGCCGAAAAGGCTGCCGCGCCCTCGCAGAAGCGCCCCGCGGCTCTGCGCGTCACCTCCAATTTCCGGCGTCAGGAGTATCTCGATGCCGTCCGCAAATCGAAAAACTACATTCGCGCCGGCGACATCTTTCAGGTGGTCATCAGCCAGCGCTTCTCGGCCAAGACGCAGGCCGATCCATTTCAGATTTATCGCGAACTTCGCGCGCTCAACCCGTCTCCCTATCTGTTCTTCCTCCAGATGAATGACGTCGCTGTCGTAGGCAGTTCGCCCGAAATGCTCGTCAAAGTGCAGGGCCGCGACGTTTTCTATCGCCCTATCGCCGGCACGCGTTGGCGCGGCAAGGACGAAGCCGAGGACCAGCGCCTCGAAAAGGAAATGCTCGCCAGCGAAAAAGAGCGCGCCGAGCACATTATGCTCGTGGACCTCGGCCGCAACGATCTCGGCCGCGTCTGCGAATACGGCTCCATCAAACCGGAAAAGCTCATGACCGTCGAACGCTATTCCCACGTCATGCATCTCGTTTCGAGTCTGCGTGGCCGCCTCCGTGATGATGTGGATTGCTTCGATGCGCTCATGGCCTGCTTTCCCGCGGGCACCGTTTCCGGCGCACCAAAAGTCCGCGCCATGGAGATCATCGAAGAGTTGGAGCGCACGCGCCGCGGCATTTATGCCGGTGGTGTTCTATACTTGGATTTTGCAGGGAATCTCGATTCCTGCATCGCGCTGCGCACCATGGTGGTCAAAAACGGTGTAGCCCACGTGCAGGCCGGCGGCGGCATCGTTGCCGACTCCACGCCGGAAGGCGAGTACGAGGAGAGTGTCAACAAGGCAAAAGCCTTGTTCAAAGCTCTAGAAGCTGCGCATCGCGCCAGCAGCGGAGTTCCACGCAAAGGCAAGCGCGAACTAACAAGATCGTCCCGCAAAAAACGTCAATGATTCTGCTGCTCGACAACTACGACTCCTTCACCTTCAACCTCGCGCAGTACCTCGGCGAAATGGGTTGCCTGGTCGAAGTGCACCGCAATGACAAAATCTCTGTGGAAGAAATTGTGCGCCGCAAGCCGGAACGAATCGTCATTTCTCCCGGTCCGTGCACGCCGCAGGAAGCCGGCATCTCCGTGGAATTAGTCGAGCGCCTCGCGGGAAAATTTCCCATTCTCGGCGTTTGCCTCGGCCACCAGGCCATCGGCGCTGCGTTTGGCGGCAGAATCATCCGCGCGCCAAAGCTCTTTCACGGCAAGACCAGCGAAATTCATCACGACGGCAAGAACATCTTCCGCAAGTTGCCGGATCCCTTCATCGCCACGCGCTACCACTCGCTCATCGTCGAGCGCAAATCCCTCCCTCGCGAACTCACCATCACCGCCGAAACCGACGACGGCATCATCATGGGCTTCCGCCATCGCCGCTACAAAATCGAAGGCGTGCAGTTCCACCCCGAATCCGTCCTGACCACCTGCGGCAAACAACTCCTGCAAAATTTCCTTTCTATCTAGGATTCTTCTCTGCGTCCTTTGGGCTCTCCGCGTACTCTGTGCGAATCGTTTTCTTCACCAATCCAGATCCGCCAGAATCGCCGCGTAAATCTCAATCCCGCGCCACAAATGCCCCAGCCGCAAGTTTTCATCCGAACTGTGTTGATGGTTGTCGTAATTCACGATGGGCACGCCAATCCACGGCAATCCCAAATCTTCGAAAATGTACGTCGGCACGCTTCCGCCCAGCGTCGGCGCCACCACCGCGTCTCCACCCGTGGCATCCTGCACCACTTTCACCAGCGCCTTCGACACTGGCAAATCCATCGCCGTGCGCGAAGCGCGATACCCGCCCTGATCCACCACTTTCGCAATCAACGCGTGCGTGCGCCGTTCCTCCATCGTCGGCTCACGGTCAATCACGTAATACCCCTGCTTCTTGATGTGCGCCACGATCTGCTGAAATTTTTTCTTGGGATCCTCGCCCTTCACCAGCCGCGCCTCCAGCGAAGCTTCCGCCTTGTCCGGCACCACGTTCTGCGCACGCTCGCCGACGTACGCGCTTTGCAGCCCGCGAATATTCAGCGACGGCTCTTGCAGTAGCTCCGCCAGCTTCTTTCCCCCGCCTTCCGGCTTCGCAATTCCCAGTTCGCGCTCCAAATCCGCGTCATTGAACGGCATCTCCGCCAACGCCTTCCTTTCCAGGTCGCTCAGCGCCACGATGTCGTCGTAATAGCCGTCAATCAGCACGCGCCCATTCGCGTCCTTCATCGACGCCAGCAGCCGCGAAAGCTCCATCGCCGGATTCGGCGCCCAATTCCCATAATGCCCGCTGTGCAGCGCGCGCACTGGCCCGTACACGGTAATGTCCAGCCCGATGTCCCCGCGATTCCCGAAGAACACCAGCGGCCGGCCCGACTGATGCACCGGCCCGTCCGCTGTAATCAGCAAATCTCCGCCCAGCAGATTCTTGTGCAGCTCCAGCGTCCTTTGCAGATTCGTCGAGCCTGCTTCCTCCTCGCCCTCGAAAATCACTTTCAAATTCACATGCAGCGGGATGTCCTTCGCGCGCAGCGCATCGAGCGCGGCCAGCAGCGCCACAATTGGTGACTTGTCATCCGAGGCTGACCGCGCGTAAATCCGCCAGTCATCTTGATAAACCACCGGCTCTTTTCCGCCGCTTTCAGGAAAGGCAATGCGCTTTCCTCCGGCTTCGATGGCGTTGCTGCGCAACACTGGCTCGAAGGGTGTACCGTCCGTCCACGCCGCGGGATCGACCGGCTGGCCGTCGTAGTGCGCGTAAAAAATCACCGTGTGCTTTGCTTCCGGCGCATTCAATTTGCCGAAAACCACCGGGCCGCGCCCTGTGATGGGCAGCAGGTGCGTTTCAATCCCGCGTGCCTCCAGCATTTCGCGCAGATGCTCCGCATTTTTCTGGATATTGGCCGTGTCGCTCGCCACGTTGGGAAGCGCCAGAAACTCCGCAAGTTCGCGCACGATGCGGTCTTCGTTATCCACCCGGTAGGCGCGCACCTCCTGCACCACTTGCGCCGGCTTCGCCGCCGGAGGCTTCTGCGCCATGAGCGGCCACCCACAAATCGCCGCGATTCCCGCAACCATCACGCATCTCAAGGGTTTTTCTCCTTCCCTCCCATGAACAGATCCCGCAAACCGCAAGGAGCGCGCCCCGCTCGCGCAGCAAGACGTTCACGCACCCGCTGGACGCCAACGCGAGCGTCCGATTTTCTCACTTTACCTGTACCGCCGGACAGCCGTCCTTTCGGACAGTCGTCATTTGCTCGTGTGCGGAACCCGCCAACAGCAATTTGCACAAAGTACCAGTGCGCTCGGCGTTTTCTTCACCAAGACTAAAGATTCGCTCTCCCTCGGAGGATTTGCACGCCTATGCGCTGTCGGGTTCTTGCTGTTGCTTTGTCCTCGTTGCTTGCGGGCGCCGCTTTGCCCGCTCAACAAAGTACTCCTGCCGGAGTGGTCCTGCAGTCGCAATCGGCACGTCTGAACACCATCGACGCTTCCATTGGCACCACGCTCTACGACGGCGACCGCCTCGAAACCCAATCCAAAGGCGCGCTCAGCGTTCGTTCTACTTCCAAGCAAATCCTGCTCACGCTCGCCGAAGACAGCCTCCTCTGGATGAATCACGACAACGCCGTCCTCACGCCGAAGCTAGATCGCGGCACCGTCCTCTTCCGCGCCGAAACCGGAGAAGGCATCGAGATTCACGCCGACGATGTTCGTGTTCGCCCTCACGCTGCAGTCTTAACCGTCGGTGAAGTGACCATCGAGCAGTGCTACATCCGCGTCACCGCCCGCACGCAATCCCTCGACGTCACTGCCGGCAAAGAAACAAAGATGCTCGAAGAAGGCAAAACCTATCGCGTCGCTCGCGCCGGTGTCTGTGGTGCCGCTATCCCCCAACCCGCCCTCCCGGTGGGGCAGAGCCGCTTCTTCCTCTTGCCTGTCGCCATTGGCGTAGGCATCGGCATTTGGGGCGTCCACAAGGGCCTCGAAAGTCCCGACCGCCCGTAGGCTCGGGCTCTTCTCAGCGGCTGCGGCTATCCGCAAAACATCAGCTAACCCTGCTTCGTGAACTCAGCCAGCGACTCCAGTTTTTCCTTTGCCGCGCCTGAGGCCAAAACCTGCGCTGCCCGCTGCGCTCCCTCCAGGAAGCTCGCCACAACTCCCGCTGCCACCAGCGCCGCCGCTGCATTTGCCACGACAATGTCCCGTGCCGGCCCGTCTTTCCCCTCGAATATCTCCCGAATCTTCGCCGCATTCTCGTGCGCGCCTCCGCCGCGTACCGCTTCGATCGGCGCGCGCCGCACGCCAAAATGTTCCGGCGTCACTCCAAAGCGCCGCACGTGTCCATTCTTGATTTCCGCGACCTGCGATTCGCCCGCCAGTGAAATCTCGTCCAGCCCGCCCGCTCCATGCACCACGAAAGCATGCTCCACACCGAGTTCCGCAAGCGTCGCCGCCAACAGATCGATCAGTTCTTCGGACGGGACGCCCAGCACCTGCGCCTTGGCGCCCGCCGGATTCGTCAGCGGCCCCAGCAAATTGAAAACCGTGCGCACCCCAACTTGCTGCCGGGCCGGAGCCGCATGCCGTGCCGCGGAGTGCGCCGCGCGCGCAAAGAAAAACCCGATACCCACCTCGCGAATCGCCCGTCCGTGATGCTCGACCGGCAAATCAATCCGCACGCCCAGCGCCTCAATCACGTCTGCCGACCCGCTGCCCGAATGTGACGCGCGATTTCCGTGCTTCGCCACGCGCGCTCCCGCCGCCGCCGCGACAATTGCCGCCGCCGTTGAAATATTGAACGTCGCGAATTTCTTCCCGCCCGTACCCGCGGTATCCACCAGCTTTTCCGGTCGCGGTTCGCCGTCCCGGAATACCGGTGCCGCATGCCGCCGCATCACCGTCGCAAACCCGGCCAACTCATCCACTTGCACCGGCCGCGCATTCATCGCCAGCAGCATCCGCACAATATCCGGCGTTTCCAGGCGTCCGCTCAGCAGCTCTTCCATCACCGCTTCCGCTTCCGCGCGCGTGAAGACGCGTCCCTTTTCCGCGGCGTCAATCAAGGAAATGGTCATGGCGATCTTGCGGATTTCTCTCGCGTCCTTGCCCGCTTTTGGGCTTTCCGAGTACACTCTTATGTTTGCGACGACCTCAAAATTCTAACACTACGGACCCTCGATGAAGATTCACGAGTATCAAGCCAAGGCCATTCTCGCGCGCTACGGTGTCACCACGCCTCGCGGCGAAGTGGCCTTCTCCAAGGAAGAAGCCCGCGAAGGCGCGGCTCGTCTCAAATCCCCGGTCGTGGTGGTCAAAGCGCAGATCCACGCCGGCGGGCGCGGCAAAGCGGGCGGCGTCAAGCTCGCTCATTCTCCCGACGAAGCTGCGGAAATCGCTTCGCACATGCTCGGCGTAAACCTCGTTACTGCGCAGACCGGCCCGGGCGGCCGCATCGTCAAGCGCGTGCTCATCGAAGAAGGTCTCGACATCAAGCGTGAACTTTACCTCAGCATTCTCATCGATCGCAGCGTCGGCAAAGTCGTCTTCATGGCCAGCGCGGCTGGCGGCATGGACATCGAGGAAGTCGCCAAGACCAATCCCGAAGCCATCATGCGCGAGCCCATTCATCCCGCCGTCGGCCTCCAGGCCTACCAGGCGCGCAAGCTCGTTTTCGGCCTCGGTCTTTCCGGCGACGTTGCCACCAAGGCCGCGCCGTTTCTGCAGGCTCTGCACCGCGCCTTTGTGGACACCGATGCGTCCCTCCTCGAAATCAATCCCGCCGTCATTACCGGCGACGGCCGTCTCGTCGCCCTCGATGCCAAAATGACCTTCGACGATAACGGCCTCTTCCGCCACAAAGAACTTCGCGAACTCCGCGACCTCGACGAGGAAGATCCCCTCGAAGTGGAAGCCTCCAAGTACGGCCTCAACTATATCAAGCTCGACGGCAACGTCGCCTGCATGGTCAACGGCGCCGGCTTGGCCATGTCCACCATGGACATCATCAAGTACGCCGGCGGCGCTCCCGCCAACTTCCTCGATGTCGGCGGCGGCGCTTCCGCCGATCAGGTCAAGAACGCCTTCCGCATTCTCATCGGCGATCCCGGCGTCAAGGCCGTTTTCATCAACATCTTCGGCGGAATTCTTCGCTGCGATGTTCTCGCCACCGGCGTCGTCGCCGCTGCTAAGGATTTGCAGGTGAAAGTTCCTGTAGTCGTGCGCATGGAAGGCACCAACGTCGAACTTGGCCAGCAAATCCTCCGCGACAGCGGCCTCAACTTCACCATCGCCAACGGCATGAAAGACGGCGCCCAAAAAGTCGTTGCCCTCGCGGGAGGTGCGCGATGAGCGTCCTGGTCAACGAAAAAACGCGGCTCATCGTCCAAGGCTTCACCGGCCGCGAAGGCACCTTTCACGCGCAGCAAATGATCGAGTACGGAACAAATGTCGTCGGGGGTGTCACACCCGGCAAAGGCGGCACCAAACATCTCGAGCGTCCCGTCTTCGACACTGTCAACGAGGCCGTGAAAGGAACTGGTGCGAATGCGTCGGTGATTTTCGTACCTCCAGCCTTTGCCGCTGACGCTATCCTCGAAGCCGCCGACGCCGAGCTCCCCCTCGTTGTCTGCATCACCGAAGGCATCCCCGTCATTGACATGGTCCGCGCTGCGGCGAGCATCGACTTCAAGAAAACGCGCCTCATCGGTCCCAACTGTCCCGGCATCATCTCCCCCGGCAAATGCAAAATCGGCATCATGCCCGGCCGCATTCACAAGCAGGGCCACGTCGGCGTCGTCAGCCGCAGCGGCACCCTCACCTACGAAGCCGTGGATCAGCTCACCCGCCTCGGCATCGGCCAGTCCACCTGCATCGGCATCGGCGGCGATCCCATCATCGGCACTTCGTTCCTGGATGCCATGAAACTCTTCAGTGACGATCCCGAGACGCATGCCGTCATCATGATCGGCGAAATTGGCGGCAACGCTGAAGAAGTCGCTGCGGCGTGGATTAAAGCCAACATGAAAAAGCCCGTCGTTGGCTTCGTTGCCGGCCAGACTGCGCCTCCAGGGCGTCGCATGGGCCATGCTGGCGCCATCATCACTGGCGGTCAAGGCACCGCCAAAGACAAATACGTCGCCATGGCCGCCGCCGGCATCCGCACCGTCGAAACTCCCGCGGACCTCGGCAGCACCATGGCCGCCGCCCTCAAATAATTAAGTATATACGTAACGAGATAAGAAAATAATGATAAAACATCTTGATCGAGGGCGTTCGCATGCCGATCAAGACTTACAAGGATCTGAATGTTTTTCGCGATTCCTACCAACTTGCGCCCGATGTTTCGAAGGCGGCGAGGAAGTTTCCGGCCCCGGAGCAGTTCGAGTTGGTCAAACAGTTGCGCCGCGCGGCGAGATCGGTTCCGGCTAACATAGTGGAAGGATGGGCCAAGCGCTCATCCGCCGCCGAGTTTAAGCGCTATTTGGCAGTTGCGATTGGTTCTTGCGATGAATGCAAGTTCTGGCTCGATATGAGCAGAGATGAGGGCTATTTGAGCGCGCACGAATGCGAGGCTCTCGTGAATCGCTTCAATGTCGTCGGAGCGATGCTCAAGAGCCTTTGGAAGCATTGGCAGAATTTTGCGAAGTAGGTCTTTTCTTTACTTCGTTATTTCTTTACGTCATTACCTCACGTTCCCCAAGGAGTCTTACTGTGTCACTCGAACGTACATTCGCAATCATAAAACCTGACGCGGTCTCTCGCGGCCAGCAAGGTGAAATCCTGTCGCGCATCCACAAAGCAGGCTTCACTATCGTCGCCATCAAATCCATGCGCCTCACCAAGGAGGAAGCCGGCGGCTTTTACGCCGTCCACAAAGCGCGTCCCTTCTTCGGCGAACTCACCGACTTCATGTCCTCTGGCAAAATCTTCGCCATGGTCCTGGAAGCCGAAAACGGCATCCAGAAATGGCGCGACACCATGGGCGCCACCGACCCCAAAAAAGCCGCTCCCGGCACCATCCGCCACGACCTCGGCACCAGCATCGGCAACAACTGCACCCACGGCTCCGACGCTCCCGACACCGCCGCCTTCGAAATCGGCTACTTCTTCTCCGGCCTCGAACTCATCTGACCAGTTTTGAATCAGAAGGACCCAGCGTCAACGCCGCGCCGCCGCACAAAACTCTTCGTAGCGCTGGCGTGCCCGCCGGCGTTTTTTTGTTAGTGAGCATTTTTCCATCTAGAGAACACACGCACTGAGGCAGTACGCCGTTCTTAAGGCCGATCCGGACTTTCCACCGCTTTCTGCCCGCCCGTCACCGCCACTGCGATGCCCACCGCAAGTGCCGCGCCTGCGCCAATCGCAATCAACAGCAACGCCTTGCGGCGCTTCCCAGAGATTCTTGCGCCTTGCCCTCTTGCCGCGCCGTCCGCGGGATCATTCAGCAGCACCCGATACGCTTTCCCTTCCGCAATCGTCTCCGTCTCGCCCCGGTAGCTAATCTGCGCCGCCCCGCGCTGCGCATAAACGTTCAGTTCATGCGGCCCGAAAATCTGCACCCGGACCACGCCCCGCGTTTCCGAGACGGGCCGAATCTGCGCTGAACAAGCCACCACTTCTCCGCCATTCGCCGTCGTCACGGACAGCACCACTGTGCCCGCGAGAAGCTCCGCCTCAAACTCCTTTCCCGCTTTGCTCGGAGTCTCGCGCACGATCACGCTGCTCCGGTCTCCCAAACGCAGCACCGCTTCCCCAATAAACAGCCGCAGTTCCCCGTCGGCATCGGTCGACAACCGGTCGCCGTCGTAGATCGTCGTCCCCTCAGAACGCCCTGGCCGCCTACGCTCGCGTGATTCGCCTGAACGACAACTCCCACCACGTCCAGCCCGGCGCTGCCCGAATTCCCTGCCAGAAATAATGCCATTGCTATCGCCAGAAGGCGCTGGGTGTCTGCCATGCGATGCCTCCACTTCCAAATCCAATCCCGAAACGCCGCCTGCCACGAGGCGCTCAAGATATACGCAACGATTAACACAACATGTATACATGTATAGTAAATATAAGGCAAGCAGCACTTCGGCCACCGGCAGGCCATGGCGGCAGGTTGCTAGGAGCCTAGAAGGTGAGGCCCTCGACGCGCACCTCGAACAGGTGCGCCCAATTCTTCCCCGTCACAAAAAATCTCCGCCGCGCGGAATCAAATGCAATTCCGTTCAACACACCCTCCGGCCCGTTCTGCTCCTGCGACGCCAGCGCGGAAAAATCGATCCACGCGCGAACCTGTCCCGTCCGCGCCTCAATGCGCGCAATGCGGTTGGCGTGCCACACATTCGCGTAAATGTCGTCCCCGACGCATTCCAGTTCATTCAAGTTGGTGACCGCTTCTTTCCCCCCATAAACTTCCAGCGTCCGCGTGACCTGAAACGTTTCGGGATCGATGTACCGCAGCCGGTTGGTGCCGTCGCTCAGAATCAAATGCGCGCCGTCATGCGTCAGTCCCCAGCCCTCGCCGTAATAATGAAATGCCCCCAGCTTCGCGAAGCTCCGCACGTCATAGACGAAGCCCTTCTCCGAGAGCCACGTCAACTGGTAAACCTTCCCGCGAAAGATGGTCAATCCTTCGCCGAAATATTCAGAACTCAAGTCCACCTTCTGCAGCACCTTGCCGCTCGCCAAATCCACCTTCCGCAGCGAAGAATGCCCCGTCCTCCCCGTGCTCTCGTACAGAAATCCATCGTAGTATTCCAGCCCCTGCGTGAACGCCTCCGCATCATGAGGATACGTCTTCAAAATCTTTGCACTAAGCACAGGAATGGATTGTTCCGCGGCTAAAGGACCCTTGGCGGGCTCACTGCCACGGTTACCGTTCGGAAGCGCATACAGGCAAGCCGCCAGTGAAACGCCAAGTACCGCTGCCGATAGACTCTCTCGTCCACGAAAAACGCTGCCTTTGCAGCTCATGTCCCGCCTCGAAAACTCCGAGCATACCGCCAAACACCCGCACCACCAGCATCTTCCCGCATCAGCCCTGGATCTTTCTCATGCCGTCACTGTTCTCTCTCGTTTCTTCAATTCTCGCTTCCCCAGTTTCTCTCTTTGGTGGCGCATGGCCTGTGCGCTATACTGCGCGCCATGAAAGGTTCACCCGAGGTCATCAACGAGCTCAACAAGGCCCTCCGCGAAGAGCTTACCGCCATCAACCAATATTTTCTCCACGCCGAAATGTGCGAAAACTGGGGCTACGAACGCCTTTCCGAATTCATCAAAAAGCAGTCCATCGGCGAGATGAAGCACGCCGAAGCGCTCATCGAGCGCGTGCTTTTTCTCGATGGAACGCCCAACATGGCGCCCCTTGAACTCACCGTCGGCAAATCCGTTAAGGACATGATCCAGAGCGATCTCGACCTCGAGCTTGCCGCGGTCCAGCAGTACAACGCCGCCATCCAAATCGCCGTCGAGCACCACGACAACGGCTCGCGCGATCTCTTCGTCGCTTTGCTGAAGGACGAGGAGGGCCACGTCGACTGGCTCGAGGCCCAGATGCACCAAATCAAGGAACTGGGTTACGAGCGCTATCTCACCATGCAAATGGGGGAATTCGAAGAGGAATAGTCCTGCGCCGCGTTTTGCTCCACGCCGGCTTGCGCCATATCGCCGCGTTCTCGCTTGCAGTAAGATTCCACAATGGACCAGCTTCGCGATCTAAGCCGCACTCTGCTCTTCTTCGGCGGCCTTCTCGTCATTCTTGGCGCACTACTCTACTTCAGCGGCAAGCTCCCTTTTCGCCTCGGCCGTCTTCCCGGCGATATCGTCCATCGCGGCGAACATACCACGTTTTATTTCCCGATCGTCACCTGCCTCCTCCTCAGCGCCGCTCTTTCTCTCCTCTTCTGGCTTCTCTCTCGCTTCCGCCGCTAATTTGGAGTGCGGGAGCCCAGCTCCCGCTTTTCTTCGCCCCGCACACTGCAACCCCGGGGAATCGCGTCTCTCTGTAGGGGAGGGGCTTGTTTATCCTGAGCCCCGAAGGGCCCCTCCCTTTTCCGCCGCGCGCGTGCTTGCCCTGAGCTTCGCAGAGCCCTCCCCAATTCCGCTCTCCTGATATAGTGTTCCGCGTCCAAAAGCGCATCACCACTTTGGGAGTGCGGCGGCTTGCCGCCGCTTTTCC